>ENA-OOKA01000153-OOKA01000153.1-human-skin-metagenome-genome-assembly--contig:-NODE-153-length-22892-cov-10.780882_pt1 | contig 22892 bp, 21 predicted proteins | sample MGYA00248825_ERZ500995 | MGnify/ENA primary metagenome ERZ500995 (study PRJEB25958, sample SAMN03398540) | human skin metagenome | study: EMG produced TPA metagenomics assembly of the Human Skin...
TGTCTGCGCCGGACCAACCGCACGACGAAAGCGACCCCGCCTTGTCCCGCACCACCCTCTTCCATGGCGCCACGGTCTTCACCGGAGAGGCCGCCTCCCCCACCGCCGAGGCCTTCGCCGTCCAGGACGGCCGCTTCCTGGCGGTCGGGACGCAGGAGGAGGTGCGCGCGATCGTCGGGCCGGACGCCGCGGACGAGGACCTGCACGGGGCCTTCGTGCTGCCGGGGTTCTGGGAGTCCCACGTGCACATGACCATGCTGGGCGAGGCCCTGGACAAGGTCTCGCTGCGCGAGTGCGCGAACCTGGACGAGATCCAGCAGCGCATCGCCGAGGCGCGAACCGCCTATCCGCAGGCCACGCAGATCCTCGGCGCCAGCTGGTACCCGCATGCCTTCGCGCCGGGTCAGCAGCCCACGGCCGCCATGCTGGACGCGGTCGTCGCCGACATCCCCGTGATCCTGGACGCCAACAGCCTCCACGCCGCGTGGGTGAACACCGCCGGGCTGGCGGCCCTGGGGATCACACGAGACACCCCGGATCCACTGGGCGGTCAGATCGTGCGCGACGCCGACGGCGAGCCCACCGGCCTGCTGCTCGAGAACGCCGCGATCGAGTACGCCTGGGGGTATCAGGCCGCGCACTCCACCGAGGCTGATCAGGACCGCTTCCTGGACAACGCCTTCCGCTCCTACCTGGCCAGCGGAACCACGGGCGCCACGGACATGGGCTTCAGCGACTCGGACCTGGCGGTCTTCCGTCGTCGGCTGGAGCGCGACGGCCGCCTGCCCTTCCCCGTCGACGCCCACTGGCTGCTGCGCCCCACCGGCGACCCGGAGGCGGATCTCGCGGAGGTCGAGCGGGTGGCCGCGATCCGCGACGAGATGGCCGCCGAGTTCGGCACCCAGTGGCTGCGGATCGTGGGCGTCAAGCTGATCCTGGACGGAGTGATCGACGCCTGCACCGCCGCCATGCGCGCCCCGTACGTGGGCGGCGAGCTCCCCGATCCCCTCTGGGAGCGGGAAGCGGCCCTTCGGGTGACCACCGCCGCCGACGCCCGCGGCCTGCAGCTGGCGCTGCACGCGATCGGCGACCAGGCCAGCACCCTGGCGCTTGACCTGGTCGAAGAGTGCGTGCGCGTCAACGGGCCCCGGGAGGGACGACGCCCCCGCGTGGAGCACCTGGAGTCGGTGGCTCAGGACACGATCGAGCGGATGGCGCAGCTGGGCGTGACTGCCTCGATGCAGCCGGTGCACTGCGACCCCGCCGTCCTGGACAACTGGAAGGCCATGCTCGGCGACGACCGCGCCGTGCAGGGCTTCCCTTGGCACCGCTTCCGCGAGGCCGGCGTGCCGATTGCGCTGGGCACCGACGCCCCCACCGCTCCGCATCAGGCCGCGCGCAATCTGTTCATCGCCCTGACAGCCCGCTCCGCGTTCGACGCCGGCCGGGATCCGTATCAGCCGGAGAGGGTCTTCGCCCCTGCCGACGCCCTGGAGGCGCTGACCTCAGCCGGCGCCCGGGCCTCCGGGCGCGACGGCACCGGCCGGATCGCTGCGGGGCTGGCCGCCGACTTCTGCGTGCTCGATCTGAACCCGCTGACCGATGACCCCGACGAGCTGCTGGAGATGCAGGTGCTGCGCACGGTCACCGGCTGATCCGGTTGTCAGCCCTGCTGCTCGGGCTCGGACGGCATCCACACCTCGGACTGCGAGTCCTCGGGGTAGTAGTGGCCGCCCGGGATGGTCTGCAGCTCGATGAGCATCCCCCACGGAGCCTTCACGTAGACGCTGCCGTTGCCCGGGGTGTCCTCGTGACGGCTGTTGCCGTGGATCTCCGAGAGCGCTTCACCGCCGGCTGCGACCAGGCGGTCGCGGGAGCCCTCGAGGTCGTCGCAGTACAGGGAGATGTGGTTCAGCCCGAAGTCGGCCAGGCCCGCGACCTCGCGCTGCTCCCCGGAGATCTCGAACATCTCCAGGCCGGGGCCCTCGCCGATGACGATGAAGCGCTGACGCCGGATCGCCGCCCCTGACGGGAGGCCCAGCTGTCGCTCGACCGCCTCGCCCTGTCGAGGCTCGTCATCCGGGGTGAGGCCGTCGTAGGCCACCTTCGCCCCGAGCCCCTGGATCAGGAACTCCGTGGCCGCGTCCAGATCCGGGACCGTGACGCCGATGTGCTGGATGCCGCGTGGAAGCGGCTGCTTGCTGCTTGTCATGCTCACCAGCCTACTGAGCACCGTTCACGCACTTCCGACACGGGTCTCACCGTCGAGCCGGGTCTAAGCTTCAGCTCACACAGGCACGGCACGACGTCGGCCACCATCGGGAGCCGCAGCCGCCTTGAGCCTAGGAGTCTCCATGTCCCTCACCGATGCGCAGACCGCACGCACGGGCCAGGAGCTGCGCCGCCATCTCGAGGTCTCGGACCTGACGCGTCAGCAGCTGTGCGAGTGGCTCGACCTGCCGCCGTCCGAGCTCGAGCACGTCCTGCAGATGGACGGCCACGCCCACCCCGTGACGACCTGGCTGGTCCGCGATGCGCTCGACCAGGCGGTCGCCGAGTCGGGTGCCGACGCCGGCGGCTGGTCGGTGCTCACAGCAGCCCGGCGCCGTGAGGCCCGCCTGTGGTTCCGCCTGCAGGACGTGCCGCCACGGCCCATGACCGGCCAGACATGAGCGGAGGGGGCCGAAAGCCCCAAGGACATGTATCAGCAGGAAAAGGATTGCGGCAGCTGGGGTCCGTCTGTAACGTGCAGCACAAGAAGACTCTTCTCCACCCAGCTGACCCTCGGCTCACGGCCTGATCCTCCGGGCGCGGTGCCCGACGGCGGCGGAAAGCCTGATCCCCATGGCACAGGACCACCAACCACCTAGCAGCGTTGCCGCGGTCGGCCAGGCACCCTCTGCAACCCGGGAGCTCGCAGGCCGCCTGCGCACCCCCGAGGTCGCTGCGATATCCGTGGGCTTCATGGGCCCCGTCATGGCCATGAGCCTCAATGGGATCGGCGTCGCAGGCCTCGTGGGCGCAAGCGTCCCCTTTACGTTCGCCGTCTCGTTCCTGGGCACCATGCTGGTGGCCTACGCCTTCATCCGGCTCACGGGCTACGTGACCCACGCTGGGTCGGTCTACGCGCTGTCCGGGGTGACCCTGGGCGCCCGAGCCGGCTTCTTCGGCGGCTTCGCGCTGCTGGGCACCTACCTGTTCTTCGCGGTGTGCATCGCCGGGGCCTGCGCCGTGTTCTTCCAGGCCATGATGGCGGAGCTCGGCCTGGCCTTCGCAGACGGGTTGTGGATCCTGATCCCGGTGGTGGTCGGCGCGCTCGTGCTGGTGCTCAACCTGCGCGAATCGGCCGTCACGGCCCGCACTCTGCTGGCCATCGGCATGATCGGCATCCTGGTGATGCTGATCCTGGGCGTCGTCATCGTCGTGCGCGTGGCCTCGGGGAGCGCCCCGGTGTCCACGGGGCTGGACCTGTCCACGCTCGCTCCTGGCGGAGCTCCGCTGTCGGCCATCATGACGGCCTCCGTGTTCGGCTTCCTGTCATGGGCCGGATTCGAGTCGGGGACGTCGCTGTCCGAGGAGGCCGAGGACCCCAGGAAGACGATCCCCCGCGCACTGGGCGCAGCCGTGGTGCTGGCCGGCCTGATCTACACGTTCATGATGTTCGCCCAGACCATCGGCTTCGGCACCGACGAGGCCGGAGTCGCCGCCTTCGCGGGTGCCTCTTCGACCCTGACCACGCTGTCGTCGACCTACATCGGAGCGTGGTTCGCAGTCCTGATCTCCGTGATCGCGTTCCTGGTGGCCTTCGCCTCTCTGCTGTCCTCGACGGCCGCCGCGGCGCGCCTGCTCTTCGCCCTGGCCCGCGACGGCTTCGGCCCGGCCGTCCTCGCCCGGACCAGCCCAAGCACCGGCGTCCCCGGCCCGGCCGTCGTGCTGGTCACGGTGTTCACGGTCATCGTCGCCTGCCTCTCGGGCGTCCTGGGTGCCGGCTCCGTGGATGTCTACTACTGGTTCGCCACCATCGCCACGCTGTGCATGGTGGTGGCCTACGGCATGACCAGCGTGGGCATCATCCGCTTCATCCTGCGTCCGGGCAGCGCAGTCCCGCGCTGGGAACTGATCCTCCCGGTGCTCGGACTGGCCTACCTGGTCTTCGTCTACGCGGTGCAGATCATCGGCCAGGAGGCGCCGTACACCTGGTTCCCCTGGATGGCCGGGGCATGGTGCCTGATCGGTCTGATCATCGTGATCGCCCGCCCGGCGCTGGCCGAGCGCATCGGCAAGCGCATGACGGCCGAGGACCTGGGCTGAGGTCTCCGGCTGAGGATCTCAGCCGTAGAGCGGACCGCCTCGGCTGAGATCTCTTCAGCAGCAGCCCGGTGACGTCGGCTCACCAGCCGCCGAAGCCGGCCGCGGCCTGAAGGTCAATGCGTCCGCCTTCGACATCCGCGACGGCCTGCCCCAGCAGCTCGATCCCGTGCAGCAGCTGCTCGGAGGTGATCGTCAGCGCCGGGGTGAGCTCGATGATGTTCGACTCCGGACCCACCGGATAGGCCACCGCGCCCAGCTCGAAGGCCCGATGGACGACGGCCGCGGTCTCGGCATCGGCGGCCGACCCGTCCGCCCGGCGCAGCTCGATCCCGGCCACGATGCCGCGGCTGCGCACATCGTGGATCAGCTCGTGACGCCCGGCCAGCCCTGCGAGCGCCGCAGACAGCTCCCGCCCCAGCTCGCCCGCACGCCCGATCAGGCCCTCGGCCTCAAGCGTCTCGAGCACTGCCAGCCCCGCTGCCGCACACACCGGGTTGCCGGCCAGCGTCAGCAGCGAGGCGCCCGGCGCGGCCTCCCACACCTGCCGCGGGGCGATCGCCGCGGAGAGCGGCATGCCGCCACCGAGGCCCTTCCCCAGGGTCACGACGTCGGCGACGACCCCGTCGCAGCCGCTGGCCAGCAGGGACCCGGTGCGGCCCATGCCGACCTTGACCTCATCGACCATGAGCAGCGTCCCCGTGCGATCGCACGCCTCTCGCAGCGCAGGCAGGAACGCAGGTGAGGGGACGATCAGCCCGCCGTCGGCCATGATCGGCTCGACCGCAGCGGCCGCGAAGCGCTCGGTCTCCAGCGCAGCCACGGCGGCCTCGACATCGCCGTAGGGCACCTGCTCGACCCCGGGATCCATCGCTATGCCGTCAGCGGCATAGAAGCCGGAAGCATGCTGCGCCGGTCCCAGTCCGCCGTGGTACGAGTTCTCGAAGACCAGGATCCCGGGCCGGTCCGACCAGGCCCGGATCGCCCGCAGGGCAGCGGAGTTGGCGTCGGATCCGCTCAGCCCCAAGTGCACGGCAGCCTGACCGCGCCCTGCGGACAGGGGCACGACCTCGAGCAGGTTCTCGGCCAGCCGCGTGCTCGCGGGGTTGGCGGCCGAGAGCACGCCCACACTGGGCATCCGCGCCGCTTCGGTCGCGATCGCCTCGACGACCCGGGGGTGCGCGTAGCCCACCGCGGCTGCGCCCCAGCCCGCCGACAGGTCGATCAGCTCCCGACCCGCCGGGGAGCACAGCACGCTTCCGCGAGCGTCTTGGACCTCGAGCGGGAAGAACCGCAGGTGCTCGGAGACAGCGATGACCGCAGCATCGCGCGCGTAGAGGGATCCGTCGGTCAGGCCGACCTCCGTCGAATCCATGCTGCTGCGCGTCATCGTCGCTCCTTCCAGGGCCGGGGGCCCGCGATCAGCTGTGCGATTCAGCTCCCAGATCCATCTCGATCATCTGCGCGGCGGCGAGGTAGCCGGCGCACATGGCCTGGGCGACGTGGCGGACGTCGTCGTCGCCGGGAAGGAAGTCGCTCGTGTGCAGACCGCCACCGGCCCCCGTCCCCACGAACATCATCAGCGCCGGGAGCTGCTCCCCGTAGAACGAGAAGTCGTCCGAGCCCAGCGAGCGCAGGGAGTCCGAGATCGAATAGTCCCGACTCTCCAGGTGCACGCGCGAGAGCTCGGTGAGCCCCGGGTGGTTGTCCAGCACCGGCTCCCCCGCGATGATCGTCACCTCGGCCCGGCAGCCATGGGCTGCGGCGACCCCGGTGGCCACGGACTGCAGCTGCTCGCGCAACAGTCCGCGGGTCTGCGGATCCAGAGCCCGCAGGGTCCCTCGGGCGCGGGCGGTGCCGGGGATGACGTTGGCGGCCTCCCCCGCGATGATCGAGGAGACCCCCAGCACCGCCGAGCGCATGGGATCGACCATCCGGCTGACGACCGCCTGCAGCGCCACGACCACCTGGGCCGTTGTCAGCACCGGATCCACGGCCAGGTGCGGATAGGCGGCGTGACCGGGGGAGCCGGTGATCTCCACGACGAACTCGTCCGAGGCCGCATTGACGCCCCCGGGCACGCACGCCACCTGCTGGTGCCCCAGCGTCGGCTGGATGTGCGCGCCGATCATGGCTGCGCACTCCTGATCGCGCAGCACGCCGGCGGCCATGATGTCCTCCGCGCCGGAGGGATAGGTCTCCTCCCGAGGCTGGAGCACCGCCAGCAGCGAGTGCGGCACTCCGATCTCGTCGACGGCCCCGGCGAGGGCGACCAGAGCGGCCATGTGGACGTCGTGCGCGCACGCATGCATGACACCGCCGTTCCGCGACTCCCATTCCACGCCGGTGGTCTCATGGATCGGCAGCGCGTCCATCTCACCGCGCACGCCGATCGCCGGGCCCGGCCTTCCGAGCCGCAGCACCGACCCGGTCCTTGCAACATCCGTTCTGGTCATCCCCTCGGGCAGGGCGGCGACGACGGCATCGCGCGTCGGGGCCTCCTCCCCGGAGAGGCTGGGACGCCGATGCAGCTCATGCCGCAGTTCCACGGCGGCGGGCAGGTGCCGCTCCAGCGCGTCCCACAGGGGTGCGGCGTCCATCGAAGCAGTGCGCTCCTCTCTCATGCGCGGGACTGGGCCTCGCGCGTCTCGTCCAGTCCGTAGACACGGCATGCGTTGTCCCGGCCGATCATCTGCAGGATGCGCTCGGGCTCCTCCTCGGGCCAGTCTCCCTGATCCACCCAGCGATCCATGACGGCGGCGGTGGCCCGACGCCACAGCAGGGAGCCCAGGTAGTGCAGCTCCGGGGGGCCCCAGGCATCGGAGGAGTACAGCAGCTTGGAGAACGGGGTCAGCTCCATGGACTCGGCGACGATCTGGCGGCTGGCCGCCCCCGAGTAGTTGATGCTCAGCCCCACGTCGCAGTAGACGTGCGGGAAGACCTGGGCCAGGTAGCCGGCATTGCGATGGAAGGGGTAGCAGTGCAGCAACATGATGCGGCTGCCCGAGCCCTCGATGTCGCGCAGCCAGCTGGTCAGCAACAGCGGATCGCAGCGGCGGAGGTCCAGATCGGGATCGCCGTAGCCGCAGTGCAGCTGGATCGGCAGCCCGGTGTCGCAGGCGACATAGAGCAGCCATCGCAGCAGCACCGGATCCTCCACGCGCAGCCCCTCGCCCTCGACGAGCTCGCCCAGCCACCGGCGCGCGGCAGCCAGGACCTCGTCGGGGCTGGGACGACGGGGCTCGAAGTCGAAGCCGAAGCGGTAGGCGATGATCGACTTCCAGCCTGCGGCCTTCTCGGCAGCTCGGGCCACAGCCGCCTCGAAGCTCTCCTGCAGCTGCTCCGGCTCGCAGTCCACAGCAACCTGCTCCAGCAGCGCCTCCAGACGCACGATCTCGTGGACGGAGCCGCTGAGGTGCCCGCGCATCTGTTCCGCGCTCCAGATGGAATCGGTGCCGAAGCCCGTGTCGACCACCCAGTCGGAGACGCCGGCGCCCTCCAGGAAGAGCTCGGCCAGCTCATCGGCCGTGCTCTGGCTGCGACGAGCCACGTAGGCCTCGGGCGAGGCCCCTGGCTCAAGGCCCAGCAGCGGCGCACAGTGCTGGCGGATCGCGAAGCCCACCTGGGAGTCGAAGACCGTGGTCCCCTCCGGGATCGGGCGATCCGACTCGGTGAGCAGCATCTCGAGCTGCTCGCGCGTGACGTCGCCGGACAGGGGGCCATGCACGTGGTGATCCACGAGCCGGATGCGCTGTGCGGACTCCCAGGTGCCCCGCGGGCTCGCGGCCGAAGTCTCAGTACGCATCGGCGACCTTGGCGCACAGCTGCTCGTCGGTCAGACCCTCGACCGCCCGCAGCTCGGCATGCTTGATGTGCAGGTAGGTCTGCAGCAGATCGGGGTGGAACCACCCGGACGCGATCTCGTCGCTCGCGAGGCACTCGAGCGCCTCCGAGACCGAGGCAGGCAGCCGCGGGACGTCGGCCAGCTCCTCGCTGGCGGTCTCCTCCGGCCACACCCGTTCCGGCTCGTAGTCGCGGGTGATGCCCTCGAGACCCGCCCGCACCAGGGAGCCCAGCACGAGCCACGGGTTCGATGTGGCGTCGGCGGCACGGAACTCCAGGTTGAGCTGCTGGGTGGGATCGCCGCCCCCGATGGTCGAGGTAGGGCATATGCGCAGAAGCGACTCGCGGTTGCGCTCGCCCAGGAAGATCCCGCCCACGCTCCAAGTGTCCGGAGCCAGGCGCAGGTAGGAGTTCGGCCCGCAGGCGCTCAGCGCCGTGAGCGCCTTGGCGTGGCGCAGGATGCCAGCTGCGAACTTCTGACCGATCTGCGAGAGGTTCGCCGGGCCCTCGTCGTCGTACAGGACCGGCGCGCCCGTCTTGGCGTCATGCAGGGAGAGGTGGACGTGGACGCCGTTGCCGCCGGAATCCGGCGCAGACAGCGGCGCGAAGGTCACGCTGCGGCCGTGGCGCTGCGCGAGGTCGTGGATCAGGTCCCTGAGCAGGATCGCCCGATCCGCGGCGACGAGCCCCGGGGCCGGCTTGAGGGTGATCTCGTACTGCTGGGTCCCGTACTCGGGCAGCCAGTTCTCGGGATCGAGCCCCACGGCGTCGAGCAGCTCCACGAGCTCGGTGCCGAACGGCTCCGCATCGCGGAAGCGGCGCAGGGAGAACGGGGCGCTGTCCGCGGCATCGCGGATCGTGAACTCGTGCTCGAAGGAGGCGATGATCTCCAGCCCCGTCCGCTCGGTGAAATCCTCGAGCGCCCTGCGGGCGAAAGTCCGGGGACAGCAGTGCCATTCCCTGCCGTCGGGGTGGCGCTGCTCGGCGAGCAGGAGACGGACCTCTGGCTTGTCCTGGCCTGCGGGGATGTCGATCCCCGTTGTCGCATCTGGTACGAGGCGCAGGTCGCCGGTCGAGCCGAAGACATTGCCGTCGGCGATGTGGCCGAAGCAATCGATCGCGAGATTCGCGGGGACCCACCCGACTCCGCGACGAAGGGCCCGAGTGGTGTCGGCGGAGGGCACCGCACGACCTCGGGTGTGCCCCACCAGGTCGTTGGTGGCGATGAAGGTCAGGGTCGGAGCAGCCATGGTTCCTCAGACGGGCCGGGGGTCCGGAACAGCATCCGGACCCATGGGTCATCCTGCGTTTCAGAACGACGTGATCTGGTTCATTCTGTTTCGCACGTTACATCCATTGCCGGTCCGCGTACAGCCCCAGGCCTCATCGGCCGCACCCGCCTCCAGCTCGGCCTGGGCCTCGAACTGCGCGACCCGCTGCATCCCGGCATCGCCCAGGATCTCCGTCACGGCCGCCACCAGGCTCTCGGTGAGCGCTGTGGCCGCCACCGCAGAGTCGAACGGGGAAGCACTCTCCACGCGCGCCGGCAGCACGTGCCGCGCCGCATCCGCGATCGGCGAGAGCCAGCTGTCCGTCATCAGCGCCACGGTCGCACCACGACGGCGCATCTCCGCGGCCAGCTCGTGACTGTCCTGCGAGTACCGGCGGTAGTCGTAGATGACGAGCAGGGTCGACGACGATGCCGAGAGCACCGCGTCTCGGCAGGCGATGACCTCCTGCGGCAGCAGCTGGACCCCCGGGCGCAGCAGCTGGAGGTGGCGGACCAGGTAGTCGGCCTGCAGCCCCGAGAAGCGCCCACCCGCCACCACGATCCGCTTGCCGGGGTCGGCGAGCAGCTGGGCCACCGCCGTGAACTCTGATTCCGGCAGCTCGTCATACGTCCTCTGGACGGCCTCCAGCACGGTCCGCGCTGTTCGGGCCAGGACTCCATCACCGCCCTCCGCCGCGCGCTTCTGCTCGTACTGGCGCAAGGGGGAGCCATCGTCATTGAGCTCGGCGATCAGCGCCCGCTGTAAGTCTGCGAAGCCCGAGTAGCCCAACCTGCCGGCGAAGCGCAGCACGGTGGGGGCGCTGACCTGCGCCTCCCCCGCCAGCTGCGCGACAGTGGTCAGCCCAGCGCTCGGATACCGCGCCAGCAGCGCACGGGCGACCTTCCGCTCGGCATTGCTGAGGCTGTCCATGGAGTCCTGGATGCGGAGGCGGATCGATGGCGTGGCAACGGGCATGAGGCGAGACTATCCGCCCTCGGGCCCCTGCGATCTGCGGTGCACAGTCCCTCTCCGCCATGTTCCCGAACCGCGGGCAGCCCCTCCCGGCAGATCACCGGCCCCACGCGATCCACAGCAGCAGGAGCGTCAGCAGGAACCCCGTGACCATGTTCAGCCACAGGAAGCGCCGCCATCCGCGGCGAGTCACCTCGCAGCGCTCATCGGGCACGTCATGGAACGGGAGGATGCTCACCAGATACGGCACAGCCAGCAGTCCGGCCAGCGCCGCGGGCCAGTCCGCCGCGGCCATCACGAGCCCGGCTGCTGCGTAGAGCCCGATCGCCACCCGGACGGTTCTGCGAGCGCCGAGAGCGGTGGCGATCGACCCGATCCCCGCCTCCCGGTCGGCGATCACATCCTGCACCGCCCCGAAGGCCTGGGAGGCCATGCCCCACAGGAAGAACGCGAGCAGGGAGACGGCGGCCGTCGTCGTCAGGGGCGCGCCCGTGAGCGCCAGGCCGAAGGCCGCCGGGCCCACGAAGTGGGCGGACGACGTCATGGAGTCCACCACCGGACGCTCCTTGAACCGCATGCCAGGGGCGGAATATGCCGCGACAGCCACCAGGGTGACCACCAGGACCGCCGCTGATGCCCAGGACCCCCACCAGAGCAGCGCGAGCACGAACGGAACCGGCAGCAGGCAGGCCCACCACAGCGTCAGCCGGTGCCAGCGGGAGGCCAGCACGATGCCCTCGACCCCGCCCTTGCGGGGATTGCGCAGATCCGATTCGTAGTCGAAGACGTCGTTGATGCCGTACATCAGCAGGTTGTAGGGGATCAGGAAGAAGACCGTCCCCACCACCAGCTCGGCGGTGAGTCCTCCACCGGCCATCAAGTAGGCGGCCGCGAACGGATACGCGGTGTTGACCCAGCTCAGCGGGCGGGAGGCGCCCACGAGCTGCCGGGCGGCTGCCGCCGTCCCCTCGGTGCGCGTCATCGGCCGCTCCTCTCCCGTTCGCCGTCATCCGCCGGCCGAGCGAGAAGCTCCCACAGGGACGGTAGCAACAGACCGGCCGCAATCGGCCAGGCCAGGTCCTCGATCGGGGCCAGGCCCACGAACCAGCCGTGCAGCTGCGCCTCGTCGTAGCGGAAGAGGTCCACCGCGATCATGAGGCTGTCGAACACGACGGTCAGCAGCAGCAGGCCGAGGATCGTCAGGGCCGTCGTCGCCCACCAGGCAGACCCGAGCCTGCGTCGCCAGGAGACCAGGACGGCGATGACGGCCGTCGCGGCCACGAACAGCGCGGCGAGGGCGGCATAGGTCATCGCGCACCCTCCTTCGGCAAGGCCCGAGAGCGATCGACGGCCAGCGCGATCAGTCCCCGCAGCACGAGCGTGAGGTAGCAGAGGAAAGTGATGAAGACGATCTCCTCCAGTGGCAGCTCGGGCGCCAGCATGAGCCCGGTCATCGGCCCCTGCCCCTTGCCGTAGTGCCCCGAGGCGATGGCCGCGAGATCCCACAGCAGGAAGACCGCGATCCCTGCGATGACGGTGAGCGCGCCGGCTCGCGGCGCCCGCCACAGCACCAGACGGAAGCGGCGGTCGAGCAGTGCCATGCAGCCGGTCGAGATCAGCAGGGCGCCCAGGTAGATCAGCCCCGTCATGACAGCTCCCGCGCGATCCGGTCTGCGACGATCTCGGCGCTGATCAGGCACATGGGCAGCCCGATCCCCGGGATCGTGCTCGACCCGGCGTAGTAGAGCCCGTCCACCTTCCGAGAGCGGTTGCCGGCGCGGAACATGGCGCTCTGGCCGAGGGTGTGCGCCGGACCGAGCATGCTGCCTCGCCAAGCCCCCAGGTCCTCGGAGAAGTCCGCAGGGCCCACGGTGCGCCGCACCACGATGCGCTGGGCCAGGTCCCCGTGGCCGGACCAGCGGGCCACCTGGTCGATCGCGGCATCGGCGATGGCCTCGATCCGCGGATCACCGCCGCCGTCGATCCCTCCACGCCCCAGCTGCGGGTCGGCAGGCATGGGCACGAGCACGAACAGGTTCTCCTGACCCGACGGCGCAGCCGACGGGTCGGTGGCCGAGGGCCGGCACACGTAGACCGACGCAGGCTCCGGCACTCGACCGTCCGCGATGGCGGTGAAGTTGCGCCGCCAGTCCCGCGTGAAGAACAGGCTGTGATGCGGCATGCGCTCCAGCGGACCGTCCACACCCAGCATCACGAGCACCGCGCCCGGACCGCTGGTGCGCCGGGCCCACCAGGACTCGGGGTAGGTCTGCAGGTGCCGGGGCAGCATCGTGGTCTCCGTGCGCTGCAGATCCGCCGTGGACACGACGACGTCCGCCTCCAGAACCCGCTCGAGACCCTCGGCATCGCGGAAGCGCACCCCCGTCGCCTGTGCACGTGTCCCGCGACGGCCCCCTGCGGCTGTGCGGATCTCGGTGACCTCCGCCCCCGTGTGCAACCGGGCTCCAGCAGCTCGGGCCAGCCGCTCCATGACGGTCATGAGCTCACCGAAGCCGCCCTGCGGGTAGAGCACCCCACCGGTGAGGTCCATGGCGCTCATCAGGTGGTACAGCGCAGGCGTCCTGTCCGGCGATGAGCCCAGGAAGACGGCGGGATAGCCCAGGACCTGACGCAGCCTCGGGTCCCGGAATCGTCGTGCCGTGAAGCGCTCGAGCGACTGCAGCAGCAGCGGGCCGAGCCGGTGCGCCGATCCCAGGACGCGGCGGTCCATGAAGGGCCGCAGCGAGTCGAAGGATGTGTAGAGGAAGCGGGCCAGCGCCAGCTCGTAGGTGGACTGGGCGGAGTCCAGGTAGCGCTCCAGGACCCGGCCGGCACCGGGCTCGATCTCCTCGAACCGCTCGATGTTGGTCCGGACATCGGCCGCGATGTCCAGCGGCTCGTCGTGGCCCTCGAAGAACACCCGGTACCCGGGATCGAGCTGCTGCAGATCCAGCTGCTCGTCGACGCTCGTGCCCATCAGCTCGAAGAACCGCTCGAAGACCTCCGGCATCAGGTACCACGAGGGCCCGGTGTCGAAGCGGAAGCCGTCAGCCTCCCACGTTCCGGCTCGCCCGCCGAGGCTCTCCCCTGCCTCCAGCAGGTCCACGGACCAGCCGCGCCGGGCCAGCAGCGCGGCCGTGGCCAGCCCCGAGATGCCCCCGCCGACGACCACAGCCCGACGTTCCCGGCTCATGGGCGGCCTCCCAGCGCACGCAGGATGATGACCGCTTTTCGCGCATCGGGCACCCGGATCCTGGTGCGCCGGATCTGCGCGGCAGGGGTGCGGCGCAGGCGCCGTGAGAGCTCGGCGAACAGCCCGTGCGCAGCACGGACCGCCCGACGGCTGTCGGGAGGCAGCTGGGCGATCGCCTCGGCGGCCACCGCGAGATCGGCGTCGATGTCATCCAGCAGCTCGTCGCGGCGGCTGTCGGTGAACGCCTCCGGATCCAGGCCAGGGAAGTACGTCCGTCCCAGCAGGTCGTGATCATCGGCCAGATCCCGCAGGAAGTTGATCTTCTGGAAGGCAGCGCCCAGCCGCTGCGCCCCGGGAGCCAGCCGCTCGTAGGCACCGCCGTCCGCCCCCAGGAAGCAGTGCAGGCACATCAGCCCGATCACCTCGGCGGAGCCGTATACGTAGTCGTCCAGGCTCTCGTCGTCGTGGGTGCGCAGTCCCAGATCGGCGCGCATGGAGGCGAAGAACGGGCGGATCAGCTCCGGACCGATGCCCCGCCGTCGCGCGACGGAGGCGAAGGCCTGGACCACCAGATTGGCGCTGCGCCCGTGCTGCAGGGCTCGGAGCGTGTCGGCCTCGAGCTCCTCCAGCAGCTCGGACCGCAGCTGCGGGCTCAGGCCCGGATCCGGGTCATCGACGATCTCATCGGCCACGCGCACCAGTGCGTAGAGGCTGCGGATCTCCGAGCGAGTCGGCTCGGCGAGCAGTCGCACGGCCCACCCGAAGGACGTCGAATAGCGGCCGATCACCTCGGCGGCACTCGCCGCGGCCACCCGGTCGTAGCGCGACACCGGCCTCACCGCCGTCATGACGCCTGCTCCCGAAGCGGAGCCGCACCGAACTGACCTTCAGCGCTGTGCGTCGTCATGGCTGAGATCGCTGTCCCCCTCACTCGCTCGATCAGCTGGGCCACCACGGCTTCCAGCTCTGCCGGGACGGCAGGTCGAGCTGCCAGGTGCAGAGCCTCGTCGAGCTGCTGGTCGGCCAGATCCTGGACGGCGCGCCGGGCACCGCACCCGGTGAGCAGATCACGGGCTCGATCGGCCTGCTCCTCGCCCAGCTCCGGGTCCCCGATCAGCGCGCTGAGCTCCGTCCAGCACGACGTGCCTCGAGCCAGGGCCAGCAGCGCAGTGGGCTTTGCCTCGCGCAGGTCGGAGATCACGGTCTTGCCGGTCAGCTCCTGGCGGCCGAAGACCCCCAGGAGGTCGTCCAGCAGCTGGAACCCGATGCCGACCAATCGCCCGATCACAGCCAGCTTCTCGAGTAGCTCCCACGGAGCATCGGCCAGGACGGCCCCGACCTGCATGGGCAGCTGGAAGGAGTAGGCGCTGGTCTTGAGCTCAGCCACCCGGAGAGCGTCCTGGAGCTGCAGCGCCTGCCCCTCGCCGACCCGGCTCAGGCGCACGTCTGCCAGCTCGCCGGATGCCGTGGCGTGGACCGCCTCCTCCAGCAGCTCGAGCAGCTGCTCGGTCTGGGCGGCCGAGGCGCCGCTGCGGGCCATCAGGCGCAGGGCCGAGACCAGCGCCAGATCACCGGCCAGGATCCCTGCGGCGGAACCCTGCCGCTGTGCCGCTGCCGCGCTCGCACCCGTCCTCCGGGCCTGCACCTCGAAGGCTCCGGAGACGTTCGGCCGCCCGCGGCGAGTGTCGTCGCCGTCGATCACATCGTCATGGACCACGAACGCGGTGTGCAGCATCTCGACCGCCGCAGCAGCACTGGCGACAGACTCGTACCGCGTGCCTCCAAGGGCCGCATGGACGGCGATGACGAGGTCGGGGCGCAACCCCTTCCCACCTCGGGCGGCTTCATCGAGCGCGCCCCACAGCTGTCCGTGCTCAGGCCCGAGACGTGCGGAGCGCTCCCCACCGCGCCTCCACACTTCCTGCAGCTCGCGCTGCACGGTTGTCGGCTTCTGCTGACTCATCACGTGGGCCAGCCTCGCACAGAAAAGCTAGCCTGCCTAGATAACTATTCAGATACCCTTCGCCCATGACCCGGCCCCCAGAGCAGGGGTCGTCGAGCGACTCCTACTGGTACGACGACTCCGCCCCCGAGCGCGAGCTTCTGCGCGCCATGCGACGCCTCCAGCGCGCCCGTCGCCTCATGCATCACCGGGCCACCGCCGAGATGGAGCTGAACCCCACCGATCTGAAGGCTCTGCAGCTGATCATCGCCGGCGAGCGCGCCGACGACCCCCTCACCGCCTCCGCCCTGGCCGCCGAGCTGGGGATCTCCACCGCCTCCACCGCCAAGCTGCTCAACCGCCTGACCAGCACGGGTCACCTCCGACGCGTGCGCCACCCCCGCGACGGGCGATCTGTGACCGTGATCGCCCAGCCGCTGGCCCACGAACGCGTCCGGGTTGTGATGACGCAGCCCCATGACCGGATGCTCGAGGCGGCCCGACGGGTCCCCGAGGAGTCCAGGCAGGCGGTGCTCGATTTCCTGGCGGACATGACTCAGGCCTTCGAAGGGACCGGAGAGCCGCCGCACCAGGCCGCGGACCGCAAGATCTGAGGATCCGGGCTGAACACAGGTCGGCCCTGACCACGGATGACGTCAAGGGCTCCCAGGAGGCGGCCTCCGGGTCAGAACCCCTCGTTCGCCATGTTCGCGAAGCGGGAGTAATGGCCCTGGAACGCCACCACGATGGTCTTGGTGGGGCCGTTACGGTGCTTGGCCACGATCACGTCCGCCTCGCCTGCGCGCGGCGACTCCTTGTCGTAGACGTCATCTCGGTGCAGAAGGATCACCATGTCGGCATCCTGCTCGATCGAGCCTGATTCGCGAAGGTCCGAGACCATCGGCCGCTTGTCCGTGCGCTGCTCGGAACCACGGTTCAGCTGCGACAGCGCGATCACGGGGACGTCGAGCTCCTTGGCCAGCAGCTTCAGCGCTCGCGAGAACTCCGAGACCTCCTGCTGGCGCGACTCGACCTTCTTGCCCGAGCTCATCAGCTGCAGGTAGTCGAGCACCACGAGCTTGAGGTCGTGCTTCTGCTTCAGGCGGCGGCACTTGGCGCGGATCTCCATCAGCGACATGTTCGGGGAGTCGTCGATGAACAGCGGCGCCGAGTCCAGCTTGCCCATGGTGGAGGCGATCTTGCCCCACTGCTCGTCCTGCAACGTGCCCTTGCGCAGGTCCTGCAGGTTGAGGGTGGCTTCGGCCGAGAGGATCTTCAGGGCGATCTCGTTGCGCGCCATCTCGAGCGAGAAGATCGCGGTGGTCATGTTGTGCTTGATAGCAGCAGAGCGAGCGATGTCGATGGCGAACGTGGAGTTGTGCGTGGGGATGAACGTCCGTCCCGCCAGGAACAAGTGCTCCGGATGATCGACCTGCAGGCACCGGACCGGGACCGAGGCCACCGACTCCACGGCGACGATCGCCCGCTCGGTTCCCGGCTCAATGCCGCCGTCATGGCACAGCGGGAGTCGGGCGTCATCCGGAATGCGCACGAGGTGGCGCTGCGAAGAGGCCGCGATCTGCCCCGTGGTCACCACGCTGGCCGAGCCCGCATCAGCCGCACCGGCTCCGACAAGCACGGCAGTCCGCGTATGCGTCAGCCACTGGTGCTCCTCATCGGCGATGATCTCGCTGCCGTCGTCGAAGCTGACCCGGTAGCAGGGCCGGTCGAGCATCACGTCGGTCGCGGCGCTCACCCGCGTGGGAGTGCCGTCGACGGCCAGGACGAGGTCGCCGACGGAGATCTCCCCCATGGTCGTCCACCCGGTGGGCGTGGGGATGGGGGTGTCCAGCGCGAGCGCCTTGCCCATGGCCGGCCTGGCCGCGATCACGATCATCTGCCCGCCCTGCAGACCGTGGGTCAGCTCGTCGAACTCGACGAATCCGGTGGGCACGCCCTGCATGCCGGAGCGGCCGCCAGCGTCCTCGATCTCCTGGACGGTGGACTCCACGACGTCCTTGAGGACCACGTAGTCCTCGGAATTGCGCCGCTCGGCCACCGTCATGATCTCGGACTGGGCCTCGTTGACCAGGACCTCGACCTCGCCGTCCTGCGAATAGCCGAGCTGGACGATCTTGGTGCCGGCGGTGACCAGGCGGCGCAGCACGGCGCGCTCCTGGACGATCTCGGCGTAGAACCCGGCATTGGCCGCGGTGGGAACCGACGAGATCAGCGAGTGCAGGTAGGCCGGCCCGCCCGTCCTCTCGAGCTCGCCGCGCTTGGTCAGCTCGTCGGCCACGGTGATGGCGTCGGCGGGTTCGCCCTTGCCGTAGAGGCTCATGATGGCCTCGTAGATGGACTCGTGCGCCGGCTTGTAGAAGTCGTTGCCGCGCAGCACCTCCACGACGTCCGCGATGGCGTCCTTGGACAGCATCATGCCGCCGAGCACGGACTGCTCGGCGACGTTGTCGTAGGGGGGAGTGCGGATCTCTTCGGACACGACGGGGCCTTTCCAGCGCTGACTGCAGCCAGGACGACGACGGCCGCCCGGCCCGCCCATTCTGGCCCACCGAGCCGACGTCATAAGCCGCTCGGCCGGAACGCTTGCAATGACATGCGCGGGCTTTATCCACTGATTGTGGATAACTTGTGGATGCCCTGTGGGGCGCGCCGTGCAGGACTGTGCGCAACCGGTGCAGATCTCCCTGCCAGCTGTGGATATCCACAGGCTCAGACTTCGTGAACGAAGGATGAATCACCAGGTCAGAGTGTGATTCCAGGGTTTCTCCACGGCGTGTGCACAACTCTCCACAGGCCGTGTCCACACGAGACGTGGGCATTCCCACAGGGCTGTGTCGTCGTGCGTCGCGCGGCTCGGCAACCGAGCTCAGGACCCCATGGCCAGCTGCAGCAGCAGCATCAGGGTGGCCGGGCTGATCAGCACCGAGAGGATCATCACGATCACATTCCAGGGCCTGTGCCGCCGATAGGAGATCGTGCTGGCCAGCGCAGTGAGGAACGCCCCCACCTCCGCCAGCGTGGCCACGATCAGCCCCCCGAAGAACGTGAGGGTCATGGCCACGCCGGAACCGGAGTTGCCCAGCCCGAAGCCCGCCACGAAGGCCGCGAGCCCTACGATCCACAGGATGACGGCGATCGGCAGCAGCCGCGGCTCGGCCTTGCCCTTGCGGCGCTTCCGCTGCGCAGAGGCAGGCGCGGCGGAGGAGCGGCCCGCTCCTGACCGGGCGGCGGCGGGCTGACGTCGGGCGCTGCGGGAACTGGGGAACATGGCGGACATGGTGCCATCACCTGCTGGATGCCGGCTCACGTGAAAGTGAGCGGCAACCCGCAGCCACTCACTGATGACGCGTCACGTTTGTCGCTATCCTGGGGGCATGACAACGGCACCCGACACCGACCCCCGCAGCCTCCCCTCAGACGCCGACGAGCCCGGGGACTCCCCCTCGACGGCAGCTGGCACGGGCGGCGCCGGCGACGGCGTCGACTGGCTGTCCGCACATGAGGAGACCGTCTGGCGCCGCTGGCTCGCCGTGAGCAGCCGCATCCCCGCCGCCCTGTCCTCGCAGCTGCAGTCCGATTCCGGCCTGTCGCTTCAGGACTACGACGTCCTGGTCATGCTCAACGACAGCGAGAGCTCCTCCTGCCGGATCACCGAGCTCGCCGGGCTGCTGGACTGGGAGCGCTCGCGCATGTCCCACCACCTCACCCGGATGGAGAAGCGCGGCCTGATCGCCCGCTCAGCCGCCCCGGACGACGGTCGGGCGCAGCTCGCACAGCTCACCGAAGCCGGTCGCCAGGCCCTGGCCGCAGCCGCCCCGGGCCACCTGGGCGCCGTGCGCAGGTCGTTCTTCGACGCCCTCGATGCACAGGACATCGAGGACCTGGACCGCATCACCTCCCGGATCGCCCGCAAGCTCGACATCCGCCGCCCGGACTGCGCACCGATCGACTGACCCGCGCAGGCCGGCTGCCGCCCTGCGCTGACACGGCCTGGCGCATCACGACGACAGCGCGTTCGTCGTTCCCGCCGTCCCTCGAGCACGGCGAACCTATTGGTTGACATGTCACCTACATCGACGCATACTGTTTTGTGAAACGTCACGCGAGTGCCGGAAGACCCCGGGCTCGCGAGTCGCATCCAAGGAGCGAGCACCATGCAGTTCGGCATCTTCACCATCGGCGACGTCACCCCGGATCCCACCACCGGCAAGGCGCCGTCCGAAGCTCAGCGGATCCGGTCCATGACCAAGTACGCCCTCAAGGCGGAAGAGGTGGGACTGGACGTCTTCGCGACCGGCGAGCACCACAACCCGCCGTTCGTGCCGTCCTCACCCACCACGCACCTGGCCTATATCGCCGCCCAGACCGAGCGCCTGCGCTTCTCCACGGCCACCACGCTGATCACCACGAACGACCCCGTGAAGATCGCTGAGGACTACGCCTTCCTCCAGCACCTCTCCGGCGGTCGTGTGGATCTCACCATGGGCCGTGGCAACACCGGTCCGGTCTACCCCTGGTTCGGCAAGGACATCCGCCAGGGCATCCCGCTGGCCATCGAGAACTACCACCTGCTGCGCAAGCTGTGGCGCGAGGAGGTCGTGAACTGGCAGGGCAAGTTCCGCACCCCGCTCAACAGCTACACCTCCACCCCGTGGCCGCTGGATGACACCCCGCCCTTCGTGTGGCACGGCTCGATCCGCTCCCCGGAGATCGCGGAGCAGGCCGCCTATTACGGCGACGGCTTCTTCCACAACCACATCTTCTGGAACATCGAGCACACCGCCTCGATGGTGAACCTCTACCGCCAGCGCTTCGAGCACTACGGCCACGGCGCCGCCGACCAGGCGATCGTGGGCCTGGGCGGCCAGATCTTCGCCGCTGAGACAGAGGCCGAGGCCAAGCGGGTCTTCCGCCCGTACTTCGACAACGCGCCGGTCTACGGCCACGGCCCGTCGCTCGAGGACTTCTCGCGGATGACCCCGCTGACGGTCGGCACCCCGGATCAGATCGTGGAGCGCTACCTGGGCTACGCGGATCAGGTGGGCGACTACCAGCGCCAGATGTTCCTGCTGGATCACGCCGGCCTGCCCGAGGAGGTGGTCCTGGAGCAGATCGAGATCCTCGGCCGGGAGATCGCCCCGCGCCTGCGCGAGGGCTTCGAGGCACGTCGCCCGGCGCACGTGCCCTCAGACCCGCCCACCCACGAGACCCTGCGCGCCCAGGGCCCGGACTCCAAGCACCGCCAGGTCATCAACGCGCGGCCGCAGGACGAGCAGAAGGAGGATGAGCAGCGATGACCCGTCAGCTCGTCGTCGTCTCGGCGGGGCTGTCCTCGCCGTCGTCCACCCGCCTGCTGGCGGACCGGATCGCCCAGGCCGTCGAGTCCCGGGTCGGCGCCCGGGGCGAGGCCCTGGAGGTCCACCACGTGGAGCTGCGGGACCTGGCCCTGCCGCTGGCGCAGGCCATGACCACGGGCGGGCTGCCCGATCCGCAGCTCGACGAGGTCAAGCGCCTGGTCGCCCAGGCCGACGGGCTGGTGGCGGTCACGCCGATCTTCCGGGCCTCCTACTCGGGGCTGTTCAAGATGTTCTTCGACGTCCTCGACGACGAAGCGCTGATCGACCTCCCGGTGCTCATCGCCGCGACGGCCGGCAGCCCGCGCCACAGCCTGGTCCTGGACCACGCGCTGCGCCCGCTGTTCTCCTACTCGCGGGCGGTCGTGCTGCCCACGGGCGTGTTCGCCGCGACCGATGACTTCGGCTCCGGGGACACCGGAGGCCTGGAGTCGCGGATCGCTCGAGCCGCCTCCGAGATGGCGACGGCACTGGTGGCCGAGTCCGCCGGGGTGGAGGGCTTCCTGCCCACCGAGCCCGCGCGGGCGCCGCGTCGCAGCGGCGTGGACCTGGGTCCGGTCACGGACTTCGCGAGCCTTCTCAAGGGCCACGACGGCTCCTGACGGGCTGGCCGATCTCTCGGAGGGCCCATAGGCCGTCTGACCTGCTCATATGTCGAATGTGCCATATGAGCAGGTCTCGTCTCTCGTAGCGGAACCGGCTGCCGCCCTGTCGGCATCCGATCCTGCCGCCTATAGTGGGCTGCGGACACGGGGTGCGCCGCCGGCGCTGAGATCAGACCCGTGGAACCTGCTCCAGCTCGCACTGGCGAAGGGATGTCCCTGATGAGCTCCACCTCGAACATCGCCCCCCAGCCCGCCGTCGAAGCGGCCGGTCCATGGACGCAGTCGCTGTGGGATGCCGGCGCGCAGACGGCAGCCGAGATCCAGGACTCGAGATTCGTGCGCGCCCTGCTGGACGGAACCCTTGACGACGCGCGGTTCACGTTCTACCTCGCCCAGGACGCCCTGTATCTGGCCGGCTACGCCCGGGCCCTGGCGGCTCTGTCCGCACGCTGCGATCACGCCCCGGACCAGCTCGCGTGGGCACAGGCCTCGGTCGGCTGCCTCACGGAGGAGGCCCAGCTGCACCGCACCTGGATGGCCGCCCGTCCGGAGGCCGCCGACGAGCCCGCCAGCACCGTCACCGCGGCCTACACGGACTTCCTGCTGGCCGCCGCCCTGGGACAGGACCGAGCTGTCGGCGCTGCTGCAGTGCTCCCCTGCTTCTGGCTCTACGCCCAGGTCGGAGCCTGTCTGCCGACCGTGGAGCCGGATCACCCGTATGCCGCATGGCTGGAGACCTACCGCGATCCCGACTTCGTGGCTGCAACCGCTGCAGCCCTGGAGCGCGTCGAGCGGGAGCTCGCACAGAGCTCGGAATCAGGCCGTGCGGCAGCACAGCGGGCCTATCTGGCAGGCTGCCGCCACGAGCTGGCGTTCTTCGATCAGGCCCTGACTCAGGATCAGTCGGAGATCATCCCGCGCTGAGAGCGCGGACCGACTGACGGGACCCTCACCACGGTCCCTTCCGGTGCCGCGGCGCCGTGTCGGCCACATGGCGGCCGCGGCGTCATCGGGCCGACGGCGGCGTGATGTGATCCCCGAACTCCTCCGGCTCGCGCCGCGCCAAGGGGCCCGTATGCGGATCCTCGGGGGCCTCCGCCAGCCCGATCCGATCGTGCACCCACCGCAGCGGGGCCGGTGCCCACCAGTTGGCCCGCCCGGCGATCCGCATGAACGCGGGCACCAGGACGCCGCGCACCAGGGTCGCATCGAGCAGGATCGCGAACGCCGTGCCCAGGCCGAACAGCTGCATGAAGCTCACCTGGCTCGTCCCGAAGGCCGCGAACGACACCGAGAGCACCAGCGCCGCGAGTGTGGTGATGCGCCCGGTGTGCGCGAGCCCCTCCACGACCGCCATGCGGTTGCTGCCCGTCTGCTCCCACA
>ENA-OOKA01000154-OOKA01000154.1-human-skin-metagenome-genome-assembly--contig:-NODE-154-length-22701-cov-6.216948_pt1 | contig 22701 bp, 15 predicted proteins | sample MGYA00248825_ERZ500995 | MGnify/ENA primary metagenome ERZ500995 (study PRJEB25958, sample SAMN03398540) | human skin metagenome | study: EMG produced TPA metagenomics assembly of the Human Skin...
CATCCTGACCGGGCCCCGCCTCGTTGCGTCTGTGCGCGTGTGTCCGCTCAGGCGGCGCCGAAGCCGACGCGGCGGGTCGCCTCGGTGCCGAGCTCGACGTAGCCGAGCGCGGTCGAGGGGACGAAGACCTGACGGCCCTTCGTGTCGGTGAAGGTGAGGAGCGCCTCTGACTCGACGGCCTCCTGGATGCGCTTGGCGAGGTCGGTGGCGGATTCGTCCGTGTCGAGGACGATCTCGCGCTGGGACTGGCGGACGCCGATCTTGATTTCCATGGTTCTCCTTGTGGCGATGGTGGTCGTGCTCAGCTTAACGTCCGGGCTGCGCCCGCTCTTCCCGCCCACGCTCGGCTCTCAGCGAACGGGGGCCGTGCCGCCTCGGCGAACGGCACCCCCGGATCCACCCGCCTCGGCGGGCGGGAGAGTCGGGCCCGTCTCACCGGACGGTCGTGGCGAATGAGCTCAGCCCGCCCCAGCTCATCTGGGTGAGCAGGTCGACAGCGGCGGCGATGTCGATCTCCTGGGTCGACTCGATCTGCTTGATGACGACCTCTGCGGTGCCGATGAGGGTGCGGCAGAGGAGGTCCGCCTCGGCGTCGTCGAGGTCGGTGAAGCTCTGCAGGGCGGAGACGATGCGGGCCACGGTGCCCTCGCGCATCGCCCGCACCCGCTCCTGGGCTGCCGGCTCGTAGACGTCGGAGTTGAAGAGGATGACGAACTCCTCGCGGTGGGAGATCGCGAAGTCGAAGTAGGCGCGGTAGGTCGCGCGGATCCGCTCGTGCGGGTCGGTCGTCGAGTTGAGCGCCTGCTCGACCCGACCGGCGAGGTGGCCGGCTGAATCGTCGATGAGCGCAAGGTAGAGGTCCTGCTTCGAGGCGAAGTGCTGGTAGAGGACGGGTTTGGACACGCCGGCCTCCTCGGCGATCGTGTCCATCGACGTCGTGCGGTAGCCGCGGCCGGCGAAGACCGCACGCGCGACTCCGACCAACTGGTCGCGTCGCTGTTCACGGGGCATTCTCTGCTGCGGACTCGGCATTCTCCAATGCTACGCGAAGTCGCGTCGCCGACCGGGTCGGATCGTCGTGTCAGCCCCGCATGATGGAATACGGATATGGACGATCTCACCTCGACGCTCACCGGCTCCCTGCTCAGACAGGGGTCCCTTGCCGTCATCGGCAGGCCGGGGACGGGCAAGACGTCGCTGCTCGCCGACGTCTACGGACGCCTCGTCACGTCGATCGATCCCTCTTCGGTCCTCGTCCTCAGCCCTGACCGCGACCACGCCGACGTCCTGCGCAACACCCTGCCCGTCCCGCGGGAGGCCGTCCTGCGCGCCGCGCCTGCCCGGAGCATCTCCTCCTTCGCCTATGGGATCGTCCGCGCCGCCCATGCGACGCGGACGGGGGAGGACCTCGAGTTCGTCTCCGGTGCCGACCAGGACGTCTTCCTCGCCGACCTCCTCGCCGGTCATGAGGCCGGCCGCGGTCGGATGCCCGCATGGCCGACCGACATCACCGCCGAGGTGCGGGCCACCTCCGCCTTCCGCACCGAGATCCGCGACGCCCTCAACCGGGTCATGGAGTTCGACTTCGGTGTGCGCACCCCCGCACCGACCCGGGACGGGGAGTACGTCTTCGATGCCGGGCTGAGCGCCCTGGACCGGGTCCTCGCGGTCCGTCCCGACCCCCGCTGGGCGGCGCTCTCCCGCATCCTCGAGGAGTACCTCGGGATCATGAGCATGCCCGGGTACGGGGGGATCGATTCGGCGACCGTGCTCGCCCGCTCGGCGTTCGAAGTCCTCCGCGAACCCGCCGAGGTGACCGCGGGCAGGCCGTGGTCGTTCGCTCCCGACCGGGTGCCCTCCATCGTCCTCGCCGACGGGGTGCAGGACTTCCCCGCCGCGAGCTGGGGTCTGCTCGAGCAGCTGCGGCTGCGCGGGTCCGCGCTCGCGCTCTTCGGCGCGCCCGAGACCGTCACCGGCCGCTTCCACGGTGCCGACGCATCGGTCCTCGACCGCGCGGCGGCCGCGGCCGACTTCACGACGGTCGTGCTCGAGGACCCGTACGGCGCCGAGGCGGCGCTGACCGCGATCTGCGACGATTTCGGCGCCCGCATCACCACCCGGTGGGGGCTCGGGCACATGCCCCGGCCGGGTGCCGGCACGGACACGGCCTCGAGCGGTGACGCTGCGGGCACCACTGCCGAGCCGGGTCCGGAACCCGGGCTGGGGGAGACTCCGCGGCCGGCGGGTGCGGACGGGTCCGGCGTCGGTGCGGGTGCGGATGCTCGGGACGCCGCCGGTGTGGGCTTGAGCGTGCCGGCCGATCCGCCGGTCGAAGCGCACGTGTTCGCGAGCGCGGCGTCCGAGCACCGCTACCTGGCCCGGCGCATCGCCGAGTTCGTCGCGGACGGCAGCGCGCACTCCGACGTCGCCGTCATCTGCCGCAACGCCTCGACGGCGCGGGTGATGGCCGGAGAGCTGCAGGCGGCGGGCACTCCCACGGCGACGATCGTCCAACCGCTCAACGTCGACCCGGCGACCGCGCCCCTGCTCGAACTGCTCACCGTCGCCCCGGGGCTCAGCGACGACGAGACGCTGACGACGGTGGCGCTGACACTGGCCGGCAGCGTCTACGTCCGCCTCGACTCCGTGGCGATCCGCCGCTTCCGGCGCCTCGTCCGCACCCGGTTCCCCGCCGCCGACAGCACTGCCTCGCTCGCCTTGGCCCTGCGCAGCGACGAACTCGCCCCGGAGATCCCCGGCCTCGACACGCTCTCGCGGATGCTCAGGGCGGCTGGGGAGAATGCCGATGCGGATCCGCACACCGCGCTGTGGGCGATCTGGGAGGCCGCGGGCGTGTCCGAACGCTGGCAGTCCGAGGCGCTGCGCGATCCCGACGGCCAGGCGGGCGCACACCTCGACTCCGTGCTCCGCCTCTTCACCCTCGCCGAGAAGATCTCCGACCGTGGCGGGTTCACCGCCCGCTCGTTCGCCGGCATCGTCGCCGAACAGGACATCGCCCAGGACTCTCTGGCCAGGACCGCGGGGTTCGCCGACCACGTCCGAGTCGGGACGCCTGCCTCCCTCGCGCACGTGCGCGTTCCGCTCGTCATCATCGCCGAGGTCGACGAAGGAGTGTGGCCGAACCCGAAGCTGCGCGGCGGCATGCTCGGTCTCAGCGACCTCGTCGCGGTCCTCGCGGGCAAGGATCCGGTCACCGTCGACCCCGGCTACCACGCCTACGCGAAGCGCACGAACCTCCGGGAGGAGGCCGAGCTCTTCTACACCGCGCTCACCCGAGCCTCCCACCGCGTCATCGTCACCGCACTGTCGGATTCGGAGTCCTCGCCCTCGGCGTTCTTCGACGTCATCGCCGCAGCCACCCGGCAGGGCACGGCCGCCGGCGACGGGTACGCGATCACCGATGAGGACGAACTGCCCCCGCTCGGGCTCGAGGAGATCGCCGCCCTGTCCCGGGCACACCTGCTCACCGCCGCACGGGAGAGCGACGGCGACCCTGATGCAGAGACCATCGAGTGGGCCCGGCTCGCGGCGGCACTGGCGGGCGCCGATGCGCAGATGCTGGGTCCCGAGGCATGGCGGGAGGCCGAGGACCTCACCTCCTTCACCCCGCTCTTCGACGCCGAGGACACCGTGGCGATCTCGCCCTCGCAGGTCGAGACGTTCTCCGACTGCTCCCTGCGGTGGTTCCTCACCCGCCACGGAGGCGACCGCGGGGCGACGACCGCACAGAGCATCGGCACCATCCTCCATGCCGCGGCCGAACACCACCCCGAGGGGCCGACGTCGCAGATCCGAGAGTTCGTCGACCGTGAGTTCGCGGCCCTCGAGTTCGACACCGACTGGGAGCGCGAACGTGAGCACGCGACGGCCATGGCCATGGTCGACCGCCTCGGCGAGTACATCGAGAACTCACCCGGCGACGTCCTCGGCGTCGAAGCCCGCGTCTATGCGACCGGTGTCGACGACCGCGGACAGGAATGGAAGGTCACAGGCCGACTCGACCGTGTCGAAGAGGTCGCCGGCGGCGTCCGGATCGTCGACTTCAAGACCGGCAAGGCCGTGCCCGCCGGCGCCGATATGCCCAGACACCCGCAGCTCGGCGTCTATCAGGAGGCCGTCGACTCCGGAGTCCTCGAACTCCCCGACGGATCGAGTGTCGATGCCCGCTCGGCGGGTGCCGAACTCGTCTTCCTCCGCCGCACCGCCGGGACGGCACGGCGCCAGGATGCGGTGAGCGCCGACGAGGATCCGCAGTGGGCCCGGGCGCTCATCGGGGAGGTCTCGGAGGGGATGCGTGCCGCCCACTTCCCGGCTCGAGTCGACCCGCCGAAGTGCCAGTCCTGCCCTGTCCGCTCCTCATGCCCGGCGATCGGGCCGCACATGCTGGAGGACGACTGATGAGATTCAGCGCCGACGACCTCGCCCGTCTCACCGCCGCCGATCCCGCCCGGGCCTTCGGGCCGAGCCCTGAGCAGCGGGAGATCATCGAAGCCGATCCGGCGCTGTCGATGAAGGTCACCGCGGGTGCCGGATCGGGCAAGACGACCGTGATCTCCCAACGCGTCGTGTGGCTCGTGGCCAACGGCTTCGTCGCCCCCGAGGAGATCCTCGGACTCACCTTCACCCGGAAGGCGGTGGGGGAGCTCGGCAGCCGGATCCGGGTGCTGCTCTCCCGCCTGCGGCACAGCCTCGGCGAAGGGACGACACCGAGCCTGCCGGGACTCGACTATCCGACCGTGTCGACGTACAACTCGTACGCCGCTGCGATCGTGTCCGAACACGGGGCGAGCATCGGCATCGAACCCGAGACCGTGCTCCTCGACGAGGCGGCCGCGCACACGATCGCCGGAGAAGTGCTCGACGCGGCCCTTCCCGATGAGATCCCCGGCAGCTACGCGAGGGACACGATGATCGCCGACATCATCGCCTTCGCCGGAGCGATGAACGACCACGGCCGCGACGTCGAGGAGGTCACCGACTACCTCGACGCCTGCCTGGCCGCCCTCATGTCGTCGAAGGGAAAACCCGTCGACCCGAACGGCCGTCGTCGGAAGCTCGAGGAGAAGAAGCGGATCGCCGGCCTCGCCGGAGAGTACATGGCCGCGAAGCGACGGCACCTGGCGATGGACTTCTCCGATCAGGTCCGCTTCGCCCAGCGGATCGTCGACGAGGTTCCGCAGGCGCTGGCCGCCGAACGCGCACGCTGGAAGATCATCCTCCTCGATGAATTCCAGGACACCTCGGTCGCCCAGCTCACCCTGCTCTCGACGCTGTTCAAACGCAGCGCGGTGACCGCGGTCGGCGACCCGCGGCAGGCGATCTACGGGTGGCGCGGGGCCAGCGCGGACAACATGATCCGCTTCGAGACCGACTTCACCGACGTCCGGCCGCTGACCCTGAGCACGAGTTGGCGCAACGACGGCACCATCCTCACCGTGGCCAATCGGGTCGCCGACGGGCTCACGGGCTCACGGGAGACTCCGCTGACCACCAGGCCCGGCGCCGGTCCCGGCGAGGTCGTCGTCGATGTGTCCTCCGGGGCCCACGACGAGGAGTTCCTCACCGTCGGCATGCGCTCGCTCACCGATTGGGTCGCGGGACTGCCGGCGGGCTCGTCGACGGCGGTGCTCTGCCGCAAACGCGCGCATTTCGCGCCGGTGAGTGCCGCCCTCGAGGCGGCTGGGTTCGCCGTCCACGTCCACGGCTCCTCGGGGCTGCTCACCGACCCGTACGTCGCTGACCTGCGGGCGGTGCTCTCCGCTGCGGTCGACCCGATGGCCGGCGACGAGCTCATGCGCCTCCTCAGCGGCCGCCTCCTCGGTCTCGGGGCCTCCGACATCGCCGCGCTGTCCTCCTTCACCCGCCGCCAGGCGCAGCGGCGCCACGATGCCGACGCGCGCGAAGCCCGGGCCGGCGCTGAGGGTGCGGCCGACGCCGACGGCGCCCTGGCCGCGGCCAGTGACTCGGGACGTGTCGGCGAGGGCACCGCGGAGGCTGTGCCCGAGTCCATCGACGTGCCGACGATCGTCGAAGGACTCGACGAGCTCATCGACGTTCCCGCGGGCCGGGAGACCGGCCTGAGCCAGCCGGCGCGCGAGCGTCTCGTCCGCTTCGCCCGCGCCCTGCGAACGGTGCGCTCGGGATCCGGGACCGTGACCTCGGTGCTGCGGACCGCGCTGCGCGAGACCGGCATCGACTCCGACATCTGGGGGCTGAGCGACGCGCTGCGACGCGTCCATCGGCAGGCGATCGACGCGTTCCTCTCCGCGGCAGCACAGTATTCGGCGTCGGTCGAGCGGCCATCGGTGCCCGGGTTCCTGCAGTGGCTCTCCCTCATGGAGGTCAAGGACGCGCTGAGCGCAGCCGAACCGACGGTCGCCCCCGGGGCGATCAACGTCATGACCGTCCATGCGTCGAAGGGTCTCGAGTTCGATGCCGTGGCCGTTCCCTCACTGGTCGTCAAGGACTTCCCGACCGAACCCCGGGACAGAGAGGGGTGGATGGGCCGCACCTCTCTGCCCTATCCGCTGCGCGGGGATCGTGCCCACCTCGTCGACTACGACCTGCGGGGCGCGGAGTTCGAGACGAAGAAGGCCCTCGACGAATGGGTGAACGAGTTCATCAGGCCGGTCGTGGCCGACGCCCACGAGCAGGAGGAGCGGCGACTGGCCTACGTCGCGTTCACCCGCGCGAAGCACCACCTGTGGCTCGGTGCCGAGCTCATGGGCTCCCGATCGACCCCCGACGAGCTCTCCCCGTTCCTCACCGAGGCCATCGAGGCGGCGGGCCTTGACCCGGAGATCCCCGAGCCGGCTGAGGAGTCGGCGGCCGATCGGATCGAGACGAGCATCTGGCCGGTGCCTCGTGATGAGCGCGTCGCCGTCGCGCAGCGGGCAGGGGAGTGGGTCGAGAGCGCGGCGGGAGCGGACCTCGCTGCACTCGCACGCGGTGATTCGCAGGTCGCCGTCCTCGCTCGCAGAGCCCAGCGGATCCTCGCCCATCGCGCCCCTGCGACCGACGGCAGGCTGCCCGATCGGCTCTCGGCGACCGACCTCGTCTCGTGGCGGAGGGACCCCGAATCGTTCCGCACCAGCACTCTGCGACCGGTTCCGGAGCCGCCGAGCCGGGCCGCCGAGATCGGGACGAGCTTCCATGCCTGGGTCGAACGCCGCTTCGGGCAGGCGAGCATCGAGGTCGATGACACCGACTCCGGCCGCGCCCGGGACACCGCTGTGCTCGAGCGGCTGCAGGAGACGTTCCTCGCGTCCTCGTTCGCGTCCCGCCGGGCGACGGAGATCGAGATGTCCTTCGAACTCGTCCTCGGGCGGTTCCGGGTTCCCGGGAAGATCGACGCCGTGTTCATCACCGGCGACCACGCCGAGGTCGTCGACTGGAAGACGGCGAAGAAGCCGAACGCGCAGGCGCTCGAGGTGATGAAATGGCAGCTCGCGCTCTACCGGTTCGCCGTCCAGCGGGTGCATCCGGAGGTCACGGAGGTGACGGGGACGTTCTACTTCGTCGGCAGCGACGAGGTCGTCAGCTTCACCGACCTGCCCGAAGAGGAGGAGGTCATCGCATGGCTTGAGGCCCACGACTGATCTGCAGTCGTCGAAGCCGCGGCACCCGGCCGGGAGAAGTCGCCGGCTTCGGAAGGAGCCGGGCTCAAGGGGAACCGAAGGCGGCACGGACCCACGTCGGGCCGGGGCCGGCCGTGGTGTTCAGCGCTCCGGGGATCCCGAGGACTCGGGGCCGTTCTCGGCGGCGCCTGCCGATCGGCTTCCGGACGCGCCGTCCCCGGCCGATGTGCGCCCGGAGGTGCCGCCGCCGGGCGACGCGTGCCCGGAGCCGCCGGGCGACGCGTGCTCCGACACGCCTGCACCGGCCGAGCCACGGTCGGCACCGGACGGCGACGAACGTCGGACGCCGCCGTCGGAGGTGCCGTGATCGTCAGCCGACTCCTCGGTGGCGGAGGTGACGTTCGACCCCTGGGCGACGTCGTCGGAGGACACCGGCGCGGTGGGCACGTCGGAGCCGTCGGGACGCAGCAGCACCTGGTCGAAGGAGGTGAGCAGGTCCGCGGCATCGGCGATCGCTTCGTCGTCACCGGACTCGACGGCTTCGAGCAGCCAGTCGAGCACGGCGAACTCGGCGAGCAGCTCGGCGCGGGTGACGATGTGGTCATCGGCGCGGGGCCGTGAGCTGCGGTACTCGGTGAAGAACGTCGGAACCGCTGCGGGATCGATGAGCGCCGAGGCGGCTGCGAGGTCGATCGCGGGATCGGCCACCCGCATCCGACCGATGTCGGCGAGGGCGAGCACGCGTTCCTCGTCGGTGTAGACGTTGGCCTCGTCGAGGGCGCCGTGGATCGGGGTGGCGAGGAAATGCCAGAGGGCGACCTTCTCGAACTCCTCCTCCCAATGCTGGAGGAGCGTCGCCGGCACGCGCCCGGTCGCCGCAGCCTGGTCGAGGCGCTCGAGGATCTGGAACTGGAAGCGCGAGGGCTCCTCGACGGGGAAGCCCGCATCGGAGATCGGCTCGGGGGCGGCGGAGTGGATGGTCGCGAGCGTCTGCGCCAGCGAGCTCGCTCGGGCCACGTCGGCGATCGGCTCATCACCCACCGGGGCTCCCGGCAGGGGATCGGAGAGGGTCACCGTGACCGGCGAGTCGGTGCCGAACACCTTCTCCTCGACCTCGGTGATCGCCCGCAGGTGCGGCCAGGTGAAGTCGGCGTGCGGGTAGGCGGTCTCGTAGATGCGCGCCGCCTCGGCGGTCGATCCCGCATCGGCGGAACGGTCGATGCGCAGGTGCGCGGCGGCGACGTAGTCGGTCTCCCCGTCGGAGATGAGAATCCTCACTCCCGCATCGAGCGGCGGGAGGGATGTCCATGTCGTCGGGGAGAAATCGTCGAGCATCGTCGCTGCGACTGCTGCCAACTTGAGCGCCTTCGTATCCACCTTCCCCAATGTACCGTCTGCCTCCCCGCCAGCCCTGGGATTCGGGCCTCGAGCGTGTCAGGCGCGTCAGGGGCCTGAGCTATCGTGGAGGCCATGGAACCGCTGCCCGCCATCGCCCCAGTCAGCCTGGCTCGCCAAGGGATCGACCGCGATCATCTGGCCCGCGGCGGCGACGGCGATCTCGGGCAGCTGTGGGAGACCGGAGCCCTCGCCGTCTTCGAACATCGCGGCTCCCTCCTCGTCGCCCGCGGCGGGCTCCTCCGCGCCGATCGGGCCCAGGTTCCGCCCGGGCAGACGGAGATCTACCTCGGCCGCGACGAGGCGGGCCAGCGCTACATCGGCGTCAGCCTCGACGATGCCGGCCGCAGCGCCCTCGACACCGAGTTCGCCGCCGCCCGCGCCCGCGACGCCACCGACCTCCTCACCGCCCCCGGGGGCGGTGTCGAGAGCGCCGAACCCGTGTGGCTGCCTCTGCGGGAGCTCGCCGAGGCGCTCGACGACGTCGACGTCTCCCTCGCGTGTGAGATCGTCGCCCTCGGCAACTGGCACCGGGCCCACCCGTTCTCCCCGCTCACCGGGACCCCCACCGAACCCGTGCTCGGTGGCTGGGTGCGTCGGGACCCGGTGACCGGCAGCGAGCACTTCCCGCGCACCGACCCTGCGGTCATCGTCGTCATCGTCCACACGGATGCTGAGGGCGTCGAACGGGTGCTGCTCGGCAACAACGCCGCCTGGCCCGCCGGACGCTACTCCCTCCTCGCCGGATTCGTCGAACCCGGCGAGACGCTGGAGAACGCGGTCATCCGCGAGATCTGGGAGGAAGCGCATCTGAGAGTCGTCAATCCCCGCTACCTCGGCTCCCAGCCGTGGCCCTTCCCCTGCTCCCTCATGCTCGGATTCTCCGCCGAGGCGGAGAGCCTCGACGTCGCCGCCGACGAAGCTGAGATCGCCTCGCTGCGGTGGTTCACCAGGGCCGAGCTCAACGCCGAGATCGCCGCCGGCCGGGTGAGCGCCCCAGGAACGGTGTCGATCGCCGGCCAGCTGCTGCGGGCGTGGCTGGAGAACGAGTGAACACTCGCGCCGCCGACCTCCTCGCGGCTCTCGACGACGAGCAGCGGGAGGTCGCCACCCACTTCTCATCCCCGGTCATCGTCCTCGCCGGTGCCGGAACCGGCAAGACCCGGGCGATGACCCACCGCATCGCCTACGGCATCGCCACCGAGGTCTTCCCACCCCACCACGTCCTCGCCCTCACCTTCACCGCGAAGGCGGCCGGCGAGATGCGCGCGCGGCTGCGCTCCCTCGGCGTCCCCGCAGTCCAGGCGCGGACCTTCCATTCCGCTGCCCTGCGCCAGCTGCGGTTCTTCTGGGACCGCTTCGCCGGCGGTGACTTCCCCCGCATCATCGAGAACAAGGCCGGGGTGCTCGGCTCCGTCATGCAGGACCTCGGCATCGACGTCAGCCGTGAGCTCGCGCGTGACGTCGCCGCGGAGATCGAATACGCCGCGGCCTCCCTGCTCGGCATCGAGGACTACGCGATGAAGGCCCAGGCGCGCGAGCTGCCCGGCGACCTCGGCGTCGAGGACATGGTGCGCATCGCCGAAGCCTATTCGGAGGCGAAGACCCGGGGGAGACTCCTCGACTTCGAGGACGTCCTCCTCGTCCTCGACGGGGCCCTCGCCGAGTACCCGGCGATCGCCGCGGAAGTCCGTGAACAGTACCGGCACTTCGTCGTCGACGAGTTCCAGGACGTCTCACCGCTCCAGTTCGATCTGCTCACCCGGTGGCTGGGGCCGCGGGAGAACCTCTGCGTCGTCGGTGACCCCGCACAGACCATCTACTCCTTCGCCGGTGCCGATGCGTCCCTGCTCGAGTCCCTGCCCTCGTCCCTGTCGTCCTCGACGACGATCCGCCTCGTCCGCAACTACCGTTCGTCGCAGGCGATCGTCTCCACCGCCAACAGCCTGCTCCGCCACACCTCGCGCACGGCGCTGACCCTGCGCACGGACAATCCCGAGGGACGGTCCCCGCGGATGGTCGAATATCCCACCGACGAGGCGGAGGCGGTCGGAGTCGTCCAGGCGATCGCCGCCGAGGTGAGGGCAGGGCGTCGCCCCCGGGACATCGCGGTCCTCTTCCGCACGAACGGGCAGAGTCCGGCCTTCGAACAGGCGCTGACGGCGGCGGGAATCCCCTACCTCCTCCGCGGCGGGGAGCGGTTCTTCGCCCGCAAGGAGGTCAAGGACGGCATCCTCATGCTCAGGGCCGCCCGAGCGGCGGCGGGGGCGCGTCCGCTGCCGGAGATCGTCGCCGAGGTGCTCGCCTCGGCGGGCTACACCCGCACCCCGCCCCCGGCCGGAGCGAGCAGGCAGAAGTGGGAGTCGCTCAAAGCCCTCGTCGATCTCGCCGAGACTCACCAGGCGGCCTCGGAGCTGCCGGTTCCCCTCGACGCCTTCCTCGCCGACCTCGCCGATCGCGCCGAGCACCAGTTCGCCCCCGACATCGAGGGCGTCACGCTCGCCTCGTTCCACGCCGCGAAGGGCCTCGAATGGGACAGCGTCCACCTTGTCGGGCTGAGCGAGGGGCTGCTGCCGATCAGCTACGCGCAGACGCCCCGGGCGATCGCCGAGGAGCGTCGGCTCTTCTACGTCGCCGTGACGCGTGCCGGCGCGGACCTATCGCTGAGCTGGTCGCTCGCCCGTCACGCCTCGAAGCAGAAGCCGCGCAGCCCCTCGCGCTTCCTCTCCGAACTCGGACGGGTCGAGGAGAGCACCGGCGGGGGTCGGCGGCCGGGGACGACGGTGACGACCAACCGGTGCCGTGCCTGCGGGCGGGTCCTCGTCTCCCAGGCCGATCGAGCTCTGGGCAGGTGCGCGGGCTGCCCCGCCGAGGTCGATCTCGAACTCCTCGATCGGCTGCGCCGGTGGCGGGCCCGAGTCGGACTCGAACAGGGCCTCCCTCCCTACCTCGTCCTCACCGACACGTCGCTCTCGGCGATCGCCGAGATGCGCCCGGGCGACCTCACAGCCCTGGCCCGCATCCCAGGGGTGGGAGCGACGAAGCTCGAACTCTACGGGTCGAGTCTGCTGCGCCTCATCGCCGGGTAGCGGTCACTGCGCCGCCTCCTCGGGACGACCGAAGCGGGGGACGGGCGCCCGGCAGTGACAGCGCGGATGGAAGGCGAGGTCCTCCTCGTCGGCGAATCCCGTGCGGAGGTCGACGGAGCGGACCATCGGTTCGGCTGCGTCCTCGAGAAGCGCGCGCCGGAGGACGAGGGCGATGTGGGTGGCGGCGACTCCCGCCGCAAGCGGATCGCTGAGCTCGTCCCGGTCCTGCAGTGCTCTGATCCGCGGGTACTGGTCGAACCAGTCCGCATCGGCGTCCCGGAGGCTCAGGCACCCGCAGAGCGTGCACGGCGTGCGTCCCGGTCGCACCAGCCCGGTGAGGGTGACCGTGAACTCCCCGGCGACGACCTGGCAGTGGTCGATCTCGCGATCGACGAGCCAGGTGGCCGAGTGGAGATCGGGTACAAGGTGCGAGGTCGTGACGACGATGGGATGGGCGAGTGCCTCGCTCTCGTCGACGCGTGATGCCGTCGAGACCGCGAACCCGGCCAGTGAGAGCTGGTGGGCCACCGGAGAGCGAAGCGGTCCGAGGACTGCGACGGTGCGTGCCGCGAGGACCTCGGAGGTCTCGTCGGGGGTCCGTCGGAAGAGCCGAGCCGTGGACAGTGCCTTCGACCCCTTCGCCATCGCCGAGGTGTCGGAGTCCGAGGGGATGAGGACATCGGCCTCGGCGAGGAGGGAGATGAGCGAGGTCGCCCGAGCGAGGTCGATTCCGAGCTCCTGAGCGCGGTGGTGGAACTGCGCGGAGGCCAGCCCCATCCGCAGGTCCTCGATGAGCGAGGCCTCCGCGGGGAGGAGACCGTCGATGAGGACGGGATCCTCGACTCCGAACTGGAGGCAGCCGCGGCCGCGCCACGTGATCGGCACACTCGGACAGATCCTCAGCATCACAGTCCTCGCTCTCGGTTCGGGAGCCTCTACGGTAGTGAATGCGCAGGCCGCGCACCAGAGCGAATGCCAGACTGTGGAAAACCTTGTGGAAAAACGGAAGAGGACAGGTCGGAAAGTCAATCCGACATGCCCTCAACCGCATGATGCCCCAGGCGCTCGCGGCGACTCGTGCGGCTTCCCCTTCCGCACGCATCTCCGGGTTTTCCGGGGTCAAACATAGAACCTATGCCCCATTCGCGGCCCCGTCAATGGCGCATCCGGCCGCCGCGGTCCGCCGATCTGTGGATAACGTGTGGACACCTGCCGACGGGCTGTGGAGGAGCGACTCGCCGCCCGTCGAGTCGAAACGCGCCGGGGGCAGATGAATGCGTAGGTCACTTCCGATGCGCGGTCGGTCGGCGGCTCCCATCGGTCTGTGGACGGAGGTGTGAGGGCACTGGATCACGATACTCAGGAAACTCACAAGTAGCCACCACGGCCCCTCACGCGCTCTCGTGTCACTGTCGTTCCCTATCATTGGGGCATGGCAGAGCAGGTTCGGTGGACGGAGGAGCGTGTGCTCCGGGCGATCGCCCGCGGAGAGATCGTCGTGCGGCGTTCGGCACGGCGGAAGAAGACGATCGCGGTGTCGAAGGAGATCGACACCTATGTGCTCAGTGCTCCCGACCGCTACAGCGTCGAGTCGAACATCCGGTCGCTGACCGATCTGTTCAACCGCCTCGCCGCGAAGGACCACTCCTCGGCTGCGGACCTCGTCGCTCTCGCCGACGAACTCAACGACCGCTACTTCGCCGGACGCCTGCGGCCGGCGTCGATCCGGTGGGTGACGAACCAGAACCTCAGCCGGTGGGCGTCGACGACGACGTCGACCGGCGACATCAGGATCTCCCACCGGCTGCAGTCCGTGCCGCGCTGGGTGCTCGAGACCGTCATCGTCCACGAACTCGCGCACCTGCAGATCGGCCCGCACACCAAGGAGTTCCACGCTCTTGCCGACCGTCACCCGAGGCAGGCGGAGGCGAAGCTCTATCTCGACGGCTTCAGCGCGGGGGAGCGCTTCGGCCGCGGCACCTGAGGCGGCCGTGCGCGGGTCCGTTCGGCTGCCGCGTGACCGACCGCTCATCGATCCGTTCAGGCGCCTTGCGCGAACACCTCGGCTGTGGCCCGATAGAGCTGCGGAAGGCGCTCGACGAGGTCGGGCATGAGGTCCTCGGGAAGTCTGCCGACGGGGAACCAGGCCACGTCGATCGATTCCTCGGAGACCCTCGGCAGATCCGCCGTCTCGGCGACGGCACCGTAGACGACGTCGAAATGGCGTCGGCACGTGCCGAAGTCACCGGCCAGCTCGTGGATGTCGAGGTCGATGGGGGCAGGGGAGACCCATGAGAGCGAGCCGATCCCGCTCTCCTCGAGCGCCTCGCGTCTCGCCGCCTCCCGCAGGCTCACATCACCGGGTTCGAGGTGACCCCCGAACTGCATCCAGGCCCCGGCCTTCCGGTGGTGGTTGAGGAGGACCGCTTCGGCGGCGGGGTCGATGACGAGGCAGCTCGCCGTGACATGCTCGGACGTGCCCTCACGCACGAGCGCCGACGCCCCGCTGTGCTCGAAGAGCTCAGCGAACGCCTCGGCGTTGACGATGCCCGTGATCTCCGCGCGAGCGGTGTCGAGGTCGATCACCTCACTTCTCGTCGCGGTCCGTGGAGTCAGGGCCCTCAGGGGTCGACTCGTCCTCGGTCGCCGCGGACTCGTCATCCGTCGACCTGTCGCCTCGCGCGCTGTCACCCCGCGCGCTGTCGGCCTGGGAACCGTCGGCGGAGGAGGCGTCGGTGGATGAGTCGCCATCCTGCGACGCGGATGCCGAACCGTCCTCGGCGTCGCCTCGCGCCTGCGCCGGATCCTCGGCACCGGCGGACGAGTCGGTCGCGGTGGCCGTGGCGCCGCTGCCGTCCGTGCCTTCGGCGAGGATGCGGCTGAGCGCCTCGTCGAGGGTCGATCCGCCCTCCCATTCCGCGCGACGGCGTTCGCTGTAGCCGAGCGGGTCGTCGAGGTCCTCGGTCGTGGGCAGGAGGTCGGGATGGGAGAAGACCTTGTCCCGGGCCTCCGCCCCGCCCTGCGTCTCGAGGTACCCGAAGAGCGCGGCGGCGTCGCGCAGCCGGCGGGGATTGAGCTGGAGTCCGACGAGGGTGGAGAAGGTCTTCTCCGCCGGGCCGGCGGTCGCCCGTCGACGGCGCAGGGCCTCGCGGATCTGCTCGCGAGCCGGAAGCTTCTCGCACGCGGCATAGACGACGACGTCGACCCAGCCGGCGATGACCGCAAGGAGGTTCTCCAGGGTCGTCAGCGCCCGCTTCTGCTCGTCCGTCGTCGGCGGGTTGAAGAGTCCCTGGCGGATGTTGTCGCTGAGGTCGGAGATGTTCGAGGGATCGATCGACGAAGCCATCTCCTCGATCTGCGAGGTGTCGACCTTGAGGCCCTGAGCGTATCGGGCGAGCGCGGTCTCGACCTGAGCGCTCAGCCACGGAGCGCGCTCGAAGAGTGCGAGGTGCGCGAGCTCCTGGGCGGCGAGATAGATGCGGACCTGGGAGACGTCGACGCCGATCTCCTCGGCGAACGCGGCGATGTTCGACTCGACGAGGACGGCCTGGTCGTGGGGGAGCAGAGGCAGTCCCACCTCGGTGCCGGTGAGCACGCTCTCCGACAGCGCCCCGACGGCCTGACCGATCTGCATCGAGAACATCGAATCGCTCATCGAGGAGAACATCGACGAGGCACCGGCGAGGATGCCCTTCATCTCTTCGGGCATCTGGGTCTGCAGGGTGTCGGTGAGCGCGGTCGACATGTTGTCCTTGATCGGCTCGACGAAGCGCTGCCAGCCTGGCATCGTCCGTTTGACCCAGTCGGCGCGGGTGAGCGTCGACGTCGACCGATTGGCCACGGAGAGGTCCGTCGCTTCGGCGAGCCACAGCTCGGAGAGGCGGAATGCATCCGTGGTCGCGTGGACCGCGTCATCACCGACAGCGGGATCGGGGGAGGGGACGCTGCGCAGGGCGATCGAGGTCGCCTGCGCGGTCGGGTCGGCTCCCTGCCCGAAGAGGCCCTGCATCTGGTTCATGATCGTCGCCATCATTGCGGGGTCGATCGAGAAGCCCTGTGCACCGCCGGCACCCTGCGCGCCGTCCGAGCCGCCCTGACCACCCTGGCCGAAGAGCATTCCGAAGATCTGCTCGAAGGGGTTCTGCTCGTTGCTGTTGTCGTTGGTGTTGTCGTTGCTCATGATCTCACGCGCCTTCACGAATCGTAGTCATCACCACGGTAACCGCCGTACCTGTCAGAAGCTTCCCAATCCCGCCCGATGTTCGCACCGGGCGAAAGGAGTCTGAGAATTCCGTGACCTGCTTTCAACTAGACTGGTCACGCGGTGCAGCGAAAGGAATACATGTCTGAGAATGCCCCCCGGGCCGTGCCGGTGACGGCGCCGTCCCAGCGGAGCCGAGCCCGCCGACGTTCACCCCGTTTCGCCACGTCCTCCGGCGTCATGACCTATCTCCTCATCGCCCTTGCCGTGCTCCTGCCCGTGCCCTACATGCTCCAGCTGCCGGGGCCGGTGTTCAACACCCTCGGTGACTATCAGGGGAAGCCGATGATCAGCGTCTCCGGCGCCCAGACCTACCCCACCGACGGGAAGATCGACATGCTCACCGTCGCCGTGAGCGGTGGACCCGGACGCGACACCTATGCCTCGCAGGCGCTCGGGGCGCTCATCCGCGGCAAGGAGACGGTGGTTCCGACCGAGGCCTACTATCCGCTCGAGACGACCCGCGAGCAGGTCGCGGAATCGAACTCGTATGAGATGACGTCGAGCCAGGACGTCGCCGTCGCCGCTGCGATGGAGCAGCTCGACAAGCCGTACACGGTCTCCCTCCTCGTCGACGAGGTGACTCAGGGTGCTCCGGCCGACGGTCGGCTGGAGTCGGGAGACCGAATCCTCTCCGTCAACGGCACCGGCCTCGAAACCGACCCCGAGGCGGCTGCGAAGATGAGCACGACCGTGCAGAACTCGGACTCCGTCGATCTCGTCGTCGACCGGGACGGCGAACAGGTCGAGCTCACCCTCGAGCCTGCGACGATCCAGGGACGCAACGCCATCGGCATCACGATGAAACAGGATTTCGAGTTCCCCGTCGACGTCACCTTCAACGTCGACGGCATCGGCGGACCGTCCGCCGGCACGATGTTCGCCCTCGCGATCGTCGACGAGCTCACTCCGGGGGCGATGACCGGCGGCAAGCACGTCGCCGGCACCGGTGAGATCACCCCCGCCGGACAGGTCGGCCCCATCGGCGGAGCCCGGCAGAAGGTGGCGGCGGCGACCGCGGCGGGAGCGAAGCTCTTCCTCTCGCCCGCCGGCAACTGCGCCGAGGTCATCGCCGCAGCCGACCGGTCGAAGATCACCGTTGCACGCATCGACACCCTCGACGACGCGCAGAACGCCGTCGAGGGCTTCGCCGCCGGGGACACGTCCGCACTGAAGACGTGCCCGGCCGGCGACTCCACCAATGAGAAAGGGAAGCAGTGAGCACTTCGTCCTCACCCACCTCCGCGAGAATGCCCGGATCTGGATCCAAGCGTTCCCCCCTGCTGCTCACCCTCGTGACGGTGGCGATCCTCCTCGTCGCCTTCATCGCGTTCACCCAGGTCTACACCGAGGTGCTGTGGTTCGGTCAGATCGGTGCCGGCGACGTGTTCCGCACGATGTGGTTCACCCGCGGCATCACCTTCCTCGCCGGCTTCGTCGTCATGGCCGTCCCGGTGTGGCTGAGCCTGCACCTGGCGTATAGGAACCGACCGGTGTACGCACCGACGACCCCGCGCCAGGAGAACCTCGACCGCTACCGCGAGGCCATCGAGCCCCTGCGCCGGGTCGCGACCCTGGCCATCCCCGCCGTCGTCGGCATCCTCTCCGGCATCACCGCCTCCGCGCAGTGGAGCACGGTCCTGCAGTGGATCAACGCGACGCCGTTCGGCGAGACCGATCCGCAGTTCGGCATCGACAAGTCCTTCTTCGTCTTCGTCCTTCCCGGTCTGCGGCTCATCGGCGACACGCTGGGGATGGCGCTCGTGCTCTCGCTTATCGCCGCCCTCGTCGCGCACTACCTCTTCGGCGGCATCCGCCCAGGAGAGCAGCGGGGGATCGTGCTGACGAAGACCGCGCAGTGGCAGATCGGCATCACCGTCGCCGTGCTCGTCCTCGTCCAGGCCGGTCGCCTGTGGCTGAGCCGCTATGACCGGCTCACCGCGACCGGCGGCATCGTCCCCGGTGTCACCTACGTCGACGACCGGGCCGCGCTGCCGGCGATGGCGATCGTCGCGATCGCCGCCGTCCTCGTCGCCCTCCTCTTCGTCTACACCGCGTGGAAGGGCAACTGGCGGATCTCGATCATCGCCACCCTCACCCTCCTCGTCCTCGGCGGGGTCTCGATCATCGCCTACCCTGCGCTCGTCCAGCAGTTCCAGGTCAATCCCTCCCAGCAGAGCCTCGAATCCGAGTACATCCAGCGCAACATCGACGCGACCAGGGAGGCCTTCGACTTCGACGACATCGAGGTCACCCCGTACGAGCCGAGCACGAGCGGTGAGAAGGGAGCGCTGCGCGAGGACGCCGAGACCGCGGCATCGATCCGCCTCCTCGATCCCAACCTCGTCTCCGACACCTTCCGCCAACTCCAGCAGGTGCGGCCGTACTACTCGTTCCCCGCCCAGCTCGACGTCGACCGCTACAACATCGACGGGCAGATGCGCGACACGGTCATCGCCGTGCGCGAGCTCAGCCCCGCCTCGGTGAACAACCAGAGCTGGTACAACCGGGCGATCGTCTACACGCACGGATTCGGCGTCGTCGCCGCCAACGGCAACCAGCGCAATCCCGACGGCGAACCGACGTTCATGGAGTCGGACATCCCGCCGCAGGGCGAGTTCCCCGAATACGAGCCGCGCGTCTACTTCGGCGAGAGCTCTCCCGAGTACTCGATCGTCGGCGGACCCGAAGGGGCCACACCGCGCGAGCTCGACTACCCCTCGGACGAAGAGGGCGGTTCGGGTCAGGTCAACAACACCTTCCAGGGCGACGGCGGCCCATCCGTGGGCAGTCTCTTCAACCGCCTCGCATACGCGCTGAAGTACCAGGACGAGCAGATCCTCCTCTCCGATGCGGTGAACTCGGAGTCGCAGATCCTCTACGAACGCCATCCGCGTCAGCGCGTCGAGAAGCTCGCTCCGTTCCTCAAGATCGACGGCGACCCCTACCCGGCGGTCGTCGACGGCAAGATCAAGTGGATCCTCGACGGCTACACGACGGCCAAGGACTACCCGTACTCGACACCGCAGCCCCTCCAGGAGGCCACGGAGGATTCGACGACGGCGACCGCACCCGGCACGGTCGCGACCCTGCCGGATGAGGAGGTCAACTACATCAGGAACTCCGTGAAGATCACCGTCGACGCCTACGACGGCTCCGTCGACATGTACCAGTGGGATGAGAACGACCCGGTGCTCAAGACGTGGATGAAGATCTTCCCTGGTCTCATTCAGCCCGCGTCGGAGATGTCCGGTGACCTCATGAGCCACGTCCGCTACCCCGAGGACATGTTCAAGGTCCAGCGTGAGCTGCTCACCCGCTACCACGTGACCACGGCGAGCGAGTTCTACACCGGGCAGGACTTCTGGGCCCTGCCGACCGATCCGACGAAGCAGGCGAACAGCGGTCTCACGCAGCCGCCGTTCTACATGACCCTGCAGATGCCGGGTCAGGAAGCGCCCTCGTTCTCGCTCACGAGCTCCTACATCCCGGCCCGCTCCTCGGAGGGGCAGTCGCGGAACAACCTCACCGGCTTCCTCTCCGCCGATGCGGACGCCGGGGCGACGAAGGGCGAGATCTCGGAGAACTACGGCAAGCTCCGGCTCCTCCAGCTGCCGCGCAACACGACCGTTCCAGGCCCCGGTCAGGCGCAGAACAACTTCAACACCGCGCCCGAGGTCCAGCGCAGCCTCAACCTGCTGCGTCAGGGTGAGTCGCAGGTCCAGAACGGCAATCTGCTCACCCTGCCGCTCGGCGGCGGACTGCTCTACGTCCAGCCCGTCTACGTCCGCTCGGCCGGTGAGACCTCGTACCCGCTGCTCCAGCACGTGCTCGTCGCCTTCGGTGAGAACATCGGGTTCGCCCCGACCCTCGACGAGGCGCTCGACCAGGTGTTCGGCGGTGATTCGGGCGCCGAGGCCGGCGACGCGGGCACGGAGTCCGGCGGTGGCGGAACCGCAGGCACCTCCGGAGGCGAGGGTGAGGGCGATCGGCCCGCCAACAAGAGCCTCAATGATGCCCTCGAGGAGGCGCGCAAGGCGATGGAGGACTCCGACGCCGCGCTCAGGGAGGGCAACTTCGAGGAGTACGGCAAGGCGCAGGACCGCCTGCGGAAGGCCCTCGAGGACGCCGTGGCCGCCGACCCCTCGATCGCTGAGGACGGCACCCAGTCGCCTGCTCCCAATGAGGGCGGGAACTGAGCTGAAAGCGGCCTGAGCCGAAGACGGCCTGAGCCGAACGCGGCCCGAGCCGAAGACGACGGCCCCCGGAGGACTTCTCCGGGGGCCGTCGTCGTGCAGGGCGGACCTGATGGGGCCGCCTCGGCGGGGGAGCGGTGATTACTTCGTCAGATACCCGTCGAGGTCCTCGACGATCTCCATCGCTCCGACGGGGCCGAGGCCGAGGAACCACACGTCGTCGTCGACGCGGTGCGCCCGGCCGTCCTTGACCGCTTCGAGTCCCGTCCACTGGCTCGTCGACAGTGCCCGGGTCTCCCCGGTGGCACCGGGATCGCCGTAGCTCGTGTAGAAGATGTAGTCGCCGTCGGCCTGGTCGAGCTTCTCGGGAGAGATCTCCACGGCGAGATCGTCGACGTCCTGCATCTCCGGGCGTGCCAGACCGGCATCGGCGAGGACGACTCCGATGAGGGACAGGTTGCCGTAGAGGCGCAGACGCTCGGGCATGAACCGCACGAGTGAGATCGTCGGGTCGCCCTCGACGCTGTCCTTGAGCTCGGTCACCGCCCGTCCGTACTCGTTGAGCTTCTCGGTGGCCGCCTCCTCGGTGCCGAGCGCCTCACCGGCGAGGAGGAAGTTCTCCTTCCACGGGAAGCCGGGGCGGATCGAGAAGACCGTGGGAGCGATCGCCGACAGCTGGTCGTAGAGCTTGTCGGCACGCAGCTGACTGCCGAGGATGAGGTCGGGTTCGAGGGAGGCGATCTTCTCGAGGTCGAGTTCGCTGATCGTCCCGACGGTCTCGACACCTTGAGTCTTCTCGGCGAGGTAGGAGGGAACGGGGTTCGCCCCCTTGGTGGTCACCATGCCCACCGGTGTGATGCCGAGGGCGATGACGTCGTCGAGTTCTCCGGTGTCGAGGACGACGACGCGTTCGGGCTTCGCCTCGATCTCCGTCGTCCCGTTGGCGTGTTCGACGGTGCGGGGGAACTCACCGGGTGCCGCATCGCTGCCGAGCTTCGCGGTCTCTTCGTCGGCGGTGTCGAAGAGTCGGCCGCCGGTGGCGACATCGGTGTTCCCGGCGCTGTCTCCAGATGTCGCTTCGGACTCGGCGGCACAGCCGGAGGCGAGCAGAGCGACGGCGAGCACGGTCGCGGTCATGGTGCGGAGACGGGAAGAGCGGGGGAGTTGAGAGAATCTGGTCATAAGGTGAGTCTAACCTCACCTGGTGGTTCGGGCCGGCTGCGCCTCGCGGGTCCGGCCCGACCGTACAGCGCGCGTCCCGATTGCCGGGGCGCGTCCGGGGATGAGAAGAGGCCCCGTCCAGATCAACTGGACGGGGCCTCTGCCACTGTGGTGGCGGGGGGAGGATTTGAACCTCCGACCTCCGGGTTAAGCGATTCACTCGTGCTTGATCGAGTGACCATCGCCGGAGGGCAAGTTCTCGCACTGGCCTCGGTACTGAGCCTCGTCGAGATGGCTTCCGGAGGTGTCGACCGATGAGCAAGCATCTCAGCGTGCGCGGCGTCAAAATGATGCTCAGCCAAGCCGGCATCGACACTCACCAACTCACATTCACACGACACGACCTTGTGAGCTTCAGCGATAAATGGCGGTGTTCTGTCAAAGCCCGATGGCGTTCGGGGCTCGGTAGCCGTGCCGGCTATTCGGTGAGTGTGCGAGCTCTCCTGTAGAAGGTGGCCCGTGACATTCCCAGGTCCCGGGCTACCTGTGTGGCCGGCTCGCCACTATCAACCAGTCGGAGAGCGTTGCGGATCTGGCTGTAAGTGATTCGGCGAGGTCGGCCTCCGGGTCGAGCCCGGCAGCCCGGCGTTTAGCGATCTAGTCGGTTAATCGCTCGCGTTTGATGTCGTGTTCCATCTGCGCAAGTGCTGCCATGATGGTGAAGAGCATCGTCCTCATCGGCGTGGCGGTATCGACATCTCCGCCGCCGAGGTTGAGCACTCGCACCCCCAGCACCGCGGGTGCGGAGTTCCTCGGCGAAGGCCAGCATGTTCTGTGTCGACCGTCCCAGGCGGTCGAGTGTGGTGATGACGAGAGTGTCCCCGGCGATCAGTGCTTCGAGGGCTCGATCGAATTCCGGTCGAGAGGCACGTGCACCGGAGACGCCGTGGTCGATGTATAGGTCATCGCGTTCGACTCCAGCAGTCAGCAGATCGACCTGT
>ENA-OOKA01000155-OOKA01000155.1-human-skin-metagenome-genome-assembly--contig:-NODE-155-length-22694-cov-4.131587_pt1 | contig 22694 bp, 43 predicted proteins | sample MGYA00248825_ERZ500995 | MGnify/ENA primary metagenome ERZ500995 (study PRJEB25958, sample SAMN03398540) | human skin metagenome | study: EMG produced TPA metagenomics assembly of the Human Skin...
CATGATGAAGGCTAACTGGGGCCCAGCCCGCGTCTTTGCCAAGGTCAAGGCCGAGCGCCCGGAAAAAGTAGACGAGCTCTACACCGCAATGGGCACCCTGATTCACGCCAAGGGCAACGGTATGCGCGCCGGTTTTGGCGCTTATGATGACATCATTGCTCAGGCCCTGGCGGAGGTGGACCTCCCGGCCGAGTTCGCCGAGGTAGCCAATACCGAGGACTATGACGAAAAGCTGCGCGAGTACCACCACAACGGGATTTCTTCCGTGGGGGATGAGGTAGGCACCCCGGTTATCAAGCTGGGGGAGACCGCGTTCTTCGGCCCGGTCATTACCCGCGTCCCTACCGGGGAAGAAGCAGGCGAGCTTTTCGACGCCTCCTTGCGCCTTGCCCAGTTCCCTTACTTCTTCGAACTCAAGCGCTCCCGCACCGAGATGCCGCAGGTAGAGGAGAACTAAGCGCTTTTCTGTCGGCGGCGCAGCTCAACTGCGGCGCCGACGCACAGCGCGATGGTCAGCGGGGTCAAGATGAATGCCGGAAGGCCCGCAATATTAATGGCGGGCAGCGCCATGCCGGCTCGAAAGTCTTCCCACGCAACAAGTACCCAGGAAGCCCATGAGGCGCCGGCAAGAAGCGCGATAATGCCGGCCGCAATAGCGCCCCCATTTGCCCGCGGATTCCCGCGCACCTTCTGGGCAATCCACCACACGCCTAAGCCCACGTGAGCCAATGTTGCGAGGGTGCTGGCGATAAGCGGCAAGAGGAAGCCTCCGCTGCCGGATACCATAACGCCTAGCATAATGAGGCAGGCTAGAAGGGTTCCGCCGTATAGCGTGAGGACCGGTTTGGTTATAGGCATGGCTTTCCTCCTTTTATAGTGATAGCAACCGACCGCGAGCCTATCAGGAATTTGTAATGCGAAACAGGGTGGGCGCTAAGCCTTCTCAACGCACGCCGGGCCGGTAGGATAAGGGCCATGCGCGTATATCTAGGAGCAGACCACGCAGGTTTCGAAACCAAGAACCTGATTGCTGAACACCTCACCAAGCAGGGCCACGAAGTCATTGACTGCGGCGCCCATACCTACGATGCCGAGGATGATTACCCGGCATTTTGCATCGAAGCGGCACAACGCACCGTCAATGATCCGGGTTCCTTGGGCATTGTGCTTGGCGGCTCCGGCAATGGCGAGCAGATTGCAGCCAATAAGGTCAAGGGAGCCCGGTGTGCACTGGCCTGGTCCGCCGAGACTGCCCGCCTTGCCCGCGAGCACAACAATGCCCAGCTCATCGGCATCGGCGGCCGCATGCACACCGAGCAGCAGGCACTGGAAATCGTAGATGCCTTCCTGGATCAAGAATGGTCCCGTGCGGAGCGCCACCAGCGCCGCATCGACATCTTGGCGCAGTACGAGCGCACCGGTATCGCCCCAGAGCTGCCCGAAGCCTAAGCCTTGAGAAAATAAACGCCGCGGAACAAAGGTGGTTCCGCGGCGTTTATTTGTGTTTCGGCCAGGCATAGCCAAGGCGCTAAGACTTAGGCATCATTCATGTCATTCGGGTGCGGGCCGCCGCGTCCCTCTTCGCCTTCGTCCAAGGCGGTGATGGCAGCCATCTCCTCCTCGGTTAGTTCAAAGCCGAAGACATCAAAGTTTTCCGCAATGCGCGAGGGCGTCGCAGACTTGGGGAAGAGGATGACGCCATTTTGTAGGTGCCAACGAATGATGACTTGCGCTGGGCTGACATCATGCGCTGCAGCGGCGTCGGTGACCTCGGGGGCATCCAAGATATCGCTCTTTCCCTGCCCCAGCGGGCCCCATGCCTCGATAGCCACGGTGTGGGCGCGGAAGGCGTCCAGCTCCCTCCAGCGCTGCAGATAAGGATGAAGCTCGACTTGGTTGACCGCTGGCTTTATATCGGTCTTGAGCTCCAGCTGTTCTAGGTGCTCCAGCTCGAAATTGGAGACGCCGATGGACTTTGTCTTGCCCTGCTTCTGCAGATCAATGAGTTGCTGCCAAGCCTCAACATAGGTGCCCTTTGCCGGTGTAGGCCAGTGGATGAGGTAAAGATCCACATACTCCAAGCCGAGCTTTTCCAAGGACTCATCGAGCGCTGCAGCAGCATCGGTCTGGCGGTCATTCCACAGCTTGGTGGTGATAAAAAGCTCCTCGCGGGGAATGCCAGACTTGGCTATAGCCCGTCCTACGCCTTCCTCATTGCCGTAGATAGCGGCGGTATCAATATGGCGATAACCCACGCGCAAGGCCTCAGCTACCAGATCTTCGGTCTGCTCCGGATCCATCTGGAACACGCCAAAGCCCAGCTGCGGGATGGTATTGCCGTCATTAAGGGTGATGTTAGGTACGCTCATGCGCTCCAGACTACCTATCTATTGCAGCGGGCCGAGAGTGATGAATTTATTCCACGTCTCCCACTCATCCTGCAGGCGGGCACGCTCATGGGGCGGGGTAGCGGTGCCGTCGATAAGCGAGGCATCAATCATGCGCACTCCATTGTCAAAGAACAACGCGGCGTGCCCCGAGGCGCCATGCCGCAGCACCGGTACCAAGTTCAATCCATCAAAGGACAGTTGCGCATTAGGGCGCACATCGAGGCCGGCAATGGCAGCGAGCGTAGGCGCTAAGTCAATAGGGGAGACCAACTCATTATTCTCCCCGCTTTCGGCTACACCCGGCCACAACACGGACATCGGGGCATTTCCACCTAGCAGGGAGCAGACGGCGATGACGCCATTGACTTCGTTGAGTTCTTCCAGGCTGGGCTGCTCTAGCAAGCGAAAGACATCGCTACCGGCCGGCTGCGTATCCTCGCGCACCTCATAACCCGCGCCCGCGAAAACCTCGCTAATACGCGTAGTGGCTTGGCGCTGCGGATATTGCCCGGTCAGCGTGCCGCGGCGGGAATCAGCGTACGTTTCCGACGGCACCCACGTGTTTTTGAAGCGCACGCCCCGCAGTGCAGTCTCAGGTGCATGGTCAAAGGTGGCAAGAGTGATATCCATAGCCATAATTCTAGGCTTGCCGGGGCGATTCAACGATTTCGTCCCCACAGATCGCCTGTTTCGTCGACGGCTGCGGTGGTTTAGATGGACGAAATCGTCGAAAGTAGCTTCCTGATGGGGCGGGGCCTAATCGAGGTCGAGGCCATCGATGCCGTGAACTGTCACGGTTTCCGAAAGCGGCGCGCGGCCTGGATTCGTTTTAAAGACCGGGCTGGATTCATCAGCTTTACCAAAGGTAATGGCGGTGACCAGCTTGTAGTCCTCGTCTACACCGAGGAATTTACGCGCGGTTGGCGCAATCAAGGAAATCATCCCCTGTGGGATGCCGTGGTAGCCGTGTGCTTCCAAAGAAAGCAGGAAGTTTTCGGTATAGGTTCCTTGGTCAAAGGCGGCGCGAATGCGGTCACCCATCGGCGGAATAAAGAGAAGTACCGCATGGGGTGCGCCAAAGAAGCGTAAGTTTTCGCGGATGAATTCCACGCGACCTGCTTTGTCCTCGCGCTCAATGCCCAGGAGGCCGTACATTTTGGCGGCTAGCTCTTGGGAGCGCTTGGGATGGATACCCTCACCATAATCGGTGGTGAAGTCTGGGCTGAGCCCGTTGGTGTCGAATTCCTTAATAAGCGCGGCGCTTAGTTCCTTGAGCTTTTCTCCACCCACCAAATGCACGTCCCACGGTTGGGTATTGGAGTTGGACGGTGCGGATTGAGCATCCAGCAAAACCTGCTTGATGTCTTCTACCGGCATGGGTTCTGGCAGGAACGCTCGGGGCGAATGGCGGCTGCGAATAAACTCGGAATACTTATTGGTTGAAGTCATGCGCGCCACCCTACACTTCGTCGCATGTGCTCGCCGTATACCGTGAACATCCAATGATGATGGGTGGAAAACGAAAAATCGCCCACCTAGAGGTGGGCGAAAACTGGAGGGAATGACGGGAATCGAACCCGCGTCTTCAGCTTGGAAGGCTGCATAGAACTGTTGTAGTATGCAACAAAAGTAGCCATTTCCGCTGGTCGCCAAAAACCACAAAATGTTACCCATTACCACAATGAAACACCGTCAAACATGGTCATGGATCGACTTTTGGTTCTACTAGAACCAGCGGACAGAGTGAAAGGGAAACGCACTCATGCCCCAAGTCAGAAACATAGGTGACCTCAACTTCGACAAGAAAAAAGAGGTCTACTACCGCATCATCGACCTAGGCCATCGCCCCAACGGCAACCGCTGGCGCGTCCGCATCACCGCAAAGACCAAACAGCGCCTAGCCGCCAAGGTCAAAGCCAAACTCAAAGAACTAGAAGACGGAACCTACCAGGCAGGAACCACACCCACACTCAATGAATGGTGGGAATACTGGTGCGACAACATTGCCTACCACCGTGTGCGCCCCCGCGTTCTAGGCAACTACCGCTCCTACGGACGAAAGCACATCCCCCACATCGGAAAGAACCGCATAGATGCAATCACCCCAGAGCACGTACGTCACCTGCACGACAAAATGCGGCAAACAGGTGCCAGTGACCGCACCATCCAAGCCGTCCACGCAACCCTGTCCAAGTGCCTTAAAGACGCGGTACATGAGGGGAAAATCACCATCAATCCGTGTGACCGCATGGACAGGCCCAAAGCTAACAGCAAAGCCCGTGAGGCCTACTCACAGGCGGAAGCAAAAGCCATCCTCACCACCATGGCGGGCGACAGCCCAATGATGCGCGCCCGGTGGGCACTAGCCCTCACAATGGCCGTACGCCAAGGGGAGTGCCTAGGCTTAGAGTGGGACAGGGTAGACCTAGAACGTGGCCTAGTAGACCTGTCATGGCAGATTCAACGCATCCCCTGGGCACACGGGGAGGGCTGCGACTGCGATAGTAAGACCACAGCCGCTAGGTGCCCTAAACGCGGCCCAGACGTACCACCAGGCTATGAGTGCCGCCCGTGCCATAAGGGGTTGTGGTTTGTGCGCCCTAAGACGGCTACATCGTCACGTGTATTGCCGATGTCGAATGCTTTTAGGGCCGCGATGGTGGAGCTGCACCAGGGCCAAGAATCAGGGCTGGTGTTCCATGATGAGGGTAAGCCGATTCTTAATCGTGATGATGATGCGGCGTGGTATGAGCTATGCGAGCGCGCCGGGGTGCGCAGGATGGTTCTTCATACGGCGCGGCATACGGTGATTTCGCACCTGCTGGATGCGGGTGTGGATGCGGAGTTAATTAGGCAGTTTGCGGGGCACTCAACGCTTTTGTCTACCCGTGGCTATTTGCATTCGTCGGAGGATGCTATGCGTGCCGCATTGGATAAGTTGGCGGGCTAAGCGGGGATTCGCATTGTGGTGGTGATCATTAGGTCACCGTCCACGATGTGGGCGATGGCGACTGTCCATGTGTGTTCGAACGATGGGTTAGGGGTGTTGCCGTAGTCGCGCCATGCTTGGGCGGCTTGCTGCGCTTGGGTGGGGGTTAGGTGGGGTGCTGGTTGGGTGATTTTTGCTTGGGGGATTACTAGAAGATCGTATGGTTTATCCTTTGTGTTTTCCGCTTTCATTCTGGTTGTTCCCGTTCTTTAGTTCCTTGACTAATTGCTCGACTAGCTTAGCCTGTGTGGGGGACAGGGTGGTTATGTCGATGGTTCGAACATTAGCACTATTCGAACTAATGTGCGACATGTCGGGCCATTCAGATTGAGGAATTTCAGCAGCCACCAGTAGTTCTACTGGGTCAACCTCCAGTACTACCGCAAGTTTCAGAACCATATGTGGCTCGATAGTAAAAGGCTTGCCGCTATAACGCTTGCCGCGCTCCAATTGCGTAACCCATGTGCGGTCACGATCCATGGCTTCGCCTAAGTCTGCCTGGTTTAGGCCCTTATTCTTCCTTGCAATGCGCACAATGTCTGCCAGTCCAAGATTGTTTCCCATGCCCGATAAATTACACAACATTGCCTGTTGTATCGAATAACACCGCTGGTATTTCCACCTTTTCAGGGCGAAACACAACAAGGAAATGACAAAAGTTGCGCCCCAGTGTTGCGTGCTGTAACATTCATGGTGTTGCACCAACTGCCACCAAGCAACACCAACCCCAACCAATAGGAGACAAAATGCCAGAAGTCCAATACCTAAAGAAAGCGGATATAGCCAAAATGTTCGGCGTTTCTCAATCTTGGGTCGAGCAGAAGCACAAGGCCGGTAAATTGCCACACACCACCGATCTAGCCGGAGGAAAAGGCAAGGCAAGCTGGCGCTTCAAGGTAGAAGACATGGAAGACCTATTTCAGGAACTACGCGACAGTGGTGAGCGTGAAGAACGCAAACTGCTCACCGCATAAAAAGAACCCGCCACACAAGCACGGGGACTGCCATCCCCATAAATGTGCCGGGGCAGGTTCAACACGAATCCCAACCAATAGGAAACGCACATGAATAATACCACATACGTGCAACTGCCTTTAACCCACAACAGGGCAGAATGGCTAGTCCAGCGCAACGAGGGCATAGGAAGTAGCGACGCATCCGCCATCGCAGGACTATCCACATTCGAATCCCCTTACAGCCTGTGGGAGATTAAGACCGGGCGCGCACCCATCGACCCGCCAGTAGACAAGACCACCCAACGCCTACGCGAATGGGGCAACCGCCTAGAGCCTGTCATCCTCGACGCAACCGCCGAAGAACTAAACATCGGCATCGTAAAGCCAGAAGCAGGCTACAAGTCCACCAAGTACGAGTGGATGCGCTGCAACCTCGACGGCTGGACAGAAGACGGAAGAATCTTCGAAGCCAAGACCGTACACCTATCGCAGCGCCACAAGTGGGACGGGCAGATTGCAGACCACGCCGAAATCCAAGTCACTCATTCCAGCATGGTCATGGGTGCAGATAAGGCAGTAGTCGCCGCATTAATCGCAGGTTCAGAGCTACGAGTCTACGAATATGACATCAACCCAAACATTCAGGAAATCCTGTTCGATATGGAGCGGAAATTCTGGCACTGCGTAGAAAATGACACCCCACCAGATGTTGACGGCCACGCCCGAACCATGGAAACACTAACCGCCGAATGGGCACACAACCCACAACCCCGCGAAGTGGAAGCCGGAGATGTACAAGACATCTGGCAAGCATGGGTAGAAGCAGACAAGCGCAAAAAGCAAGCAGACCAGGACATTCAGGAAGCGAAAGCCAAAATGGCGAAGCTCATGGACGGTCACGACATGCTCACCACAGGGGAACGCGTCTGGGCTAAAACTCGGCGCGGCAGGCTCAACCTCAACCGCCTACAGGGCGACAATCCCGCCCTGGTCGAAAGGTACACCCACCCAGTGCCCACGTTCCATACAGACGAATTCAGGGCCAACGACCCAGACACCTACAGCCAATACCAGAACATCAGCATCATCCCAGTAAAGGAGAAATAAACAATGGGAAACAACCTAGAAGCACGTATGGCCGCTAACAACACCCCAGCAAAGCAGAAGCCCGCCACCCTGGCAGACCAGATTCGCAGCATGGAATCCCAATTCCAACTCGCTATGCCCAAAGGCATGGAAGCGCAGCAGCTAGTACGCGACGCACTAACCTGCCTACGCCAAACCCCGAAACTCGCAGAATGCACCCCACAATCCGTACTGGGTGGTCTCATGACATGCTCCCAGCTTGGCTTGCGTCCCGGCGTACTAGGACACGCCTACCTGCTGCCATTCTGGGACAGGAAGCAGAACGGCATGGTGGCACAGCTTGTCGTTGGCTACCGTGGCCTAGTTGAACTAGCGCACCGTTCTGGGCAGATTCAATCGCTTATCGCCCGCACCGTGTACGCCAATGACCACTTCGATGTTGACTACGGCCTAGAAGACAAGCTAGTCCACAAGCCCTGCATGAACGGCCCCAAGGGTGACCCAATTGCCTACTACGCGGTAGCAAAGTTCACCACCGGGGGACACAGCTTCATCGTTATGAGCAAGAACGACATGCTGGCCTATCGTGATGACTTTGCTAAGGCGAAGAACAAAGAGGGCAAAGTGTTTGGCCCGTGGGCAGACAACTTCGACGCAATGGCCCACAAGACCTGTGTACGCCAGCTCGCTAAGTGGATGCCTGCATCAACCGACTTGGACAAGGGCATCGCAGCAGACGAAACAGTACGTGTAGACCTATCCGAATCCGCACTGGACTACCCACAGCACGTAGACGGCGAAGTAGTAGACAGCAAGCCGGAAGAATCCGAAGCCGCATAGGGAATCGCAAAGCGGGGAGGGGCATCCGCTAACCACACCCCACCCAATCTTGTCCACCAGGGCCTGCCAGCCCCACAACCAACACCCAACCAACAACATGAGAGAACGCAAAAACCCCATCTGTGTACGCCCCAACTGCACCCGCGCACAACCCTCCCACGGCAGATACGAGGGCCTATGTCTCCGCCACGCTAAAGCAGCCGGAATCGTCCAACAACACATCCCTTGGAAGACCGTCCACGCTGAACTAGAGCGAATCCTAGCCGGGGGATGGACACTCAACGCAATCGAAGAAGACCACGCCATCTACGACAGAACGCTGCGCGATATTAAATACCACCGGCGCGACCGCTTCAAAGACTTCACCTACCAGGCGCTAAAAGAAATCCCCACCTTATCCCCATACCGCCGCCCCGCATGGCCGCTCCGCCGCCGCGTCAACGCCCTACGCGCAATCGGAATCCCATTCGCCGAAATAGGCCGCGCAATAGGGGAAGAACCCGAAAAAGTACAGCACCTTTCCTACGACCGTACCAACTGGGCAACCCCACAAATGGACGAAAAGATACGCACCTACTACACCCAGCACGCCCTCGACCCGATACGGAACGTAGACCGGGCCACTAGACAACTTGCACTACCCAAGCCATTCGACTGGAACGACATCGACGATCCGAATGAGTGCCCATGGGTAAGCACGCCCAAACGGGCAAAGCCACGCCCTTTACGGAAAGTCACCCCAGCTAAACGCCAACTACTGAACGAAATCGTAGACCACTACGGGGTAACCAAAGCAGCCAAAATACTCAAACTCAATTACAACACCATGAAGAAAATCATGGCCGGGAAAACCCAAAAAGTAGACCGAAAAATCATCCTCCGCATCAACTACCACCATAAGAAAATCCCAACCACCCTTGGACAAGCCGCCTAGGAGACCACCATGCAACTCATGATCGACATTGACCCCCGCGATGCCGCCTACTATGCGGAAATCGCCATACATCGGGGCTGGGACGTAGCCGCACACAAAGCCCTAACCCAACTCGCAGCGACGGGGGAGCCATTTACCGCGCATGACTTTAGGGAACTGCTAGGGGACGCGAAGCCACACCACCCCAACACGATTGGCTCATTCTTCCGCATCGCACGCAAAGACGGCCTAATCCGCCCCACAGGCCGATTCATTGAATCCCCAACACCATCCCGGCACGCAGCAGCAGTCCGCGAATGGGTAGGCGTAAACCCGCAAACAACAAACTTGTAATTACAGGGGCCGGTTACGCAAGTGACGAACAACGACCTACCCAGCGCACCATCACAAGAAAAGACCCGCATGGTGCCAACCACTACACCACACGGGCCAAACCACAGCACACAAGCAGAGAGGATGTGCCATGGCCGAAACAAAGCATAGCGCCACCACCAGCGTTGTTGAAGAACAACGAGTCATAGCCCAAGCGCTAAACGTACTTTTAGACATTCACCACGCAGAAGACAGCAATGGCTATCCCTTAGACTACGGCGTTCACTTCCTATGCCGCCACACCATCCTCAACCACCACGAGCCAGTAGTACGCAAAGCGTGGGACGAATTCTACGACATCTACAACCTAGAGGGAGATGCCTAAACATGAGCTGGTTCAAAGTAGATGACTCATTCTATGACCACCCAAAATTCATAGATGTGCCCAACGCAGCCATCGGACTGTGGGCTAAAGCTGGGGCGTGGTGCGGCAAACATCTAACCGATGGAGTCATCCCGGCAAGCCAAGTGAAACTGTTCAAAGGAACCCCATCACAAGTAAATGCGCTCATTTCATCCGGCATTTGGATCGAAGATCGATCCGAAAACGGATCGAAAGTGTATCGCTTCCATGACTGGAATGAATACCAACCCACACGCGAACAGAAGCTAAAAGAACGCGAAGATGGAGCCGAAAGGAAACGCAAATCACGCCAACGAAAACGCCAAGAGCTGCAAGAACGAGAAAATGTCACACGTGACTCACACGTGACACCCTCCCGTGACTCACACGAATGTCACAAAGGGGTGTCACAGCGACCCGGCCCGGCCCGACCCGACCCGACCCCTAATATGGTTACTGTTAGCCAGCCAAGTAACGGTGACCTAGGGGCAGGGGAGCAGGCTGGCCAAACCTCACTAGATGAACTCGCACGCGCTACGCGCCGCGCTCGCCAAGCCGGAATCTCAGATACCGCAATCAAAGCCGGAACCCAAGAATTCGAACGCCGCCCCCACCCCAAAGGCCCCGGCCTACTACGCACACTCATCAACGACGCATGGCAGCAAGAACAAGAAACCAAGCGCGCCAACCAAGCCACACAAGCCCGGCGCGCCGCGATAGACGAATGTGACCTCTGCGACTCCAACGGCATGCGCTACGAAAACGGCCAAGCATGGCGCTGCAATCACCAGCCCGTCACCCTCGCAACCGCCTAACCGGCAGAAAGACCACCCACCATGCGTGTACGCAAAACCCGCAACTCCACCAACATCACCCCACAAATCTGGAACGAAGCAGGATTTAGAGACCTCACCCACACAGCCCAATGGCTATTTCTTACAATCGGCACCCTCCCCGAACTCGACTGGTCAGGATGCCTGGACTACAACCCCCACAAACTCGCAGCCCTCAACACCAACCTCACGCCGGAAGACATCGAAACTGCCGCCCAAGAACTCCACAAACACGGCTGGGTGCTACTTGACCCCGGAACCCGAGAAATCTACCTACGCGGCTATCAGACGATGGGTACACACCTACGCCACGCCAACATGGGCAAAGCACTAGCCGCCGCCCTCGACTTGGTTTACTCCCGCCCCATCAGACGTGAAATCATCGCAGAACTCCACGCACTCCAAGCCAAAGAAACCTACAACTCCGCGCTCCAAATCCCCGAAATACAACAACTCATCACAGGCTACTTGCAAGAAACGGGGCAAAATGCCAGCCAGCACGCCCGCTAAGTGACAAACGCATGTTGTGTGGCATAACTAGGCGGGGAGTAATTTTTGGGCGCTTAGAATGGCTTACAGCGCGTTTCGGGAAATTGTTACCCCCGCTGTCACACCCGTCATAAGTAACAAAAGTTGCGCACAGAAACTTGGCCACGTAACATTTGTTACGCAAGGAAGAAAGGGAGCTGCCACTCCCCAAAGCCCAACCAAAGGAAACACTCAAGCAAGGACACATATTGAAACGAATTGCCACACTCACCATCGCCCTAGCACTCCCACTCGCCGGGTGCTCCACCATGAACCAGCAAACCCGCGACTGCACCATCACCACCTTTAAGGAAAACGCAGCATGACCAACATCGTCACCCCGCGAGTACAGCTACTGGCCCACACCAAGATTGATGAGAAAGCAATCAGTGAATACATGGGCATTCAGGACGCTTCGACCGACGCGGAAACCCTGCTCACTATGGCCGGGCGTAATTGCTACCGGAGCTTCCACCGCCCGAATGAAGCAACCTACAACGACGCGGACTACCTGCGCCGCACACTAGGCCAACAAGCTCACTGGTCAATTGCAGAGCACGCCACCGCAACGCTGTATTTCACCGGCGTATCCCGTGCTTTCCTTACAGAGCTAACCCGCCACCGGCACCTGAGCTTTAGCGTCGAATCGCAGCGCTTCATCAACGCCAACGACGCAAACATCGTGCTTCCGCCAGCGGTACGTGAACTCAACAAGGAACAGCAAGGCAAGTTTCTTTGGGGTGCAGGGGAAAGCATCGAAAACTACAGAATCGCACAGGACACCCTCGACCACCTGCCGAAGAAGCAACGCAATGAAGCAGCACGCGGTCTACTCCCAAACTGTGTAGAAACCCGCATGGTGGTCACCGGAAACCTCCGCACCTGGCATGAAGTAATCCAGCGCCGCACACAACCCGACGCAGACGCAGAAATCCAAGAAGTCATGCGCCTAGCCAAAGACCAACTGCACACCGTATCGCCCATCATCTTCCCCAAGGAGAACAACTAATGAGCCAACCAACCCGTGAAGAAATCATCCGCGCACATCAGACACTTAACCACCTCTGCGACTGCCTAGAGGTGGGGTGCACGTTTGGGCCTGCCACCATTAAGGCAAGCAAGAACGCCATAGAAAAAGCCCTCCTACCTAAACCCAAAAGAACTATGGCAGAAATCCAATGGGATAACGAAGAACATTACCTCGCGGAAGCAGAAACAGAAGACGGCATCAAGGTCGTAATGCTCTCCCAAAGCGGGGACTTCATTAGATGCATCCAGCCACCAAACGCAGGGGACGTAGTAATAGGACTCCCCAGGGAAGAACTCACCCCAACCGGCCGCCACTACACACCCACCCAAACCCAGGAGGACTAATGCTCAACACTCAACACGATGACTACACCCAGCTCACCGCCGAAGACTGGGGAGCATGGCTACTCGCACACAACCACTGCAAACAACACAACCTCAACTCCCTAGATGACCAAACGTTCCTACAAGTCAGCCGCATGACCACCATGGAAACCTACAGTCACCTAGAAACAGCAGGCCTAATCGAAAAAACCGAAACCGGCAACACCCACATCAACCAACCAAAGGAGAACCAGTAATGGCAGGGAAACGTAAAGCGGTTGTGTGCTCTATCCCTGGATGTGGAAACCGTGGGTATATAGCGCGTGGTATGTGCGCAATGCATTACCAACGCTGGCTAAGACACGGGGAGCCAGGAACGGCGGTGAAGATGCATGCGGTTACTACTGCAGGGAAAACATGCACCGTAGACGGATGTTCCAAGCCGGTTAGAGCAACCGGCTATTGCGCTGCTCATTACAAGCGTAACCGTCGCTGGGGAGACCCGCTCGGAGGGCGGAGGGCTAGGACATTCGCAGAGTCGTTTGAACTTTATGTAGTCCGAACGAATGACTGTTGGGAGTGGAGCGGAACCAAATACTCAACTGGATATACGAAACTTACCAGTGGTCGAAAGCAAGTTCTCGGGCACCGATGGGCATACGAACACTACCGTGGCGAAATCCCCAGCGGAATGGTGATAGACCATCTTTGCCGTAATAGAGGATGCGTGAACCCCGCGCACATGGAAGTCGTGACAAACGAAGAAAATCTGAGACGCGGCGCTGGTTATGCAATCCAAAACGGAATGCGAAGTACCTGTATTAACGGGCACGAATACACACCAGAAAACACCTACGTCGAACCAAACGGAAAGAAAATCCGTTGCCGAACCTGCGCGGCGGAACGAGACAAGAACCGAAAGAGAGCTGCATAATTATGGCCCAAAATGAAACTCAAATCACAGTAGTGGGAAACGTGGTTGCGGAACCTGAACTTCGATGGACACCAAACCAGGTGGCAGTATGCAACTTCCGCGTCGCATCCACCCCACGTCGCTATAACTCGCAGACGCAACAGTGGGAAGACGGCGAAGCCATGTTCCTCACCTGCAACGCCTGGAAACAACTAGGGGAGAACACAGCAGAATCCCTAGTTAAGGGCATGCGCGTCATCGTCACCGGCAAGCTAAAGCAGCGCAGCTTCCAAACACGTGAGGGTGAAAACCGAAGCGTCTTTGAAATTGATGTGGAAGAAGTAGGCCCATCTCTGCGCTACGCCACCGCACAAGTCAACCGCAACCCACAACAAGGCGGAGGGCAGCAAGGCGGGCAGCAATCGCCCAACCAGCAGCAGGCCCAGCAGAACGCACAACAAGGCCTAGGCGCACAACCAGCAAACGACCCATGGCAGTCCCAAGGTGGATTCAGCGGCCAGGGCACCAACGATGAAGTGCCTTTTTAGGGAGCGATGATGGAGAAGCGAAACTATAAGTACGCGGACTACAAGCAATCCCTAGTAGATGCGTATGACCCAGACCCTAACGACGGCTGGCTACCATTCCCAGACCAGCAAGCGCTGCATAAAGGCGTGAAAGGAACCTACCGAAGCCGCATCAAAAACGGTGACTTCTTCGGCCCCGGCTTCACCGCAAAGGTGCGCAACGGCCATTTGTACGCAAAATACGTAGGCACCAACAACTAGGAGAGCCAACAGGGCCACCAATAATAGGCTTGTTGCGGACAAGATGGTAGCGGCGATTAAGACTGTTAGCTAGTAAAGTTGCGTAACCTAACAATGTAGGGTAACATTTGTTGTGTAAGGCGGGGCTGCCACCCCGCACCACCCAACCAAAAGGAAACAACATGAACGCCTACACCTGCTCCAACGCACTCCACCTCGACCGCAAAGCACGCCAACCAGAACCCACCGGCGTAGAAGCAATCATCACCATCACCCACGAAGATGACACCATCACCTGCCACCCCGTCTACGTGGACATGTACGAGGGCACGAGCCTTGTCCACGCCTACGCCGACGATTCGTATGTCGCGCTCGACGAGGAGCGCCTAGAGGAAGCCCGCAAAACCATGGCTGATGAAGAGATCGACTACTGGTACGACATGGAAGACGAATGGGCCGGGGTTAACCCGTTCGCAGCGTAAACCCACCGGCTCTGCCTGCAAGCAGGGCCACTATCCAGAAAGGAAACACCAATGATTATTGAATTTGCTACCAGCGACCCACAGGAAGCTGAGCGTCGCCTACGCGCCGCCCACCCTTACTACCAAGACGATGTTGTGGACTACGTAGTCCAGGGCGTCAAAGACGGCATCGTCCGCGTACGAGACCCACACATGTACGGCGGCAACGCTGACATTGTTCCCCAGCTCGGCAAAGATGAAGCCGACAGGTGGGAGGAATGGTGCAAGCCACTACTGGCGATGCGTGACCGTGACCTCGCCCGAATCCCCAAGCCCATCCACCTCGGCCCTAGGGAAATCGAGTACGGAGCACGAATCGGAATCAAGCGTGACGAAGACGGGAATATTACCAAAGAGGGGCACATCATGTGGCAACGCGGGGAATTCGCCAGAGAATTCAGCATCGAAAATGCCCTAGCCGAAGACGGTGACGGCAAGCTCTGGACACGCGAAATCATCAACATCAAATCCGTAGACGTAGACGAAAGCTGGATAAAGGAGGACTAATGACCAACCCGTTCGACTGCATCGCCAACGACACCGCCCGCTATTTCACCCACCGGGGCATCAACTGCATGACTCAGCTTGGCCCGTTCACCATCAACGGATATATCGAGCTTCCAGATAATCACCCGTGGCTTGATGAAGAAGAGGATTTGCAATTCTTCGACGGCGCGGAAGTTCACGGCGGCATCACCTACCACGAGGGCCGCGTGATTGGCTTTGATACTAACCACTTCCGCGACGGCCAACATCCTGACGCTGAGCTCGCCTATCAAGGAGGAGAAATTTTAACCCTGGGCATGTACGGGGAAACTCCCCACATCTGGACGTGGGAGGAAGTCGAAGCTGAGACCCGCCACCTAGCAGACCAAGCAAAGGACGCAAACCATGCCTAACCCAACCCGCCAAGAAATCATCGACGCTTACGAAACGCTTGACGTGCTTCTCGGTTTCTCGGAAGACCGCAACCCCGACCTAGTACCTGAGCGCCGCCACATCATCGAGAAAGCCCTCCCGCCGCGCCCACAACCCACAATGGCTGAGATTGAGTGGGATGATGATAAGCACTACCTCGCAGAAGCAGAACACCCTTTATTCGGCAAGGTCATCATGCTGGGACTAAATGTGTACGACCAAATCGACTTCATTGCCCCTAACCGTTACGCATCTAGATACAAAGATGCGTCTCTAGAAGACCTCACCCCGACTGGCAAGCGCTACACACTCACGGAGGTACAGGAATGACCGGCCCGTGGCAGCGCTGGTTCGCCTGGCATCCCGTCCAAACGCGGCAGCACGGGTGGAGGTGGCTACGAACCGTAGAACGCGCCCTGCACTACCCACCCGACATACCTTGCGCACCTAACCCGTACTGGGTCTACCAGCCAGCCAAAGACAACCGACACGAAACGGAAACCACCAATGACTGACTTGACCACCATGCACCTCAAGTGCCTACTCGATGAGGCCACACCCGGTCCGTGGAGAATCAGCCTCACGGAGGGAATCAGTGGGTTGGGCTTCGCGGAAGACTTTTACCAGGACGATCCACGCGAGAAAGCAAATGTCACCCTCGCAGCCGCCGCCCCTGACCTCGCGCAGGAAGTCATCGCGCTACGGAGCAAATTAGCCGCGCAGGAAGCAGCCGTGCTAGAACTTCCGCCCACTGACGAAGCACCAGGAGACCACGATGAGTAAGCAAGACCAGGCGGCAAAAGCAATCAAGTTTGCAGCCGCACGCGGCTACACCCCCACGCAGACCGCCACGCTACTAAACGAACTTAACCTGCTCGCACCAGACCTGCCAGGACCGTCTAGGGGGATGGACACAAGCGGAGCAGTCTGGTACCTGCCCGGCCCAATAGGCGACATACGCCGCATGAGAGAGCACATCGTCATCTTTGGGCATGACTACAACGAACAATCATTCCGCCTAGTGCTCAACGAAGCGGAAGCAGACACCATCGCCCGCACGATACTCGCAGCAGCAAACCACCAGAAGGAGAACTAATGACCCTTAAGACTTTTCGACTCGTCCGCACAGAAGACGTATCCGGCGTATCAGGAACCGGCACCGTAGCAATGGGAGTCGTATTCCCAGACGGTCACGCCGCAATGCGCTGGACAGTAGGAGACCACCGCTCCACCGTCACATGGGACAACGTAGAAAGCATCGAAGCAGTCCACGGACACGGTGGCCGCACCACAATCCAATGGGAGGAAGCATGAAAACCCTCGCAGACATGACCCCACAAGAAAGGGCACAGTGCCGAGGAATGTGGTGTGAAACCGCTATGAGCAAGGCGCTTTTCATCTACGTGGCGGATGACCAGGACGATGAAGAAAAAGCCGTCGTGGTCAACCCTAAATCACAGTTTCGGACAGTGACCCCGCTTCGCGCCATCACCCCACGCCCTGACCTGCCCCGCGCATGGGGCGCAGACGGCACACCACCAGCAGGGGAATGGGAGCACGCCGAATACCTAGGCGACTACAAAGGCATGACCGACGTGTACTACTTCGACGGTGACCCCACACACCGCCGCTGGAAAGGGGAATGGGAGAAAGCATGAGCCGCTGGTACGTCTACAAAGACCCTGAGGATAGGTGGCTGCGTTGGATAGCCCGGCCTGTCCACGAAAACTGGTGGGAGAAGCCCCAAGGCCTCCGCTTCCCCGCATGGGGAATGGCAGTGGATTACGCCAACCGAATGGCCTGCACCGCCCAGCCCGAAGGCTACAGGCGCACCAGCGACCCTGACACACTCGCAAAAGCATTAAGCGGGCTAGGGTACAAGAAGATCACGCAATACTTGTAGCAAAGACACGGAAGAGACATGACCCAACGAATCTATATCGTCACCAGCGGCGAATACTCCGACTACCGCATAGAAGCCGCCTACACCACCTACGAGGAAGCCCTAGAAGCCGCGAAGAAAATAGCGAAACCGGACGCTAACAATCACATACCATCGTTCCCAAATATTGAAGTCTTTGAGGGGGACGAACGTATGTGGGATGCGGAAGAAGAAATTGAAAAGCAGGCCCACACCCTCTACGAAATCACCTGCGAAATCACACCCCAAGGTGCCAGAACATTCGCCCAGGAAGAGCGGTCATTTGTCCCAGAACGCGCCAGCGTAAGGAAATTCAACAACAGATTTGTAGTCACAGGTACAGACCTCACGGAAGTAAAGAAAGTCCTAAGCGACACTCTAACCGCCGAATACCAAGCCCAAGTGCAAAGCATCATCGGAAAAATAGGCGAATAAAGGTGAAGATAAACTAATCTTCTTCGCCCACTAACCCACGCACCACCAGGCCCCGCACTACAGTGGTGCCTTGCAGGGCAACCAAGGTCATGTGATTTTCAACAGACCCGCGTTTTCCAGAGTTTCCTACCGTGGGATGGGAAATGTGATAAAACCAGAGTGACATTTTGGGAAACAAGAGCGTGAGCAAAAGGCTTAAGGCTATGGGTGAAACATACGAGTTCAAGGTTAAATATTCAGGCCCTGCGGTAGAAGATCATCGAATGGATGTCAACTACCTAGGAACAGCCCTAACTGGCCTTGGTGGCATGTTCAATGAGCTTGACCAACTTTTTTATAAAAATTCCGATGAGGGGTCGCACGTTAAAGTAAAGGAAACTCGCCCCGGTTCCTTTGAGCTGGTCTTAGAATTTGTCCAACCAGCATTCGACTCTCTTGTAAATTTTTTGTCCAGCAAACAGGCCACAGCCTTAGCGAATTCAATGCAATTTTCGAGCCCGATATGGGCGATTTTAGTAGGCAGCTGTAGGTCTATTAGAGGTAGGAAAACGGGAGAACCGATTGCTGAAGATGTCCCGGAGGAACTATTTTCACACCAGATCGACAGACTGAAAATTAACCGAGGTTTTCAAATTAACTTAGCCGACCTGGCTAAACCCGTAACAATGGAGGGCATCGAAAGCGTTGACATCTCCAATAGGGATGGGCAGCTCGTACTCACTATAAACAAAGACCAAGCGCAGGAACTTCAAGAATTGCGGAAGAAGCTTGAGTCCGAGCCTGAAATCCGTTATGAGGAATCCATGGTGGAGATTGTGACTCCCCAACTTGATAGGCCGCTGGATCTAAAGTGGAAGCTGAAAAGCGAGTGTGGTGAGGTCTTTGGGGCCTATCTAAAGGATGGACGCTTCGCCAGAAAGGTAGAAAATGGCGAGGTTGTGTTCAAGAAAGGCCAAAAGTTCCATGCTCTCATTAGGATTAAAGAGCTCCACTTAGGGGCAAACGAGTACAAGCGTGACTATGAAATTCTGGAAATGAACCCGTATTGGCGATGAGGATGCGGTAGCCACGAATCGAATTAACCCTCCGAACTTGGGTATAAAACACCAGCCGTTAAAACAAACAGAAACAGTGACATCGCCATATCAGCGCCTGTTGCTACCCCACCAGATTGGGAAGTGGCAGAACTAAAACAATTGTGCAGCGCCGCCACAAGAGCTAAGAACGTATTGCGCTTGTAATCCGTGGATAGGCCATCCCACCATTCTTTAGAAAAGCCTGCCGTTTCTAGGAAGATGTGTTGTACTTCCTCCGCAATTGTGCGCGCTTCTTCTGGATTATTCTCTACAAATTCTTCAACCGCGCTGGGGGATTCATCGTCTTCTGGCGCGGTTTCTGCATCTGCCTGGTGCTGCATGGTGGACAGTTCCACCGCACGTTCCACGATGTCTTTAATGGCTGGGTGGGCACTACTCATGCCCATTAGTTCCCTGTTTAGATTCTGAATTTCCGGGTTGAGCGCGGCCTGGACGCTACCACTCATTTCTTCTAGGGCTTGCCCAGCAACGTTTCCTGTAATTGATGGTGGCAGGCTGGGCCACTTGTAATTGCCTAGCAGGTTCTCCATCAGCTCATGTTGGGACGGCATGGCCATAATCGAATCCATTTTTGTGGGAACGTTCTTGAACAGGTCAGCAGAGGTTGCTTTACCTGCAAGAAAGTCAAGGTTTGACCCCTTTGCGAGCTTTGCCAAAAGCTCATTCTGTTCTTCCATGAATTTGTCGTACCAGTCGCTGAAGTAGTTTCCGTAGGCATCCATGGTTTTATCCAAGCACACGGTTGGGGTGAGGGGTTAAAAAGTGGTGCGCCTGAGTTGTGTTAGCAAACAATATTGGGTAACATTTGTTGTGTCAGGAAATGGGAGCCGCTGCCACGGCACAACACAGAAAGACCCAACCATGAACACCTTTGAAGTCACCCACGAATACATCGCCAGCGTCAAAGTCACCACCCAAACCTACGACCTCTACCGCGACACTTTCATCTACGACAACGGCGAGAAGCGCCCCTGCTACACACTCCGCAGCCCAAAGAATGAAAAGAAATACTGGGCAGGCCACAACCTCACCAGCACGGACAATTCCGCAGCAGGAACCTACATGTTCGCCACCGTCATGGGAACCCCAATCAAACGCCAAGGCAACATCGTGAAGTTCTTTATCGCAGGCGACATCATCGAACGAGTCCACTAACCAGCAGGGGAGGGGCGCGCATTCCCCACAATCACGCGCACCGGCTGCCACCGGAAACCACACCAACCAACCAAAGGAAACCATCATGCCAAAAGACTGGTACTACTTCGATGATCACCTAACCGGTGAAACCGCCACCCTCACCACTGGGGAAACCGCCACCGTCATATCCCCCAACGAATGGCGCATCAAAGGCCGCTGCGGTTACTACACCACCCAAAACATCGTAGACATCAACAACGGCAAGCAGGTGGCCTAATGACAACGGCAACCATCGACCACAATCCCACCATGCTCAACATGAACCGCTGGTGGGAACACGCCAAGTGCGCAGGCCAGCCCATCAAAAACTATGACCTCAAAGGCCAGGCCAACAAACCAGCCACCGCACGCCAACTATGCGCCGGATGCCCAGTCAAACCACAATGCGCCTGGGACGCAATCCAACACGGAGACAGCGGCCTAGTACGCGGCGGCATATGGATCCCCGAAGAAACAAGCCTAGCCATGCGACACGAACGCCAAGCAGTAACAGACGCACTCTACGAAATAGTCCTAGAGGGAGTCTAAACATGAAAGCTAACTGGGCTTTTAACAACATCACGGAAGAAGAAACCGACGGGGTAGTAGACGCAAAAGTTGAAGAACACCCACTCGACACCCCAGCCGGAACACCATTCATCGCATCAGTATGCAGCGGAATACCGCAATTGGTAGTACGCACCCACCACAACGGGACGCAACAAGCCTGGTGGTACTTAAACGGCACCGAATGGCTACAAACAGACCACCAAGACCTAGACCACATCACACCACTAACCACGGAGAAAGCCTAAGCCCTCCACGCCACCTGCTGGCTTAATATCACGAAAGGAAACCAGCGTGGATACCCCTATCCTCGACACCTTAATCTTCTACTTTTTGGCAGTAATCACCCTCATTGGTTTGCCCATTCTCGTAGGGGGCCAGTTCTGGACTTTGCTGGCCCCGTGGGCTGGTGTACTAGCCGGAGCAAGCACGCTATACCTCGCGGGCTTTTGCTGGGCACGCGCACTCAACCAGCCACAAGAAACCACTAACGAGTACGCGGAAATCATCGACCTGAACCCATACACGACGGGGGAGGTGAAGAACGTTGCTTAACGCACTGATTGACCTGCTCTCCACCGCTTACACCCCGGATGGTGGCGTAGCAGACCCGAATCACCCCGTGTACGCCCTGCTATGGGCACTAAAGCTGCTGGCATGACACTGCGTATCGGCTCCATGTTCGCCGGGTACAGCGGCCTAGAAATGGGTGTCATGCAGGCGCTCGATGCCAAGCCCGCTTGGTTTGCGGAGATTGACCCCGCCCCGGCCCGTATCCTCCAACACCACTACCCACACGTGCCCAACTTGGGCGATGTAACCCGCGTGGACTGGAAGGAGGTTAGAGATAGCCAGCCAATCGACATTCTTACAGCTGGCTATCCGTAGCCATGCCAACCTTTTTCGCAGGCAGGGCACCGTAAAGGCACTAATGACGAAAGGCACCTTTGGCCCTATGTGTTCGACGCAATTAAGCATCTTCGACCAAGATTCGCATTCTTTGAAAATGTGCGTGGGCATCTCACATGTGGATTCTCCGAAGTCTTGGAAGACCTTGCCGAAATCGGGTGGGATGCGCAATGGGCATGTGTCAGAGCATCCGACGTGGGAGCGCCACACCACCGGGAGCGCCTGTTTATCCTTGCTACCAACCCCGACGGCTTCGGACAGCAAGCGTGCGGATTCACCCGCAGACCAGCGCCGCAAATCACCTGGGATAACGACCTGCTCGATACATTGGCCGGGCTTAACCGCGCCCCCGACATCGACCATGAGATGAAACTCTGCTGGGGAGACACCGCGCCCGCAATCCTCACATGGGCCATACTCACCGGGCATAACCCGCCACCCATCGTGGGAGACCGTGCAGACTACCGCGCCGAAACCACCACAGAATTCATCGAATTCATGATGGGCCTACCGCCCGGCTGGGTAACCGGCGTCCCCGGACTCACCCGCAATCAACAACTCAAAGCCCTAGGAAACGGAGTAGTGCCCCAAGCAGCAGCCACAGCACTACAAGACCTCCTAACCCGAACATAAAGAAACCCCGCCTGGCGTTGGGGAAACCAGACGGGGAAACCGAATGCGAGAAAGGGAAACAATCTCAATGGATACACGGGACAAATCCCACAAATGACACTACTGTAATTTGATGGAGAACGCAACAAATGTTGTACACAATCCCCCTAACATTCACCAAACCTCCTCTCAATATGAACCAGCGCATGCACTGGGCGCAGAAAGCAAAAATCA
>ENA-OOKA01000156-OOKA01000156.1-human-skin-metagenome-genome-assembly--contig:-NODE-156-length-22651-cov-7.829483_pt1 | contig 22651 bp, 22 predicted proteins | sample MGYA00248825_ERZ500995 | MGnify/ENA primary metagenome ERZ500995 (study PRJEB25958, sample SAMN03398540) | human skin metagenome | study: EMG produced TPA metagenomics assembly of the Human Skin...
CGCGGACGCGGTGCCGGCGAGCAGCAGGCCGCCGAGGCGCCTGCCGCCGAGCAGCAGCGCCGGGACGACCGGGAGCCCGGTTCGGGATCCGAGTCGCAGGAGCGCGGCGGACGCGGGGGAGACCGCGCCGAGAACCGGAACGACAACCGCGGCAACGATCGGAAGGATCGCGGCGGCAACGACAACCGCGACCGGAACGACAACCGCGGCGACCGCAGCAGCAACGGCAACGATCGGAACGACCGGGGCGGTGACAACCGCAACGACCGGAACGACAACAACCGCGACCGGAACGACAGCCGGAGCGAGCGCGGCGGCGACAACCGCGGCGACCGGAACGATCGCGGCAACGGCAACGATCGCAACGATCGCGGCAACAACGACCGTAACGACCGGGGCGGCAACGACAACCGAGACCGGAACGAGAACCGGAACGACCGCAGCACCGGCAATGACCGCAATGATCGCGGCGGCCGGGGACGCGACCGCGGCGACAACCGGAACGACCGCGACGGCGACCGCCGCGGCCGCAACCGCGGGCGCGACCGCAAGCGCCGCGGCCGCAACGACTTCGACGAGCCGGAGCTCCGGCCCGACGACGTGCTCATCCCCGTCGGCGGCATCCTCGACGTCCACGACAACTACGCGTTCCTCCGCACCACCGGCTACCTCCCCGGCCCCAACGACGTGTACGTCTCGGCGAACATGGTCAAGCGGAACGGCCTGCGCAAGGGCGACGCGATCGTCGGCGCGATCCGCCAGTCCCGCGAGGGCGAGCGCTCCGGCAAGCGCGAGAAGTTCGATGCGCTCGTGCGCCTCGACTCCGTCAACGGGCTGAGCGTCGAGGACGCGAAGCGTCGCGTCGAGTTCTCCAAGCTCACCCCGCTCTACCCGCAGGAGCGCCTGCGGATGGAGACCACCTCGAAGCAGATCTCCGGCCGCATCATCGACCTCGTGTCGCCGATCGGCAAGGGACAGCGCGGACTCATCGTCGCACCGCCCAAGGCGGGCAAGACGATGATCATGCAGCAGATCGCGAATGCGATCACGGCGAACAACCCCTCCGTGCACCTCATGGTCGTCCTCGTCGACGAGCGTCCCGAGGAGGTCACCGACATGGAGCGCGCGGTCCAGGGCGAGGTCATCGCCTCGACCTTCGACCGTCCGGCCGACGATCACACGACGATCGCCGAGCTCGCGATCGAGCGGGCCAAGCGCCTCGTCGAGATGGGCCAGGACGTCGTCGTGCTCCTCGACAACATCACCCGCCTCGGACGCGCCTACAACCTCGCCCAGCCGGCCTCCGGACGCATCCTGTCCGGCGGCGTCGACGCGAATGCGCTCTACCCGCCCAAGAAGTTCTTCGGCGCGGCGCGCAACATCGAGGGCGGCGGTTCGCTCACCATCCTCGCGACCGCGCTCGTCGAGACCGGCTCGCGGATGGACGAGGTGATCTTCGAGGAGTTCAAGGGCACCGGCAACATGGAGCTGCGCCTGAGCCGCAACCTCGCGGACAAGCGCATCTACCCGGCCGTGGACGTCAACTCCTCCGGCACCCGCCGCGAGGAGAACCTCATGAGCCCCGAGGAGACCAAGGTCATGTGGAAGCTGCGGCGGGTGCTCTCCGGCCTCGAGCAGCAGCAGGCCCTCGAGCTCCTGCTCTCCAAGCTCAAGGAGACCGGCTCGAACGCGGAGTTCCTCATGCAGGTGCAGAAGACCACTCCGCTGCCGAAGTCCGCCGCCGACGAGTACTGATCGATGAGCGCAGGGCACTCCGGCGCGGACATCGAATCGATCACCCAGTCGGTGCGGGCCCTGCTCGACGAGCACGCGCGCGTCGAGCAGGAGCTCGCGGATCCGGCCGTCCACCAGAACCCGGGGCAGGCGCGCCGGCTCACCCGCCGCTATGCGGAGCTCGACCGCGTCGCGACCTGCTGGCGGGAGCTCGAGGAGACCGCCGCGGATCTCGAGGCGGCGGCCGAGCTCGCCGCCGAGGACCCCGGCTTCGCCGCCGAGGCCGAGGAGCTGCGGGCCCGGAGCGCCGAGCTCGGCGACCGGCTGCGTGATCTGCTCGTCCCCCGCGATCCCGACGACGTGCGGGACGCGCTCATCGAGATCCGGGCGGGTGAGGGCGGCGAGGAGTCCGCGCTGTTCGCCGCGGATCTGCTCCGGATGTACCAGCGCTGGGCGGAGTCGCGCGGCTGGTCGACGGAGATCCTCGACCGGACCGACTCCGACCTCGGCGGTTGCAAGGACGTCACGCTCGCCGTGAAGTCGACGGCCGGGGGAGTGTACGGCTGGGTCCGCTTCGAGGGCGGGGTCCACCGGGTCCAGCGCGTGCCGGTGACGGAGTCGCAGGGCCGGATCCACACCTCGGCCGCGGGCGTGCTCGTGTTCCCCGAGGTCGACGAGCCCGACGAGGTCGAGATCGCCGACTCCGACCTCCGGATCGACGTATTCCGCTCCTCCGGGCCGGGCGGCCAGTCGGTGAACACCACCGATTCCGCCGTCCGGATCACCCACGTGCCCACGGGGATCGTCGCGAGCTGCCAGAACGAGAAGTCGCAGCTGCAGAACCGGGAGGCCGCGATGCGGATGCTCCGCGCCCGGATCCTCGCGCAGCGCGCCGAGGAGGCCGCCGCCGCGGCCAATGACGAGCGCCGCGCGCAGGTGCGCACCGTCGACCGCTCCGAGCGCATCCGCACGTACAACTTCCCGGAGAACCGGATCGCCGATCACCGGACCGGGTACAAGGCGCACAATCTCGACCAGGTCCTCGACGGCCAGCTCGATCCCGTCGTCGAGTCCTCCCGCGCCGCCGACCGCGCCCGACGCCTCGACGAGATCGGCTGAGCCGGTGTCCGAAGCTCCCGTCGGTGCGGTCCTCTCCGGTGCGGCCGCCCGGCTCGCGCGCGCCGGCGTCCCCTCCCCGGAGGCGGATGCGCGGCTCCTGCTCGCCCACGCCTGGGACTGCGAACCCCGCGATCTCGGGATGCATGCGCTGCGCGGCACCGCGGTTCCCGCCGAGGTGGCCGCCCGCCTCGACTCCGCCCTCGCCGCCCGCGCCCGCCGCGTCCCGCTCCAGCACATCGTCGGCACCGCGCCGTTCCGTCATCTCGACCTCCGCGTCGGACCCGGGGTCTTCACTCCGCGGCCGGAGACCGAGCTGCTCGTCGACGCCGTGCTCCGCGCGGTGAGCGGCAACCCCGCCCCGCGGGTCCTCGACCTGTGCACCGGCTCCGGCGCGCTCGCCCTCGCGATCGCGACCGAGGCGCCCGGCAGCGAGGTCGTCGCCGTGGAGAAGGACGAGCAGGCGCTCCGGTGGGCGCGCACCAATCTCACCGCCCTCGGCGGCGCGCTCGCGGCCGAGGGCAGCCGCTGCACGCTCGTCGCCGCCGATGTCCGGGACCTGCCCGCGCTCGGCCGGTTCGACGTCGTCGTGTCCAACCCGCCCTATGTGCCCGCCGACCGGATGCACGCCGACCCCGAGGTGGCCCGGCACGACCCGGAGGTCGCGCTCTACGGCGGGGGAGACGACGGGATGGACCTCCCCGCGGTCGTCATCGCCGTCGCCGCGCAGGTGCTCCGGCCGGGCGGCGCCCTCGTCCTCGAGCACGACGAGACCCAGGGGGCGGCGGTGCGCGCCGCCATGGCCGCCCACGGCCTCGGCGCCGCGCGGACCTGCCCGGACTACACTGGCAGGGACCGCTATTCGACAGCCGCACGACCGGAGGAGAGCTGATGTCGCGCACCTTCGACGTCCGCAACGACGATGTCCGCGACCTCGTCTTCGAGGAGTGCGCGCGGGTCGTGCGCGCCCACGGGCTGCTCGTGATCCCCACCGACACCGTGTACGGCGTCGCCGCCGATGCCTTCTCGAAGGACGGCGTGGCCCGGCTGCTCGCCGCGAAGGGCCGCGGCCGCGACATGCCGCCGCCGGTGCTCGTCGGCCGCCCCGAGGCGCTCATGGGGCTCACCGAGATCGCCGACGAACGGGTGCTCATGCTCACCAAGCGCTTCTGGCCGGGCCCGCTGACGATCATCTGCACCGCCCAGCCCTTCCTCGACTGGGACCTCGGCGACACCCACGGAACCGTCGCGATCCGGATGCCCGATGACGAGCGCATCCGGGAGCTCCTCACCGTCACCGGTCCGCTCGCGGTGTCGAGCGCGAACACCTCCGGGTCCCCGGCGGCGACGACCGTCGACCAGGCGCGGTCGATGCTCGGCGACGCGGTCGACATCTACCTCGACGGCGGCCTGGTCATCGGGGGCCGGTCGTCGACCATCGTGGACATGACCTCGACCCCGCCGCGGATCGTGCGCCCCGGGCCGGTGAGCCACGCGGAGCTCGTCGCGGTCGTCGACGATCTGGCGGATGCGGGCGGCTGAGTGCGCGCGTACCTCTTCATCCTGGTGATCTCCGCGATCACCGCCTACCTCGTCACCCCCATGGTGCGGCGCATCGCCGAGCGCGGGCTGATCTTCTCACCCCTGCGCGAGCGCGACGTCCACTCCGTGCCCACACCCCGCCTCGGGGGAGTGGCGATCTTCGCCGGGGTCATGGTCGGCCTCCTGTTCGCCTCCCAGACGCCCTTCCTCGAGGAGCTCTTCACCCAGCCCGCACCGATCATCGGCATCGCCGGCGCGGCCGCGATGCTGTGCCTGCTCGGCGTCATCGACGACATCTGGGATCTCCACTGGATCACCAAGCTCGCCGGCCAGACGCTCGCCGCGGGGTTCATGGCGCTCAACGGGGTGGCGATGCTGTCGATCCCGTTCAACGAGGTCATCATCGGCTCGCCCCGGATGTCGGTGATCATCACCGTGCTCGTCGTGCTCGTGACGATCAACGCGGTGAACTTCGTCGACGGCCTCGACGGGCTGGCCGCCGGGGTGGTGACGATCGGCGGTGTGGCCTTCTTCGTCTACTCCTACGGGCTCGCCGTCGACACGAGCCCGGACTCCTACGCCAACCTCGCCTCGCTCATCATATCGGTGCTCGTCGGCGCCTGCCTCGGCTTCCTCCCGCACAACTTCAATCCCGCCCGGATCTTCATGGGGGACTCCGGCTCCATGCTCATCGGCCTGCTGCTCGCCGCGTCGACCATCCGCGTCACCGGCCAGGTCGACCCCGCCCTGCTCGGCCGGGAGCGGGTCCTCCCGACGTTCCTCCCGATCCTGCTGCCGATCGCGGTGATGTTCCTCCCGTTGCTCGACCTCATGCTCGCGGTGGTGCGCCGGATGCTCGCCGGCAAGTCGCCCTTCTCCGCCGACGCCAAGCACCTCCACCACCGCATGCTCAAGCTCGGTCATTCGCACGCCCGCGCCGTCCTCCTCCTCTACCTGTGGACGGCGATCTTCGCCTTCGGAACGGTCTCGTTCCTCATGCTCGACCCCGGCGCGGTGATCACCGTGCTCGTCCTCGCGATCGCCGCGACCCTCATCCTGACGTTCTACCCGCTGCGCGTCCGCCTGCGGGCCAAGGAGGAACTGTGACTGCCCACGACACCGTCCGGACCATCATGCGCGGCATCATCGTGCGCGGACTGCTCATCACCCTCGTCATCGCGGTCCTCGCCACCGCGGTGGGGTACTTCGTCGCTGGCATGCCCGGGGTCTGGGGGGCGCTCATCGGCGCCGCCACCGCCTTCGTGTTCTTCGCGATCACCGCCGTGCTCATGCTCCTCACCGCGGATTCGTCCCCGGTGGTCATGGCCGGCGCCGTCCTCGGCGGCTTCCTCCTCAAGGTCGCGGGCCTCATCGCGCTCACCGCGAGTCTGCGGAACCTCGATTTCTACGATCCCTGGGTGCTCTTCGTCACACTCGCGGTCGCCGCCTTCGCCTCCCTCATCGTCGACGTCGTCACGGTGCAGCGCGCCCGTCTGCCGATCATCGACCCGCAGCCGGGGTCCCCGCGCCGCTGAGCGGCCCGGCCCGGGGCCGCCCCCGGTTTGGTGACGCTCCGCCGCGGTTGGTAGAGTGTCTGTGGAATCGCGGTGGAGTGCCTGAATGCTCCCCGAGCCGATTCCGCAGGCGCAGCTCTACATCTCTCCAATCTCCTTCCGGGACCGGGGAGAGCGCCCGTCAGTGTTCGTCAACGGTGGTCGATCGGGTGTCCGGTTCGCCCCGCCGACTCGTCAGGAGCCAGCCCTGTTCACTCCAGCTGCCTTGTCGCCGACAATGCTTCTCGCGGCCTCCGGAAGCGGCGGATTCCACGCCCCCGGCCTCGAGGAGTTCTACCCCCCGGCAGTGCTGTTCGCAGGTACTCCCTTCGAGCTCAACCGGATCATGCTCATCCGGATCCTCGTCAGCCTCGTGCTCGTGCTCCTCTTCGTGTGGCTGCTACGCAAGCCCACCCTCATCCCGGGCCGCGGACAGTCGATCGCGGAGATGGTCCTCGACTTCATCCGCAAGGGCATCGCGTACGACATGCTCGGCAAGAAGGACGGCGACCGCTTCTTCCCGCTCATCGCGGTGATCTTCCTGTCGGTCTTCGCCCTCAACATCACCGGCATCATCCCGTTCCTCAACATCTCGTCGAACGCGAACATCGGCATGCCGCTCGTCATGGCGCTCGTCGCCTATGTCGTGATGATCGGCGCCGGCATCAAGGCGCAGGGCGGCGGCCAGTACCTCAAGAGCCAGCTCTTCCCGGCCGGCGTGCCCAAGGCGATGTACATCCTCGTCACCCCGATCGAGCTCGTCTCGACCTTCGTCGCCCGCCCGCTCAGCCTCACCCTCCGACTGACGTTCAACATGCTCGTCGGTCACCTCCTGCTCGTGCTGTGCTTCGCCGCCACCCAGTTCTTCATCGTCGAGCTCGGCGGTGCCTGGGCGGCGTTCGGCGCCCTCACACTCATCGGCGGATTCGCCTTCACGCTGTTCGAGATCCTGGTCGCGATCCTGCAGGCCTACATCTTCGCGCTGCTCACCGCCGCCTACATCCAGCTCAGCGTGTCGCACGACCACTGAGCCGGCCCATGAACCTGTCAATCAACGGCTAGGAACAAGGCCGACCCACCAGTCGGCCTGAAGAAATCGGAAGGAAAAACCCACGTGGACACCACCATTCTCGCCGAGGTCTCCGGCAGCATCTCGACCGTCGGCTACGGCCTCTCGGCCATCGGCCCGGGTATCGGCATCGGCATTCTCGTCGGCAAGACCGTCGAGGGCATGGCGCGCCAGCCGGAGGTCTCCGGTCAGCTGCGCACCACCATGTTCCTCGGTATCGCGTTCGTCGAGCTCCTGGCGTTCCTCGGCGTTGCCGCCCACTTCATCTTCGGCGCCTGATACAGGAAGCAGAGCGATCACATGACCCCGATTTCAGTGCTTGCAGCAGGTGAGACAGCCAACCCCCTGCTGCCGGCGACCTATGACATCATCTGGTCGGCGGTCTGCTTCGCCATCATCTTCCTCGCCTTCTGGAAGCTCGTGCTCCCCAAGTTCAGAACCATCCTGGACGAGCGGGCGCAGGCCATCGAAGGCGGCATCGAGAAGGCAGAGCGGGTGCAGGCGGAGGCCGATCAGGCCCTCGCCGACTACCAGAAGCAGCTCGCCGACGGCCGTGCGGAAGCCGCCCGCCTCCGCGCCGAGGCCCAGGAAGAGGGCGCTCAGATCCTGGCTGAGATGAAGCAGAACGCGAACGACGAGGCCGAGCGCATCATCGCGCAGGCGAAGGCGCAGATCGAAGCCGAGCGGCAGGCCGCCATGGTCTCGCTGCGCGGTGAGGTCGGCGGCATCGCCACGGATCTCGCCTCGCGCATCGTGGGCGAGAGCCTGCAGGACGATCGCCGTGCGGCGAACGTCGTCGACCGCTTCATCGCCGACCTCGAGGCCCAGACCCCCGCCGCCCAGCCGGTGAAGGAGTACTGATGCTCCAGTCGAGCAGGAACTCCCTCGCCCGGACGCTGCAGGACCTCGAAGCGGCCCTCGGATCGCAGTCGGGGACCGCACTGGCCGACGGACTGCTCGGGATCGTCTCCGTGCTCGCGGAGGACTCCCAGCTCCGCCGTGCCATGGCGGACTCCGCGATCGAGCCCGAGCGCAAGCGCGGAGTGCTGCAGGCGATCTTCGCCGACTCCGTCGATGCCCGGGCGCTCGAGATCGCCCTCGATGCCGCGGCCCGGCACTGGGCCCGCGCGCAGGACTACGTCACCGCGCTCGAGGTCGCCGGCGTCACCGCCGTCGCGGCCGGGGCGCAGGCGGACGGACGCCTGGGCGAGGTCGAGGAGGAGCTGTTCCGATTCAGCCGGCTGCTGGAGTCCGATCACGAGCTCGGGTGGGCATTCTCCTCCCCGGCGCCCGCGGAATCCAAGCGCGCGCTGGTGGGCGACCTGCTCGGCGCCAAGGCCTCTGCCGACACCGTCCGCCTCGTCTCCCAGGCCGCCGCGCACCCGCGCGGGATGCGGGTCTCGGAGACGCTGGACACCTATTCCGAGGTGCTCGCGGCGCGTCAGCGGCGCTCCGTCGCCGAGGTCACCGTCGCCCAGCCCATGAGCCCCGAGCAGCAGGAGCGCCTCACGGCCGCCCTGTCCGCCTCGTACGGCAGGGAGCTCGTCCTCAACGTGCACGTCGATCCCGAGGTCGTCGGCGGAGTGCGCGTGCAGGTCGGCGATGAGGTGATGAATTCGACGATCTCCGATCGTCTCGCAGACGCCCGTCGCCGGCTCGCCGGCTGACACCCATCCGCCCGCGCACACCGGGCACACTTACACGGTATGGAGCGGTCCACCCGACCACCTCGGGGACGCTCTCGAACAAAAGGAAGCAGGGAAACCAGATGGCGGAACTGACAATTCGCCCGGAGGAGATCCGGGACGCCCTGGGGAAGTTCGTCGAATCGTACAACCCGCAGGGTGGAGACAAGACCGAGGTCGGCAAGGTCATCACCGCGGGTGACGGCATCGCCAGCGTGTCGGGCCTGCCCAGCGTGATGGCGAACGAGCTCCTCCGGTTCGAGGACGGCACCCTCGGTCTCGCCCAGAACCTCGACGAGCGCGAGATCGGCGCCGTCGTCCTCGGCGACTTCGAGGGCATCGCCGAGGAGCAGAACGTCTACCGCACCGGTGAGGTCCTCTCGATCCCGGTCGGCGACGGCTACCTCGGTCGCGTGGTCGACCCGCTCGGCAACCCGATCGACGGACTCGGCGAGATCGCCGCCTCCGGCCGCCGCGAGCTCGAGCTCCAGGCCGCCGGCGTGATGGATCGCAAGGAGGTCAAGGAGCCGCTGCAGACCGGTCTCAAGGCCATCGACGCGATGATCCCGATCGGTCGCGGACAGCGTCAGCTCATCATCGGCGACCGCAAGACCGGCAAGACCGCTATCGCGCTCGACACGATCATCAACCAGAAGGCCAACTGGGAGTCCGGCGACCCGAAGAAGCAGGTCCGCTGCATCTACGTCGCCTGCGGCCAGAAGGGCTCGACGATTGCTTCCGTGCGTCGCAGCCTCGAGGAGTCGGGTGCTCTCGAGTACACGACGATCGTCGCCTCCCCGGCCTCGGATCCGGCGGGCTTCAAGTACCTCGCCCCCTACGCCGGCTCCGCCATCGGCCAGCACTGGATGTACGAGGGCAAGCACGTCCTCATCGTGTTCGACGACCTGTCGAAGCAGGCCGAGGCCTACCGTGCGATCTCCCTGCTCCTCCGCCGCCCGCCGGGCCGCGAGGCCTACCCGGGTGACGTCTTCTACCTCCACTCCCGGCTCCTCGAGCGCTGTGCGAAGCTCTCGGACGAGATGGGCGGCGGCTCGATGACCGGTCTGCCGATCATCGAGACCAAGGCCAACGACGTCGGAGCGTTCATCCCGACCAACGTCATCTCGATCACCGACGGCCAGATCTTCCTCCAGTCGGACCTGTTCAACTCGAACCAGCGTCCCGCGGTCGACGTCGGCATCTCGGTGTCGCGCGTCGGCGGCTCGGCCCAGACCAAGCCGCTGCGCGGTGTGTCCGGCACGCTGAAGATCTCGCTCGCGCAGTACCGCTCGCTCGAGGCCTTCGCGATGTTCGCCTCGGATCTCGATCCGGCGACCAAGCAGCAGCTGGCCCGCGGCGCCCGCCTCACCGAGCTGCTCAAGCAGAACCAGTTCTCCCCGATGCCCGCGGAGAAGCAGACGGTGTCGATCTGGGCCGGTTCCGAGGGCCACCTCGACGACGTCCCGGTCGAGGACGTGCTCCGGTTCGAGTCGGAGTTCCACGAGCATCTCGAGCGCCGCACCTCGCTGCTCGATACCATCCGCGACCTCAAGGACAAGCTCTCCGGTGAGATCATCGGCGAGCTCGAGTCGGAGATCTCCGAGTTCAAGGCCGGCTTCCAGCCGACCGAGGGCGCGGGCGTCCACGCCGGTTCCGAGGAGTTCGACTCCGCGGACGAGGACGAGGTCCAGCAGGAGAAGATCGTCAAGCAGTCGCGCGGCTCGTCCGCGAAGAAGGCCTGACCGGATCCGATGACGCTCGTTAGCGAAAGGAACATCTGATGGGAGCCCAGCAGAGGGTCTTCAAGGCGAAGATCAACTCCACGAAGTCCTTGCGGAAGATCTTCAAGGCCATGGAGCTCATCGCTGCGTCCCGCATCCAGAAGGCGATCGGCCGGGTGCAGGCCGCGAGCCCGTACGCGAACGCCCTGACCCGCGCCGTGTCCGCCGTCGCCACGCAGTCGAACGTCGATCACACGCTCACCACGGAGCCGGTCGACGCCAAGCGCGCCGCGGTCCTCGTGATCGGTCCCGACCGCGGGTTCGCCGGCGCCTACTCGGCGAACGTCATCCGCGAGGCCGAGGAGCTCATCCGGATGCTCACCGAAGAGGGCAAGCAGGTCGCCCTCTACACGGTGGGTCGGAAGGCGGAGACCTACTACACGTTCCGCGAGCGCGAGCTCGCGCAGGCGTGGACCGGGTTCTCCGAGTCCCCGGAGGCCGCGCACGCGCGGGAGATCGGCGAGACCCTGGTGACCTCGTTCCTCACCGATGTCGAGGACGGCGGCGTCGACGAGATCTTCCTCGTGTACACCCGCTTCATCTCGAGCATCGCCCGGGAGCCGGAGTACCGGCGCCTCATCCCGCTCGAGGTCGTCGAGGCGGAGGACGACTCGAGCGTTCCGCAGGCGGACACCGAGCTCACCGCGCCGAGCTTCGAGCAGGATCAGGTGTTCCCGCTCTACGAGTTCGAGCCGAGCGCGGAGGAAGTGCTCGACGCCCTCCTCCCGCGCTACATCGACTCGCGGATCCTCGCTGCGCTGCTCAACGCCTCGGCGGCGGAGCAGGCGGCGCGCCAGCAGGCGATGAACACCGCCGTGGACAACGCCGACGAACTCATCAAGACCTACACCCGGCTGGCCAACACGGCCCGTCAGGCCGAGATCACTCAGGAACTCACTGAGATCGTCGGCGGTGCCGACGCCCTCGCGGCCTCCGGCGGCGAGTGACCGGTCACCTACGAGAGCAGAGAAGAAAGAAGACCATGACTGCCACAGTTACGGAAACCCCCCAGGCCCAGGGGACCGTTGGCCGGATCTCCCGCGTCATCGGCCCCGTCGTGGACGTCGAGTTCCCGCTCGACTCCGTGCCGGCCATCTACAACGCGCTGACCACCGAGGTCACGCTGTCCGAGGGCACCCGCAAGGTAACGCTCGAGGTCGAGCTCCAGCTCGGCAACGGCATCGTCCGCGCGATCTCCCTCCAGCCCACCGACGGCCTCGTGCGCGGCCAGGAGGTCGTCGACTCCGGGTCGCCGATCACCGTTCCCGTGGGCGACGTCACCAAGGGCAAGGTCTTCAACGTCACCGGTGACGTGCTCAACGGCTCGATGATCGACGAGCCCTACGAGATCACCGAGCGCTGGCCGATCCACCGCAGCGCGCCGAACTTCGACCAGCTCGAGTCGAAGACCCAGATGTTCGAGACCGGCATCAAGGTCATCGACCTCCTCACCCCGTACGTCCTCGGCGGCAAGATCGGCCTGTTCGGCGGCGCGGGGGTGGGCAAGACCGTGCTCATCCAGGAGATGATCACCCGTGTGGCACAGGACCACGGCGGTGTGTCGGTGTTCGCCGGCGTCGGCGAGCGCACCCGTGAGGGCAACGACCTGATCTTCGAGATGGACGAGTCGGGCGTGCTCGACAAGACCGCGCTCGTGTTCGGCCAGATGGACGAGCCGCCGGGCACCCGTCTGCGCGTGGCGCTCACCGGTCTGACCATGGCGGAGTACTTCCGCGACGTGCAGAACCAGGACGTGCTGCTCTTCATCGACAACATCTTCCGCTTCACCCAGGCCGGCTCCGAGGTCTCCACGCTGCTCGGCCGCATGCCGTCCGCCGTGGGCTACCAGCCCACCCTGGCCGACGAGATGGGTGTGCTCCAGGAGCGCATCACCTCGACCCGCGGCAACTCGATCACCTCGATGCAGGCGATCTACGTGCCGGCCGACGACTACACCGACCCGGCACCGGCGACGACGTTCGCTCACCTCGATGCGACGACCGAGCTCAGCCGTGACATCGCCTCGCGCGGTCTGTACCCGGCCGTGGACCCGCTCGCCTCGTCCTCGCGCATCCTCGACCCGCTGTACGTGGGCCAGGACCACTACGACGTCGCGACCGAGGTCAAGCAGATCCTCCAGAAGAACAAGGAGCTGCAGGACATCATCGCGATCCTCGGTGTGGACGAGCTCTCGGAGGAGGACAAGCTCACCGTGCACCGTGCGCGCCGGATCGAGCAGTTCCTCTCGCAGAACACCTACACCGCTCTGCAGTTCACCGGTGTCGAGGGATCGACCGTGTCGATCAAGGACACCATCGAGGGCTTCCGCGGCATCTGCAACGGCGACTTCGACCACATCCCGGAGCAGGCCTTCTTCAACGTCGGCGCGATCGACGACGTGCTCCGGAACTACGACGAGCTGCAGAAGAAGGGCTGATCCCCGATGAGCCTCAACGTCACTGTGGTGGCCGCCGAGCACGCCGTCTGGTCCGGTGAGGCCAAGCGCGTGATCGCCAAGACCACCGAGGGCGAGATCGGGATCCTGCCCGGCCACGAGCCCGTCCTGGGCATCGTGGCCGGCGGCCAGGTCCGGATCGTCACCGCGGACGGGGAGCACCTCACGGCGAATGCCGAGGGCGGCTTCCTCTCCGTGGAGAACGATCGGGTGACTGTCGTCGCCGATCAGGCCGAGCTCGTCTGAGCTTCGTCTACACTGTCAGACGTGAACCCTTCGACCCTACTGATTGTTCTGCTCTCATCGGTAGGGCTGGCGATCCTCCTCGTGGCGCTGTTCACCATGCGCCGGAGGTCCCTCGCCAGGCTGTCGGGTGCGTTCGACTGCTCGACCCGCGTGGGCGACGGATCCCGTCGCCCACGCTGGCGTCTGGGCGTCGGCGTCTTCACCGTGACCGCTCTCGAGTGGTACCCGGTCTTCAGCCTCGGTCGTCGTCCGGTCTTCGAGCTCCCGCGCTCGGACCTCGAGATCACCGACCGGCAGCAGCCCGATGCGAACGAGCAGCACGCCGTGCTGCCGGACGCCCAGATCATCACGTGCCGGTACGGCGTCCACGGGGGAGACCCGCACGACGTCCTGCTGGCCCTCGACACCGAGGCGCTGTCCGCGTTCTCCTCCTGGCTCGAGTCAGCGCCTCCCGGATCCAATCTCACGATGGGACGTTTCACCTGATGCAGGTCTTGTCCGTGCGCGGCCCCGCAGTGCTCGACGGCACCGTCGAGGTGCGCGGGGCGAAGAACAGCGTCCTCAAGCTCATGGCGGCGACGCTGCTCGCCCCGGGGCGCTCGCGCATCACCAATGTGCCGCGCATCCTCGACGTGTCGATCATGTGCGAGCTGCTCCAGCGCCTCGGCTGCGGGATCGCCTACGACGCCGCCGCCGGGACTGTCGAGATCGACGTCCCCGAGCAGACCGGCATCCAGGCCGACTACGAGCTCGTGCGGGCGATGCGCGCCTCGATCTCGGTGCTCGGCCCGCTCACCGGTCGGCTGCACGCCGCCCACGTGGCGCTGCCCGGCGGGGATGCGATCGGCTCCCGCGGCCTCGACCTCCACAAGGCCGGCCTCGAGCAGCTCGGCGCGACGGTGCACCTCGACCACGGGTACTTCATCGCCGAGGCGCCGGACGGCCTGCGCGGCGCGGAGATCCACCTCGCGTTCCCCTCGGTCGGGGCGACCGAGAACCTCCTCATGGCGGCCACGCTGGCCACCGGCCGGACCGTCATCGAGAACGCCGCCCGCGAACCCGAGATCGTCGACATCTGCCGCATGCTCGAGGCGATGGGCGCGCGGATCGGCGGGATCGGGACCTCGACCCTGACGATCGACGGGGTGGAGCGGCTCTCGCCGGTCGACCACCGCTGCGTGGGCGACCGGATCGTCGCCGGGACCTGGGCCTTCGCCGCCGCGATCACCGCGGGGGACGTCACCGTCGAGGGCGTCTCGCCCGACCTCCTCCCGATCGTCGTGGACAAGCTCCGCGACGCCGGGGCCGAGGTCACGGAGACTCCGACGGACAACCCCGGCGGCGCCTTCCGCGTGCGGGGTGCCGCACGTCCGCACAGCATCCGGGTCGCGACCCTGCCGTTCCCCGGTTTCCCCACTGACCTGCAGCCCTTCGTCATCGCGCTCAACGCGGTCGCCGACGGAGTGGGCCTGCTCACCGAGAACCTCTTCGAGGCCCGCTGGCGGTTCGTCAACGAGCTCGCGCGCCTCGGGGCCGAGGTGTCGATCGACGGCAATCATGCCCTCATCACCGGCGTCGAGCAGCTCTCGGGCGCCGAGGTCGAGGCCTCTGACATCCGGGCCGGCGCGGGACTCGTGCTCGCCGGGCTCGCCGCGCACGGCATCACCCAGGTGTCCGGGGTGGATCACATCGACCGCGGATACGAGTACTTCGTCGAGAAGCTCCAGGCGCTCGGTGCGCAGGTCGAGCGGGTGGAGAAGCCCGACCTCCTCGACTTCGACCGCCCCTGAGACCTCAATTTCCGAAGGTTCCTGAGAGCGGATCCGCAGGAAATCGCAATCTCAAACCGCCCCCGCGCGGGTTGGTGAGCCCGGCGGGCCCTCCTCGGGCGCCTCGGTGGTGCGGTGGCCCGTTTCCGGCTCCGTCTCCGGCTAGGGATTCACGGTGCATCGCGCGACGCTCGGCCTACGGGCACTCACCGTCCGCGCGCGTCCCAAGGTCACAGGCGACGGCCTCGGGCACTCCCCGTCCACAGGCGCACCGGCTGCCTGGCAGGCGCCTCGGCGGATGCCTAGCGTGCGGGCATGGCCACACATCGCATTCCGCTGTTCCTCCATCCCGACGACCACGATGCCTACGACCTGTCCTCCTTCGCCGTCACCAGCCGAGGTCCCGTGGCCGCGCCGCACCACGGGGTCAGGGAGCATCCCGAGTGGCGGAAGACGATCGAGATCCCGGACTGGGCGGACGAGGAGTGGAAGTCCGTCCACCTGCGGCAGCTCGGTCTGCAGTTCATCCGACCCGACTGCGCCGCCAGCCACACGTCGGCTGCGGTGCTCCACGGCATGGCGATCCCGAACGAGCACCTCCGTCACATCCACGTGACCTCGGCGATCGGCGTCGTGCCGGTGCGCCGCAGGGGCGTCCGGGGACATTCGGCCGAGATGCTCGACGTCGACACGGCCTGGGACCTGCGCCTCGTCGCCCGCGACCAGACGCTCCGGCAGATCGCCGGGATGCTCACCGTCGCGGACATGACGGTCGCACTGGACTGCCTGCTCGGCGGGTGGCACGGGGAACCGAGCGCCACCGTCGAGTCGTTGAGAGCCGTCGCCGAGGCCCCGGTCCGGTACCGCGGCAGGGCAACCTTCCTCGCCGCCCTCGAGCGGGCGCACCCGGGCGTCGATTCGCCGCGGGAGTCCTCGCTGCGTCTGCTCCTCGTCGATCACGGTCTCCCGGAGCCCGTGGTCCACCCTCCGGTCTTCGTCCAGGCCCTCGGCAGGGTCATCCACCCGGACCTCGGCTACGTCGAGCAGAAGATCGCGATCGAGTACGAGGGGGAGCACCACCGGACCGATGCCCGCCAGTGGGCGATCGACATCGAGCGCCGCCAGGCGTACGAATCCGAGGGATGGAGGCTGATCCGGGTGACGAAGTCCATGCGGGAGGCGGACGTCGTGGCGCTCGTCGCCGCTGCGCTGGGCATGCCCGCGCCCGGGATCATTACCGCGAACAGCGGCTCCGGATCCTGGATCTGAGATTGCAGAAACGTGCGGATCCGCTCTCAGAAACCTTCGGAAATTGCGATCTGTCAGGAGAAGAGGGCGAGGTGGTCGGGGGTGACCGCGTCGATGCTGTCGGCGTACTCCGCGTGCTTCTGCACCCAGTTCTTGACGTAGGGGCACAGCGGGACGATGCGGTAGCCCTGGGCCACGGCCTGCTCGATCGCACCCCGGGTGAGCTGCGAGGCGAGCCCGCGGCCCTCGAACGAGTCCTCGACGACCGTGTGGTAGAGGATTCGCTGGTCAGCCGACCCCGACCGGGATTCGACGTCGCGGTAGGCGGAGAACCCCGCCTGCTCGCCGTCGACGGTGATGTCGTAGCGGTGCTCCGACCGGTTCTCGGTGACTTCGATCGCGGGATCGCTCATGACTGCCTCCTCGGCTTGATGCGGACACGGGGGAGCGGGGGTGCCGGGATCGGATCCGGCTGGTCGTCGGGGAAGTCGCCGAACCGCGGTCCGTCGACACCGTCGTCGAGCACTCCGGCGTCCGCGGGTCCGTCCTGCGCGGGCGCCTCGTCGCGGCCGATCTCGGCCTGCCACGCGCGGCGGAAGGCGACGATCTCGTCATGGGACCGCCCGTTGAAGTTCCACCACATGACGATCGACTCGCCGAAGGGTCGGCCGCCGACGAGGATCGCCCGCACGGGCGCCTCGGCCCCGGCGGTGAGCCGGAGCGCAGGTGCGCCCGGCGGGAGGTAGGCGAGCTCATCCGTGCCGAGCGTCTGCTCGTGGCCGCCCGCTCCGAGGGAGAGCTCACCGGAGTCGAGGAGCACCCCGTGCTCGTCCTCCGGGTCGAGCGCGATCTCGACGGTCTGCCCGGGGTCGACGACGACCTCGGCGGCGTGCGCGGCGACCCGGGTCTCGACCGGGGAGACCTGGCCTGCAATCCTGCCGAGGTAGATGAGCACGCGACCGCCGGGCACCTCGGCCCAGGTCGGCACGAAGTGCTGGGACTCCGGCATCCCGCTGCGGAGGGCGTCGGGCAGCGCGTACCAGAGCTGCACCCCGTGGAGCTTCTCCGTGGTGTCGGACGAGAACTCCGAGTGCGAGATCCCCGAGCCGGCGATCATGAGGTTGACCTCGCCGGGGCGGACGACGTTGGAGAATCCCGTCGAGTCGATGTGCTCGATCTCCCCGTGGAACAGCAGGGTGACCGTCGCGAGCCCGGTGTGGGGGTGGCGCGCGACCTGCATCCCGCCGGTCGCCGCGACGTCGTCGGGACCGAAGTGGTCGACGAAGCACCACGGGCCGATGAGCGAGCGCTTGCGCTGGGGGAGCGTGCGCCGCACCGTCATCGCCCGGAGGCCTCCGAGGGGGACCTCGCGGGCGGTGATGATGTCGATGGCCTCGGCGCATTCGACGTGCGCGCATTCGTACTCGGCAGGGTCGATCTCCGGGTTCGTCATGGTCGTCTCCTCGATCTCGTCGCGGTGCGGGTCACGGTGCGGGCGGTCGCCGCGCAGGGCAGGTGCCGCGGGTGCTCAGAACAGGCGAGTCTCCGGGTCGTCCATCCCGCGGAGCGCGTCGTAGTCGAGGACGACGCAGCGGATGCCGCGGTCCTCAGCGAGCGCCCGGGCCTGGGGCTTGATCTCCTGGGCGGCGAACACCCCGCTCACCGGGGACAGGAGCGGGTCGCGGTTGAGGAGCTCGAGATACCGGGTGAGCTGCTCGACGCCGTCGATCCCGCCGCGGCGCTTGATCTCGATCGCGACCGAGGCCCCGAGGGCGTCCTTGGCGAGGATGTCGACGGGCCCGATCGCGGTCATGTACTCCCGGCGCACGGTCTGGAAGCCGGTGCCGAGCGATTCGATGTGCTCGGCGAGGAGCTCCTGGAGATGCGCCTCGACTCCGTCCTTGACGAGGCCCGGATCGACGCCGAGGTCGTGCGCGGTGTCCGAGTGCACCTGCGCGATGGAGATGACGAGCCGGTCGTCGGTCTTCGCCTGGGTCACCGTCCAGATCTCGGAGAAGCCCGCCGTGCGCTGATCGTCGTCGGGCTCCGTCACCGCCAGCGTGCACGGCGGGGTCATCCAGTTGAGCGGCTTGTACGAGCCGCCGTCGGAGTGGACGAGGACGCTGCCGTCGGCCTTGAGCATGAGGACCCGATCCGCCAGCGGGAGATGGGCCGTGAGCCGACCGGCATAGTCGATGCTGCACTTCGCGATCACCAAACGCACCCTGCAACTCTACGTGAGAGAATCGGGCCATGCCACGCTCGTCCTCCTCCCGCCGGTCCAACAAGTGGGCGCGCGAGAAGCGCGACCTCAGCATGTCCCTCAACTCCCTGCGCCGCGTCCACGACGAACCCGACGGGAGCTGGGTCGTCCAGCGCGTGCGCGGCAACGATTCCGGCAAGTCCTACACCTGCCCCGGGTGTCACCAGAGCCTCCCGGCGGCGATCGACCACACCGTCGCGTGGCGCTCCGAGGACGAGTTCGCGGCAGCCTCCGGGGTGTCGTTCCGAAGGCACTGGCACACCGCCTGCTTCAACGCTCGTCGTCGGCGCCGCTGAGGCGCACCGTACCTTCTGCTGCGACGGAGCGATCCGGGCTGCCCGCGTCGTCGGCCGGTCACGGCCACGGCGCTGTGATCCCGGACCCGGAAGACGACGGTCCCGCCGTCGGTGTCGACGGCGGGACCGGGGTGCGTGCGTGCTCGGGATTCGAGCCGATCAGCGCAGACGGTTGAAGTCGCGAGACTTCGGATCGCGCGGCTGGCGGCCCGAGGAGTTCTTCCCCGTGCCCGCTGCCGGCTTCTGCTGCCCGCCGGAATTCTGCTTCGCGGACGATCCGGCCGCTGCGGAGCCCGCGCCCGAGGTGCCCGCTGGCGTGCGCGCACCGGGTCCCGGAGTCGCGTCGCCCGACTTCGGACCGGCGCCGGTCGCCTGACCGGAGCCGACCTGGGTCGCATCTCCGCTCTTCGGCGCATCTCCGGCCTTCGGCGACCCTGCGTCCTTCGCCGCGGCACCGGCCTTCTGCCCGGCGCCGGACTTCCCGTCGCCGGACTGCGGCGGGGTCCCGGCGGAGCCGGTGCCGGCGGCGGAGTCGTCGGCCGGATCGCGCACGACCTCGGCGTCCTCGATCTCCGAGTCCGCGGAGAGATCCTCGAGCTCGGAGCCCGAGGCGATCTTCTCCGTCGGGAGTGCGGCGGCGGCCTCCTGGTCGGAGCGGTCCTCGGTGAGATCGACGCCGTCGAACAGCCCGGGAGCGGCGAACATCGAGCGGAGCTGCTGGAGCTGCGCGGTGATCGTGCGGCGCTGCTTGGTGAGCAGGTCGACCTGCGACTGGGCGCTCGACACGTTGCGCTTGGCCTCGGCCGCGGATTCCTCGATCGTCGCCTCGGCGGTCGCGCGGGACTCCGCGATGAGCTCCTGGGCGCGCTTGCGTCCGTCGGCGATGATCCGGTCGGCCTTGTCGACGGCCTCCTTGCGGGTCTGCTCGGCCCGCTCGGCCGCCTCCTTCGCCTCGGCGTCGGCCTTCTTCGCACGTTCCTGCGCCTCGGCGATGAGCTTCCTGTTCTCCGCGGCCGAGGTGTCGAAGCGCTCCTTCTCCGCCTTCTCGGCCTGCTGGCGCTTGTCGGCGAGCTCGACGTCGAGGGCGTCCGCGGCCTTCTTCGACTTCTCCTGCTCGGCGCGCGCCCGGGCGAGGATCTCGTCGGCCTCGGTCTTGGCCGCGGCACGGATGTCCGCGGCCTCCTTCTCCGCGTCGGCCTTGAGGGCGGCGATCTCGCGCTTGACGGTCTCGTGCGATTCGTCGGACTGCGCCTTCGCAGTGTCGCCGAGCTGGGCGGCCTCGCGCTCGGCGGTGGCCCTGAGCTCCTGGGCGCGGGATTCGGCGGCCTTGATCGTCTCCTCGGCGCGGAGCTCGGCCGAGGCGGAGATCGAGTCGGCCTCGGAGCGGGCCTTGTTGAGCACGTCGTTGCTCTCGGTGTGCATGCGGGCGCGCTGGCTCGCGGCGTCCGCACGCGCCTTGTTGCGGATCGTCTCGGCATCCGCGGTCGCCTGGGCGAGGGTCTCGCGCGCCTGCGACTCCGCGATCTTGAGGAGGTGGTCGATCCGGGTCCCGGGAGGGCCGGCGGCCTCGGCGCTGTCGTTCGCCGCCTTCTTGAGCTGCTGCTTGGCCTCGGAGAGCTCACCGGCGATCTGGAGCTTCGCGCGGTCCGCGGTGATGACCTGGCTGCGAGCGTCGGCCAATGCCTTGCGCAGCGAATCGATCTCGGTCTGCAACTGCCCGATCCGGGCATCGACCTCATTCTTCTCGTATCCGCGCATGGCGGTGCGGAATTCTTCCGGAGGCGTCACGTTCTCGACTCCCATCCTCGTCTACCGGGTGCTCTTCAGCCTGTGGCTCCACTCTACTGAGGATTCCTTGGTATGGCCTCCGAGACCGGGTCCGGAAACGGCATGGGAGGGCCGGACGCGGGCTGCGGGCGTGCACGCGATGGAATAGTCGGGCGCCCTCCGGCGTTGTTCGGAGTACAAGCACACCGCTAAGCGCCCACGGGTGCGGGCAGGTGTGCTGACACCTGATATCGACGAATGCGAGGAGACACCATGGGCTACACCCTTCCCGGACTCACCGAAGCCGAAGGCGAGAAGGTCAGCGGCATCCTGCAGGAGCGCCTCGACGCGATGAACGCCCTCCACCTCATCCTCAAGCACGCTCACTGGAACGTCGTCGGACCCTCCTTCATCGGCGTCCACGAGATGCTCGACCCGCAGGTCGAGCTCGTCCGCGGCTTCGCCGACGAGATCGCCGAGCGCATCGCCGCTCTGGGCAGCCAGCCGATCGGCGTGCCCGGACGGATCGCCTGGGACCGACCCGGAATGACCTACGAGACCGACCGGGCCGGCACCCAGCAGCACATCGCGGCACTCGACGCGGTCTACACCGAGGTCAATGCGGCCCACCGCGAGGCCGTCGCCGCAACCGCCGACATCGATCCGATGAGCGAGGATCTGCTCACCGCCCAGACCCGCGAGCTCGAGCAGTTCCAGTGGTTCCTCCGGGCGCACCTCGAGGATGCCTCGGGCTCGCTCAAGGGCTGACGCGCACGCACCGTGCGGAGCCCGACGGGGCACATGAGATCACGACGCGGGGACGGGGGAGGCCTCGTCCCCGCGTCGTCGTCCCCGGGTTGTGTCCGCCGTCACGTCCTCGACTAGGCTGGATCGCGCAGGCGAGGGCGCTGACCGCACCGGCGGTCGACCCGAGCAGCGGCGGAGGCGACCTCCGCCGCCCCACCCACCGTTCCCGGACCGCCCGGCGCGAGGCCGTCGGCGGACGCTCAAGGAGGAGAACATGACCGAAGCAGTCATCGTCGGGGGATCCCGCACCCCGCTCGGGCGGATGTCCGGGGCACTCGGCTCGCTCAGCGCGGTCGACCTCGGTGCCGAGGCGATCGCCGGGGCCCTCGACCGGGCCGGGGTGGCGCCGGACGCGGTCGACTACGTCATCATGGGCCAGGTGCTCCAGGCCGGCTGCGGCCAGGGGCCAGCCCGGCAGGCCGCCGCGAAGGCGGGGATCCCCATGAGCACGCCGGCGATCACCATCAACAAGCTCTGCCTGTCGGGGATCAACGCGATCACCCAGGCGGCCATGCTCGTGCGCGCCGGGGAGTACGACGTCGTCGTCGCCGGAGGCCAGGAGTCGATGACGAACGCCCCGCATATGCTCGAGAAGTCGCGTGCCGGGTACAAGTACGGCACGGTCGCCGTGCGCGACCACATGGACTACGACGGTCTGTGGGACGCCTTCACCGATGAGGCGATGGGCGGACTCACCGAGTCAGCGAACGCCGGTGACGCGGAGTTCACCCGCGAGGAGCAGGACGCCTACGCCGCGCAGTCCCACCAGCGGGCGGCCGCCGCCTGGGAGGACGGACGGTTCGCCGACGAGGTCACCCCGGTGACCATCAGCGGGCGCAAGGGCGACACCGTGGTGGAGAAGGATGAGGGCGTCCGTCCGGACACCACCGCCGAATCGCTCGGTCGCCTCCGCCCCGCGTTCCGCAAGGACGGCACGATCACCGCCGGCTCGGCCTCGCAGATCTCCGACGGCGCCGCGGCCGTGGTCGTCACCTCCCGCGAGAAGGCCGAGGAGCTCGGGCTCCCGATCCTCGCGGTGATCCGCTCCCATGCGTGGACCGCCGGACCGGACTCGAGCCTGCAGCACCAGCCGTCCCAGGCGATCAAGGCCGCCGCGGAGCGGGAGGGCATGAGCCCGGCCGACTTCGACCTCTACGAGATCAACGAGGCGTTCGCCGCGGTGAGCCTCGCGAGCATGAAGGATCTCGGCATCGACGACGCCAAGGTCAACGTCAACGGCGGAGCGGTGGCGCTCGGCCACCCGATCAGATCGGAAGAGCGTCGTGTAGGGAAAGAGTGTAGATCTCGGTGGTCGCCGTA
>ENA-OOKA01000157-OOKA01000157.1-human-skin-metagenome-genome-assembly--contig:-NODE-157-length-22621-cov-7.102366_pt1 | contig 22621 bp, 18 predicted proteins | sample MGYA00248825_ERZ500995 | MGnify/ENA primary metagenome ERZ500995 (study PRJEB25958, sample SAMN03398540) | human skin metagenome | study: EMG produced TPA metagenomics assembly of the Human Skin...
CGACCTTCTGGAACTGGTGGACGCGGATGATGCCGCGGGTGTCCTTGCCGTACGAGCCGGCCTCCCGGCGGTAGCACGAGGAGATGCCGGCGAAGCGCAGCGGACCGTCGGAGAGGTCGATGATCTCGTCCATGTAGTACCCGGCCAGCGGCACCTCGGAGGTGCCGACGAGGAAGAGGTCGTCGGCTTCGAGGCGGTAGACCTCATCGGCGTGCTCGCCGAGGAACCCGGTGCCGCGCATGACCTCGGGCTTGACGAGCGTCGGGGTGATCGTCGGGCTGAAGCCCGCCTCTTCGGCGACGTCGCGAGCGAGGTTGAGCAGCGCCATCTCGAGCTTCGCGCCGAAGCCGGTGAGGTAGTGGAACCGCGCGCCGGAGACCTTCGTGCCCCGGGCCGTGTCGATGGCCTTCAGCTCCTCGCCGAGGGCGAGGTGGTCGAGGGGTGCGAAGCCCTCCGCTGCGAAGTCCCGCGGCTGACCGACGGTCTTGAGCGTGACGAAGTTCTCCTCACCGCCGGAGGGGATGCCGTCGATGATGAGGTTGGGCAGCTTCGCCGCGAGGCTCTCGAAGGCGAACGAGGCCTCCTCCGACTCCGCCTGCAGGGCCTTGACCTTCGCCGACTTCTCCTTGCCCTCGGCGATGAGGGCAGGCTTCTCGTCCTTCGACGCCTTCGCGATCTGAGAGGAGAAGGCCTTCTGGTCGGCGCGAGCGTCCTCGAACGCCGTGATGGCCGCGCGCCTCGCGGAGTCCGCGGCGAGGACCTCGTCGACGAGCTCGACGGAGGCCCCGCGGGCCTTCTGCGACGCCTTGAACAGGTCCGGGTCTTCTCTGAGCAGCACTAGATCGATCACCGTCTCAGCTTAACGGGCGCGCAGTCATTTCGACATTTCGACCGTTCGGCCTCCACTCAGGTGCACCGGAGTAAATTTGTGCCATGACCCTTGACCTGGACCCCGCCATCCTGTGGCTGCTCATCCCAGGGTTCCTCGTCACCGTCGTCGCCGCCTATCTCCTCGGCGCCCGCAACGGCGGACGCCGGGTCCTGCGCCGCCTTCATCGCTTCTCGAACAACCATGCCCCTGCCGGCATGGAGGAAGTGCCGGCAGACCGCTACCGGGCAGCCCTCGTCATCAATCCGACGAAGGCCAATGCGAAGAACATCGCGGCGACGGCGAAGGCGATCTGCCGGTTCGAGGGGTGGGCTCCCCCGCTCATCTTCGAGACCACCCTCGAGGACGCCGGAGAAGGGGCCGCCAACGAGGCCCTCGAAGCCGGGGTCGACGTCGTCATCGCCGCCGGCGGGGACGGCACGATCCGCGCGGTCGCCTCGGCGCTCACCGGAACGGCGACACCCATGGGGATCATCCCGATGGGCACGGGGAATCTCCTCGCCCGCAACCTCGACCTCGTGCTCGACAAACCCGAATGGGCGATCCGGATCGCCCTGTGGGGCCGCAACCGCGACGTCGACGTCGGGGTGGCGCAGATCAGCAGGGGCGGGGACCGTCACGTGTTCATGGTCATGACCGGGCTCGGCTTCGACGCCGAGGTGATGGCCAAGACCACCGCGAACGCGAAGAGCAGGCTCGGCTGGCTTGCGTACCTCGAAGCCGGTTCGCGCACGCTGGTGGGGCGCCCGAGCCATGTCAAGATCACCTATGACGACGACTATCGGGTCTCGGCACGGGTGCGGTCCGTCATCGGCGGCAACTGCGGCAAGCTCCAGGGCGGGATCCAGCTGCTGCCCGAGGCGGTCATCGACGACGGCCTCCTCGACGTCCTCGTCGTCAGCCCGAAGAACCTCGGCCAATGGGTGGGTGTCGCCGCCTCGATCATCGGCCGCAAGACCCGCAACGGCCTGCACACCGACATCCGCAAGTGCCACAACGTCGTCATCGAATCCCGTGACGAACTCGAGGTCCAGCTCGACGGGGACCCCGCGGGCACGACGAAGTACCTCGCGATGGGGATCCTGCCGTCGGCGATCACCGTCAAGGTGCCGACGACCGATCAGCGCAAGGAGATCAGGGCCGAAGTCTGGCCCGTGTGAGGCGGGCCGACCGAGAAGTGAGGCGGGTCGGCGGGCGTTGCCGGCGGCGCGTCACCTGTGGGTCGACACTACCCGCCGGTAGGTCACGGGATGGTCGCGAACATGTGACGGCATTCACCAAAGTGTTACCGGAATGCCACTCGAACAAAAGTTACAAAAATAGTTCTGATAATTCCCTGTACCTAGGATGACTTCCAGATGTGCACCCCCTCACATATAGATAGAAGGCACTCCAATGAAGAAGATCATCCTCGCGCCGGCTGTCGCCCTCGCGTTCACCGGACTCGTCGCCGCACCGGTCGCCGCCGCCGAAACCCCTTCGACTCAGTCGGCTGAAGCCAAGGCCGCTGAGCAGGAGAAGGCGGAGAAGGAGAAGGCCGAGAAGGAAGCCGCCGCCAAGAAGGCCGCGGAGAAGAAGGAAGCCGAAGAGAAGGCCGAGGCCAAGAAGAAGGCCGACGCCAAGGCGGCTGCCAAGAAGAAGGCGGACGAGAAGGCTGCCGAGGAGAAGAAGGCCAAGGAGGCCGCGGAGGAGAAGGACGACGCGAAGAAGTCGGCTCCTGAACCGGCGAAGAAGGAGACCACTCCTCCGCCTGCACCGACGCCTTCGTCTACCGAGGACGGCGAAGACGAATCCGACATCGACGAGACCAAGCCAGAGAAGATCAACGCAGATCTGAGAGTCTCTACCGACGAAGTGTCCGCTGACGACCTCGCAGATTCGTCGAAAGGCGTGAAGGTCACCGTCACCGGTCTTGAGCAGGGTGACAAGCTCAGTGTCTCTGGTCTCGAAGGTAAGACGGTGACGGCGTCGAGCAGCTCGGAGACGCTCCGTGTCTACTACAGCGGCGACGCCGAAACCCTCAAATCCGGTGCGAAGTCGTTCTCCGTCAAGGTCCAGCGCGCTGGTGTCTCGAGTGTCACACTCCAGGAGTCGATAAATGTGCTGACATCTCAGGCTGAGCCTGTTCAGTCCACGATGGCGGTCGACCCGAAAGAGATCACCGCTGCAGATCTCGCCGACGAGTCCAAGGGGCTGACTATCACCCTCACAAATCTCAAGAAGGGTGATGTGGTCTCGGGAACGTTCCTCACCGAAGACAAAGTGGTCCCCGCCGACGGCGATTTCACTTTCAGGACTTACTACACTGGCGATCCGGGGGACTTTGGTCCAGGCAACATCCCGCTCTACGCGTATGTGACTCGCGGTGATGCAGATCCTGTGACCGTCGAAGGCAACGTCACCGTCGTCGACGAGAACGGCGTGGCACCCATCGAAGCAACCCTCACGGTCGACCCCAAGGAGATTACGGCCGAGGACCTCGCGAACGAGGAGAAGGGCGTCAAGGTCACCGTCTCCGGGGTCAAGGAAGGCGACACGATCACCGACGACCTGACCGAAAAGCCGAAGACCGCGACCAAGGACGGCGACTACACCTTCACGATCTACTACAAGGGCAACCCGGACAATCTCGATCCGGGCAAGGTTCCCTTCACCGTGACGATCGACCGCGAAGGCACCGAGTCGCAGGAGCTCAAGGGCGAGATCACCGTCATCGACGACAAGACCGAAGCTCCCGCCGAGGCGTCCCTGACGGTCACCCCGAAGTCGATCGAGGCCGCTGACTTCATCAACGAGAAGAAGGGCGTCAAGCTCTCGGTCAAGGACTGCAAGCCCGGCTCGGATGTCCGGTTCATGGTCACCGCCGATGGCAACTCGCGAGTGACCGCCTACGACCGAACGGTCAAAGCCGACAAGGACGGCAAAGCCTGGGTCCGGGTCTTCGGAACCTCATCGAACGCCTCGGCGTATGTCGGCTCCTACTCGGTCACGGCGACCTGCGGCGATGACTCGCTCAAGGGATCGTTCAAGGTCACGGCCGGGTCCAACGCCGGCGGAGGCGACGGCGGCGGTGACAACGGCAGCGGTGCCGGGGGCAACGACGGCGGCAGCGGAAGCGGAAACTACCTGCCCCGCACGGGTGTCGAACTCGACGGCCTCGCCGCAGGCGCACTCCTCCTGCTCGTCGGCGGTGCCGCGGTGACGATCACGATGCGCCGGAAGAAGGGCGACTTCTCTCCGTCGTACATCTGAAGCACTGATCCACCGGACGGGACAGGCAGAGCCTGAGGGAAGCCAGCCTGCACCGGAACGGCGGACGCGACACAAGGGCCGGGAGTTCGAGCGAACTCCTGGCCCTCTCGCATGTCCGGAAAACGTGATCAGTCCGTGACAGAAACGGCTTATCCGCCCGGATATGCTTCTGTAGTTATCTGACAATCCCCTGAGAGGACCGCCTCCTTCCATGCCCAAGAAACTTGCGCTCATCCCCGCGCTCGCCCTGGCGATCGCCGGACTCGGCGCGACGCCTGCTCTCGCCGACACCGCCGCCGCAGACAGCGCCTACTCCGCTCCCGCCGCTGCGGGCGCGGCCGCTGAGAACCCTGAGACCGCCGTGGCGACTGACGACGCCGCGGCAGCGGACGATGCAGCGACCACCGATGACCCCGCTCCGGCCGAACCCGCCCCGGCAGAGGACCCGACTCCCTCGGAGGGATCGAGCTCGGGCGATGACGCCCCGGCAACCGAGACCCCGGACGCACCGTCACCGGCAGAGGACGAGACCCCTGCCGCCGACGAGTCCACGGACGGGGCCGAAGAGGAGACCGCTCCCGCCTCGGCGCCGATCGAGGCCACCGTCACGGTCGACCCGAGCACCGTCGACATCTTCGACTTCTGGGAGGACGGAGTCACCATCACCGTCTCCGGGCTCGAGAAGGACGACGTCGTGACGAATTCGCTCACCGGCGAGACGAAGACGGCCAAGGGTTCCACCGTCGAATTCGAGTACTTCGATGATGCCGAGGAGATCGTCGAAGCGCAGGTCGTCGACTTCACCGTCACCGTCGAGCGTGCGGATCAGGAGCCGCAGGAGATCCCCGGCCGCTTCACGATCACCGAGGAGGATTACGAGGACTTCCAGGAAGGCGAGCTCTCGCTGGCCACCGATTCGATGAGCGTCTCGGAGTTCAAGAGGAAGGGCATCGCCTACTCGGGTAAGGGGTTCATCCCGGGCGAGACGGTGTTTGCCGTCGCCGCGAAGAACGGGACCGACGAGATCATCTACATCGATGACAGCGTCGAGGTCTCGCAGGACGGCGTCGTCTCCGGCGTCATCCGGGCGACCGAAACGAATGACATCGCACCTGGCGAGTACTTCCTCTTCGCCGACGGTGAACTGCAGTTCTCCATGGCTGAGTTCACGCTCACCGCCGATCAGGCTCAGGCCTCCCTGACCGTGTCCCCGAAGACGATCGACGCGAGCGACTTCGCGAACAAGGACAAGGGCGTGATCCTGACCGTCAGCGACTGCACACCGGGATCCGACGTCCGCTTCGTCGTCACCCCCAAGGGCAATTCGGACGTCACCGCGTTCGACCAGACACTCACCGCCGATGAGACCGGCACCGCCTCGGTGAACGTCTTCGGCACCTCCTCGCGGACCCAGGCCTACGTGGGCGACTACTCGGTGACGGCGACCTGCGGCGATGACACGCTCACGGGTGAGTTCTCCGTGACCTCCGGCGCGAACGCCGGCGGGACCGCGGGAACCGGGAACGGCAGCGGAAGCCAGCTGCCGCGCACGGGCGCCGACTTCGGTGGGCTCACCGGCGGACTCGCGCTCCTCCTCGTCGGCGGCGTCGCCGTGGCGATGACCATGCGTCGGGCGAAGGCCGGACAGGCTCCGACCGAGCTCTGATCGCTCCACTCCGACACACGACTGTGGCCCCGACTTCTGTCGGGGCCACAGTCACATCCGGGATCGGGACCACCGCCTCGGCGAGGCCGGGGACCGGCTCAAGGGACGATCGCCTCGGCGGGGGTGCGGTTGCTCAGCGCACCCGCAGGGCGGACGGGGCGATGCTCACCTCGATCCTCTCCGTCTCGCCGAGCTCGTCGCCGTCGACCTCGACGACCCGGGGCTTCTCGAGTTCGATGGTCAGCGAGGTCACGCGCTGATGGATCGCGGTGTCGCTGCTCTGGGCGGAGTCGTCCTTCGACATCATCCGGCGCAGACCGTTGTCCCAGACCATGTTCTTCATCGTGTCGAGCCAGCCGGTGACCCCGTCGGCCTTGAGGACGAGGACGTCGAGCTCGCCGTCGGCGGGATCCGCGTCGGGCAGCAGGGTGATGCCTCCCTGGAGGGTGCCGCAGTTGCCGACGATGAGGGTGTGTGCCGACTCGTCGTCGATCTGCTCGCCCGGGCGGGAGAGCTTGATCTCCATGACGTCGCTGGCAGAGACGGCGCGGCCGAGCGACTCGACGTAGGCGAGCCAGCCCGCCTTGTCCTTGAGGTCGTCGTTGGTCTCGGTGATCATGTGGGCGTCGATGCCGAAGCCGGCCATGACGACGAAGGGCTGGTGCTCGTTGCCGTCGGGGAGGGTGATCTCGACCCAGCCCATGTCGATGCTCTGCGGGGTGCCCGTGATCGCCCGGTCCATCGCGGCTTCCAGATCGTTGAGCGGCACCTCGAGGTTGCGGGCGAGCAGGTTGCCGGTGCCCAGCGGCACGATGCCGAGGTCGACGTTCGCCCCGGTCTCGGCGAGGTGGCCGGCCACTGCGCGGACGGTGCCGTCGCCGCCGGCGGCGATGACCACCTCGGCGCCATCGGCGATGGCCTGCTCCGCCGCTGACTTGCCGGGGTCGTCCTCCTCAGTCTCGTACCAGGAGACCGAGAGGTCTGGATCGTCCGGCAACGCCGCCACCAGGTCGTCCTTCTCAGTCTTCGCGGGATTCCAAACGATGCCGATCCGTCTTCCAGCCATTCCAGAACCTTCCCTCTCAGCGGTGCGTTGCAGGTCGTATCGTGCGGGCGTGCGGTGACCGAGGGCAGGACATGGTCAGTCCCGCTCTCGGAATCGCCGACGGCTCAATCCATCTTGTCATATCGCGCGCGAAGGAAGAGGAAGACGCCGTAGAGGACGAGCCCGACGCCCACACACAGCAGCAGGATGCTGCCGAAGGGCTGATCGCGCATCGCCTTGAGAGCCCCGTCGACACCGGTCGACTTCTCCGGGTCTCCGGCCACGCCGGAGACGATGACGAGGATGCCGACCGCGAGCAGGGTCGCGCCCTTGCCGAGGTAGCCGACCACGCCGGTCACCGTCAGCAGCTTGCCGACGCCGCGCGACCTCGGCGGGCGGACGTCGTCCTTCCACTTCCGACGGATGCCGTTGACGCAGAAGACGATGCCGATGATGGCGATGACGGCACCGATGAGGATGAGCAGGAGGATGCCGCCCGGCGCCTGCGCGAGCGTCGAGCTCGCCTGCGACGAGGACTGCCCGGAGTCCGAACCCTGTCCGAAGGCGAACTTTCCGAACAGCACGGCCACTGCCGCGTACGCGATGCCCTGGGCGATCGCGAGGACGAACTCCTTCCAGTTGCTCCGGCCGTCCTTGTCCCGCGGGTCGCTCGAGCCATGGCCGCGCAGCGACGCGGTGCCGAAGAAGGCGTTGATGAGGTTCCACAGTGCCAACAGCGCACAGCCGAGCATGCACAGCCACAGCAGAACCATGCCGAACGGCTGGGCGGCCATCTGCTGCATCGCGCCGGACTGCTCGGCCTCTCCCCCGCGCCCCAGCGCCAGTCCCACCGAGGTGGCTCCGAGGATGATGTGGACGAGTCCGTTGGCGACGAAGCCGACTCGGGCCGCGCGTTCGAACCACTTGCTGTCCGCGGCGCTGGTCGCCGCATCATCGGCCTTGTCAGCGGCCTTCTTGATCGTTGAGTCTCCAGTCATAGCACTCAGTTAAACACCGACGGCCTCGGAGTCAAGGGCTGTTGTCTCATAAGGCGTGTTGCAGTCTCAGAAGACGGGTCGCGGTAGACGGGTCGCGGAAGACGGGTCGCGCCGGGGTCGGGCTCCTTGCCGAAGCGGGATTGCTCGAAAAGGGCTGACCAAAACGTTCTAAACTATGTGCGTCGTGAATGTTTCATTACTGTTACTTTCGGAATCGCTCCACCCCCTCGTCCCCGAAGGAACACAATGAAGAAGCTCGCGCTCGCGCCTGTGGTGGCCCTCGCCATCACCGGCCTCGCCGCATCCCCGGTCATCGCCGCTCCGAGTGGAGGCGACGCGTTCGCTCGCACCGGAGTCCAGGCCCCCTCTGACGGCGGACAGCCTGCCGACAGCGGCGCCGACGCCCAGAAGCTTGCGGCGCAGGTGTCCGTGTCACCGCAGGAGATCTCGCAGACCGACCTCAACAACGAGGACAAGGGCGTTGTCGTCACGGTGACCGGCCTCGAAGCCGGTGACAAGGTCTCGGATTCGCTCACGGGAGACGCGGGCGAGGCCAAGGGCGACACCATGTCGTACAACATCTTCAGCGCGGCAAAGGACGCCTCCAAGATTCCGACCGGTACTGTCGACTTCACCGTCACGGTCAAGCGCGGCGAAGAGACCCAGGACATCGCCGCCTCGTTCACCGTCGTCGAGGATGAGACCGAAGAGCCGACCGCACCGGTCGTCGATCCCAAGGTCACGCTCGCGACCGACACGATCTCGGTCGCCGAGATCAGCACCGACGGTCTCAAGTTCTCCGGCGAGGGCTTCACCCCCGGCGGAACCGTGACGATCTCCGGCGGTCAGCTGCCAAACCAGGCGAAGGCCCAGTCCGGCACGCAGGCCGACGAGCCGCTCAAGGCTGACGAGAACGGCAAGATCACGGGCACCCTCGTCGCGCCCGAATCGGTGAAGCCCGGCAAGTACGCCGTCGTATTCACCGACGATGAGACCGGCGAGGCGACCGATCCCCACCAGTTCACCGTCACCGAGGACGCCACCGACGATCCGACCGAGGATCCGACGACGCCGGTGGCCGAGGCCAAGCTCATCGTCTCCCCGGAGTCGGTCACTCCGCAGGACTTCGTCAACGAGAAGAAGGGCGTCAAGCTCGCCGTCGAGAACTGCGAGCCCGGTGAGGACGTCCGCTTCCTCGTCAACCCCGAGGGCAACACGAACGTCACTGCGTTCGACCGGACCGTTAAGGCCGACGACGAGGGCAAGGCCGACGTCACCGTCTACGGCACCTCGAAGTCGAACCCGAACGCCTACACCGGCGACTACAGCGTCACCGTCACGTGCGGCGACGACAAGCTCACCGGCAAGTTCTCCGTCGAGGCCGACCCCAACGCCGGTGGCGGCGCCGGCGGCAACGACGATGGCGGCAATGGCAACGGCACCGGAGGTGGAGACCTCCCCCGCACCGGTATGGAGCTCGGCGGCCTCGCAGCCGGCGCTGCCCTCCTCCTCGTCGGTGGCGCAGTCGTCACCATGACGAAGCGTCGCCGGTCGGCCGCCCTCTCCCCCTCGGACATCTGAGCCGAGCAGAGATCGTCAGCTCAGCCGATCTCAGACGGACCGGCCACCCTTAGCCAGGCCGATCCGGTGATCGAACGGTTGAGCTGCTGACACAGACAGAGGCGTTCAGTCCGATTCCCTCAGGGTCTCGGACGGAACGCCTCTTGTCGTCTGCGAGGACGACGTGAGAAAGCCGCTCAAGCCCGCCGGAGGCGCAAATGAGTCGGTTCTCGCCCGATCGGTCGGTTCAGGAACAGACTCCTCGGGCGAAAACCGACTCAATCAGGTGGGCAGCGCGCGGACTCGGCTTGAAGCGACGCCACTGGACGCCCGGCGGCGCGGAGGACACCTGCGCTCACACGCTCCGGGCTCGGAAGTCGTCGCAGAGCACCTCGGTTCCGGTCCCGGTCCGCTCCGGTCACCCGTCTGTGCGCCTGCGGGCGACGACGAGCGCGACGACGGCGATGAGGGCGAAGACTCCGGTGGCGACGAACCCGAGGTACTCGGTGTTGAGCGTTGGCAAGGCGAACGTTGCCGTTTCCGCCCCCACCTCGGCGATGCCGGCGATGACGACGACCCCGGCGATGAGCACCGAGAGCCCGGTGACGATGAGGTTGTACCTCCGGAACCGCCCGCCGTCCCCGGCCGCCCACCGGTAGAGGCGCGCCATCATCACGCTGTCGCCGGTGTCGCAGGCGGCCATGCCCGCGGCGAAGAGCAGGGGCAGGGACAGCGCGAGCAGGGGTGAGGTGCTCGCCGCCGTGGTCCCTGCCGCGATCATCAGGCCGATCGTCGCAGCCGTGTCGAATCCGAGGCCGAAGAGCAGCCCGACCGGATACATGCGCGTCGGTCGGTCGACGGTGTCGATGAGGCGGGAGAAGATCATGGAGATCGAACCCCGACTCGCCGAGGCGGCTGTCCCTTCCGCTGCCGCGTCCCCTGGGCGGCGGCGCAGGAGACGGACGAACGCGATGAGGTTGACGATCCCGAAGATGCCGACGACGCAGGTCGCGAATGTCAGTCCCCACATGCCGAGGACCTCCCGCACCCCCGAATCCTCGCTCTCGACGAGGCTGCGGACGGCAGCGGCCCCGGCGGTGACGAAGGCGGCGGTGACGATGACGACGCTCGAGTGGCCGAGAGCGAACCAGAATCCGATTGCACCGCCGCGGAGTCTCGTGTGGTCGGCGACCGCAAGCCGGCGGGTAACGTTGTCGATGATGGCGATATGGTCGGCGTCGAAGGCGTGCCTGGCACCGAGAAGCACGGCAGTCGCCGCGAGGCCCCACGCCGCCGCATGACCGATCTCGCTCGTCGAGGCGAGCACGAGCCCGATTCCCGTGACCGCGAGCGCCGCAACAACGATGGCAGGGACTCGGGCTCTGCGCGATCCTCTGCCGGCTGCTGCCTCCTCCGTCCTGCTCGCCGAGGTGCTCTTCTCTGCTGTCGTGCTCATCGCTCCGTCCCTCTTTCCCTTGTCGTCGGTGTGCTGTCGACTGTCATCGCTGGGCTGAGTCGTTTGTCGTCACTGGACTGGTGTCGTCTGTCATCGCTGGGTCGGTGTGCTGGGCTGGTGTCGTCTGTGGAACTCTGCGCCTGGAGACGGTCGAGTCGTCACCGTTCGTGGTCGCTTTCGTCCACGCCTTCCACACGGCGTCGACGTGCGCGTCGTGGGTGTGCGTCCCGCTTGCTCGCGCGATCGCTCCAGGACGCGCGAGGTGGAGGATTCGACCGTGCCCGTCCGTGTTGCCGCGTGCCTCCGTGTCGCTGCGCCGGCCGAAGAGCATCGCGGTGTCGAGCACCGAGGCAGCTCCCATCACTCCCGGTTCCGGAGCGCTCCCGTCGATGGCGAGTTCCTCGACGAAGTACGGTGCACCGGTCGTGTCGCGGACTTCGGTGGCACCGGTGATCGCCCCACCGTGCTCTCCCGATCGCCCGAGCACGAGCGTCTCCCGCAGGCACACCGTGGCACCGGCCCCGAAGCGCACCCGGGTCGAGCGTCGCACGCGCGCACCGGAGGCGACGACGAACGGAAACGTCTCCCAGACGAGGCTGGCACCCTCGGCGACGTCGATGTCGACGTCCCACCGGGAGTCGGCATCACGGCAGGGGTAGGCGACGGTGCCGCCGACGTCCTCGACGAGGAGGCTGCAGCCAGGACCGACCCGGATCCCGATGGACACGGCGTCTCCGCCGAGCAGGGCCGCTCCCCCGGCGACGATCGCGACATGCGCGCGCCCACCTGCCGCGCGGGAGACGAGCCGCGGCTGCATGAGACCCGGCGTGAGACGCAGCTGAGGCAGGTCGCGGCCGGCGACCTGCTCGACTGCGATGAGGGTCATCCCCGGGCGTCCGCGACCGCGGGCTCGGGCTGCTCCGACCCGGACTCCGGCGAGGCAGTCCCCGTCCCGGAAGTCTCGGCGTGACTGTGCGCATGCTCGTGCTCGTCGTCCGCGTATGCGTGGTTGTGCTCCGCTTCAGCGTCGTCGTGGGAGTGGATGTATCCGCCGTCCTCATCGGCGTGGAAGTGCGGGGCCATCGGGCCCGGATCCTGCGGTTCATGGGCACCGGCCCGATGCTTCTCGAGCAGGTCGAGCAGCCACGTGCGCAGGCGTGCCACGGATTCCTCGTCGAGACGCGAGAGCCCGAGGACCGGCGCTCCCTCCCGTGCCGCCTCGGCGTCGGAGACCATCTGCTCGACATCGACACCGACGTAGGGGGCGAGGTCGGTCTTGTTGACGACGAGGAGGTCGGCGCGACCGATGCCCGGTCCTCCCTTCCGGGCGACGTCACCGCCCCCGGCGACGTCGAGGACGAAGATCTGGGCGTCGATGAGCGCCGGGGAGAACGTCGCGGTGAGGTTGTCGCCGCCGGATTCGACGAGGACGAGGTCGAGAGGATCGAAGTCGGCTTCCAACTCCTCGACACCGGCGAGGTTGGCGGTGACGTCATCGCGGATCGCGGTGTGCGGGCACGCGCCGGTCTCGATCGCGCGGATCCGCTCGGGTTCGAGAACCCCGGCGGCCCGGAGCAGGCGGGCGTCCTCGTCGGTGTAGATGTCGTTGGTGATGACGCCGATGCGGATCTCGGCGGCGAGCGCGCGGCAGATCATCGCGATGAGCGAACTCTTGCCGGTGCCGACGGGCCCGGCGACGCCCAGGCGCAGGGACCGGTGTGGGGTGGGGAACTCAGGCACGGAACAGCCTCCTCGGAAGTGCGGACTGGACCTCTGCCCAGTCCTCGATGAGCGGTGCCCCGGCAGCGGGGATCGCTGCCGGGACGGTGAGCGTCGCCAGGTCGGCGACGAAGCACTCGATGGCGGTGCACGCCCCGAGCACCCAACCGGTGGCCCGGATCGGGTCCATCGGTTCGAGTTTGAGAGTCGCAGCGGCGACGGTCTGCGCGTCGTCGTAGGCGACGATACGCACGAGGTCGGCCGCCGACACCTCGGCGACGGCGGCGATGGCACCGAGCACAAGGGGACGCGGACACCCTCGGCGGGGCAGCACGCCAGCCAGCTGCGGCCACAGGACGACGGCGACGCGGCGCAGCCCGGCCCCGAGCACCTCGGCGATCTCCCGCAGTGCGGGACTGGGGGTGCGGGCTGCCCATTCCTCGGTGATGGACTCGAGCGCCTGGGCGAGGTCGGGGTGCTCGTCGGTACCAGCACCGGCGCTGCGGACGGCATGGTGGGTGACGACGGCGGCACCGGCCTCGACGCGGACGACCGTGCGCATTCGGGCGCGCATGTACGCCGGCACCTCGGCGGGGGTGAGGTCCTGCCGCAGCCCGGCTTCGACGCTGTTCGAACTCACGTGGGCACCGGCCGGCAGGCGGGCGTCGGCGAGAAGCATCATGAGGGTCGCCGAGGCGGCCCCGGGCACTCCAGCAGCGCCGCAACCACCGTTCATCGAGCTGTCCATCAGAACATCTGGTAGAGCTGGGTGAGCGGAAGGGCGGTCGCCGGTGCCCCGGTGACGAGTTCGCCGTCGATGGCGATCTCGAATGTGTCCGGGTCGATGTCGATGGCCGGGCGGACGTCGTTGTTGCGCATGTCCTTCTTCCCGATCTCCCGTGTCGGCCGGACGGCGACGAGCGGGCGTCGGAGCCCGAGCCGCTCGCGCAATCCGTCCTCGACTGCCGCTGGGGCGACGAACGACACCGAGGTCTGCGCCCCGATCGCATCGCCGAAGGCCGGGCGCATGAGCACCGGCTGAGGGGTCGGGATGGAGGCGTTCGGATCGCCGAGTCCTGCCCACGCGATCGTCCCGCCTTTGATGACGAGGTCGGGTCGCACGCCGAAGAACCGCGGATCCCACAAGGTGAGGTCGGCCATCTTCCCCGGTTCGACCGACCCGATGTGCTCGTCGACGCCGTGGGCGATGGCCGGATTGATCGTGTACTTCGCGACATAGCGGCGGGCGCGTTCGTTGTCGGCCGGCAGGGATTCGCCGAGGCGGCCCCGGCGGTGCTTCATCGTGTGGGCGATCTGCCACGTGCGGGTGATGACCTCTCCGATCCGGCCCATCGCCTGCGCATCCGAGGACGTGATCGACAGGGCGCCCATGTCGTGGAGGATGTCCTCGGCGGCGATCGTCGTCGCGCGGATCCGGGATTCGGCGAACGCGAGGTCCTCGGGCACGCTCGGGTTGAGGTGGTGGCAGACCATGAGCATGTCGAGATGCTCGGCGACGGTGTTGACGGTGTGCGGCAGCGTCGGGTTGGTCGATCCGGGGATGATGTTCTCGAGTGCCGCGATGGAGAGGATGTCCGGGGCGTGTCCGCCGCCGGCGCCTTCGACGTGGAAGGCGTGGATGCTGCGCCCGGCGATCGCGGAGATCGTCGATTCGACGAATCCGGATTCGTTGAGCGAATCCGAGTGGAGGGCCACCTGGAGTCCGTGGGTGTCGGCGGCGCGCAGGGCCGCGTCGATCGCCGCCGGGGTGGCACCCCAGTCCTCGTGGATCTTGTAGCCGGCCGCCCCGCCGAGTGCCTGTTCGGCGAGCGCTTCCGCCGAGATCGTGTTCCCCTTGCCGAGCAGCAGCACGTTGACCGGCAGGGCGTCGAGGGCCTGCAGCATCCTGCCCAGGTGCCACGCCCCGGGGGTGACCGTCGTCGCCTTGCTCCCCTCGGACGGTCCTGTACCGCCCCCGACGACGGTGGTGATGCCGGTCGCGAGCGCCTCGTGGATCTGCGAGGGCGAGAGGAGGTGAACGTGGGAGTCGATGCCCCCGGCGGTGAGGATGCGGCCCTCGCCGGAGATGACGTCGGTCGAGGCGCCGATCTCCAATTCGGGGTCGACGCCGTCGGCGATGTCGCTGTTGCCGGCCCGACCGAGTGCCGTGATCCTGCCGTCGCGGATCCCGACGTCGGCGCGGATGACACCCCACCAGTCGAGGACGATGACGTTCGTGATGACGGTGTCCGGCGCGCCCTCGGCCCGGCTCGTCGTGCCCTGGAGCATCGATTCGCGGATCGACTTCCCGCCGCCGAAGACCGCTTCGTCCCCGCCGAAGGTCCGGTCCTCCTCGATCTCGATCCACAGGTCGGTGTCGCCGAGGCGGACCTGATCCCCGGTCGTCGGTCCGTAGAGGGCGGCGTAGCGCTGGGCTGAGATCTCGACCATCAGCCCTCCCCCGCCTCGGCGCCGGATTCCCCCGCGTCGGGGGACGAACCCTCGTCACTTCGCGCCGCCTCGGCGGCGGCTGCCTCCTCTCGGATCTGCAGGCCGGGGACACGCTTGCGCCCGCCGAGGCGGACGATCGCCACGGTCCGCGAGGCCCCCGGTTCGAACCTCACCGACGTCCCCGCGGGGACGTCGAGACGGAACCCGGTCGCGCCTCGGCGATCGAAGGACAGGGCGTCGTTGACGTCGGGCAGGTGGATGTGCGATCCGATCTGCACGGGCCGGTCGCCGGTGTTCTCGATGGTCGCGGTGCCGGTGTCGGGGGCGCTGCGCCGGTTGAGCACGCGGATGCCCTCGCGCACCTGCACGGCACCGGGCCCGTGGTCTCTCGTCCCTGTCATGGGTGGTCCTGTCAGTCGATGGGGTTGTGGATGGTGACGAGCTTGCGCCCGTCGGGGAAGGTTGCCTCGACCTGGACGTCGTGGAGCATGGGCGGCACATCGTCCATGACGTCGCCCCTGGTGAGCACCTCGCGCCCGGTGACCATGAGCTCCTCGACGTTCGCCCCCTCGCGGGCGCGCTCGATGACCCACGTGCTCAGCAGCGCGATGGCCTCGGGGTGGTTGAGGGGCACTCCCCGTGCAAGCCGGTCACGGGCGATCATCCCGGCCACCGACAGCAGCAGCTTCTCCGTGTCGCCCGGAGTGAAGTGCATCAGCGCTCCCGCACGGGGTCGGCCGGCAGGACGTGTTCGCCGAGGCGATCGGTCGACAGTGCCAGGGAGCTGAGGTAGAGGGTTTCGCCGTTGGGTCCGCGCTTCGCCGAGGCGATCATGTCCGGACGCTCGAACTCCATCTCCGTGACGTGGCACCACAGGGTGGCGTCGGTGGGGTTGCCGTGCTCGTCGAGCAAGGGCACGTCGATGCCGTCGTCGCGGCGGCGCAGATAGTACCGGCCACGGGTGAGGATCGCCATGAGCGGGGTCGCGACGATCGCGATGCCGACGGCGAAGAGCGGCGAGAACGGCTGGACGGCGGACCCGAAGGCCCCGAAATAGATCGCGATCGACACTCCTCCGGAGAGGAGCAGCGAGACGACTCCGACGGGATTCCAGTCGTAGAGCATCCCACGACGGAACTCCGGTGTCTTCGGGGAGAGTCCGAGGACGTACTTGTTGATCGCGATGTCGGCGGCGACGACGCAGATCCACGACATCGCGAGGTTGGCGTAGAAGCTGAGGATCGCGTTGAGGAAGTCGAACATGTTCAGCTCCATGAGCGCGAGCGCGAAGAGGAGGTTGACGACGAGGAACGTGATCCGCCCCGGGTAGCGCTTGGTGATCCGCGTGTACGCGTTCGTCCACGCCAGCGAGCCGGAGTAGGCGTTGGTGACGTTGATCTTCACCTGCGAGATGACGACGAGGACGACGGCGAGCAGGAGCGCGAGCCACTGCGGCATCATCTGCTCGTAGGTGGCGAGCAGCTGCTGGACGGGTTCGGTCGCGAAGCTCGTCGCTCCGGGGACGTTGGCGATGAGGTAGACGGCGAGGAACATGCCGATGATCTGCTTCGTCGCCCCGAAGATCACCCAGCCGGGACCGGCTAGGATGACCGCGGTCCACCAGCTGCGACGGTTGGCCGGGGTGCGGGGCGGCATGAAGCGCAGGTAGTCGATCTGCTCGGCGATCTGGGCGATGAGGGAGAGGCAGACGCCGGCGGCGAGCATCGCCGAGGCGAAGTTCGCGCTCTCCCCGCTCTCGCCCTGGTAGGCGAAGAACGAGCTCACGGAGTCGGGCTGGAAGGCGATGAGGTAGCCGACGGGCACGACCATGAGGACGAGCCACAGCGGCGTCGTCGAGACCTGGAGCCGGGCGAGGGCCTTCATGCCGAAGATGACGAGCGGGAAGATGATGACCGTGGAGAGGAGGTAGCCGATCGGGCGCGGTATCCCGAGGCCGAGGTAGAGTCCCTGCGCCATGATCGAGCCCTCGAGGGCGAAGAAGATGAAGGTGAAGGTCGCGAAGATGATGTTCGTGATGACCGAGCCGTAGTAGCCGAATCCGGCCCCGCGAGTGATGAGGTCGAGGTCGAGGTTGTAGCGGGCGGCGTAGAACGCGAGCGGCCACCCGGTGAGGAAGATGATGATCGCCGCGGTGAGGATGCCGAGGATCCCATTGGCCGTGCCGTGGGCGAGCCCGATGCTCGCGCCGATCGAGAAGTCCGCGAGGTAGGCGATCCCGCCGAGCGCACTCGTCGCGACGACGGCCGGCGCCCAAGTCCGGTAGGAGCGCGGGGCGAAGCGCAGCGTGTAGTCCTCGAGGCTCTCCCGCGCCGCGGTCTTCGCCTCGCTGCTGCCCGGCGGCGGTGTCGCCGATGTCTCTTTCATGGTGGCCCTCTCAGTCGCGCCCGATCCCAACATCGCCCATCCTGGCAGGCGATTGTTTCGGTGCGTGTCGACTGAGTTTCGTCCATGTTTCGAGACCAAAGTTTCATCTCGCGGACAGGTCCGCGCAGTGACCAGTGGTGGCTGTGAGAGCAGCCGCGGACATCGGCTGCGCTCAGGGGCTTCCTGCGGGCGGAGCCACAGGAACCGAGCGCCACTCCGACCCGCGCACACGCAAATGAGTCGGTTCTCGCTCGATCGGTCGGTTCAGGAACAGACTCATCGGGCGAAAACCGACTCAAACCAGCCGGCAGCGCGCGGATGCGGCTCGAAGCGACGCCACTGGACGCCCGACGCCGCGGAGGAACACCCCGGGTATAAGAAAAGGGGCGGCCTCAGCCACCCCTGTTCGCTCACGCTCGGCGCCGCGCTGTCACGTCGGCGCTCACGCCGTGCTACCAGGCGCCGCGTCGCCGCCGGGCGCTCACACCCTCCGGGCGCGGAAGTCGTCGTAGAGCACCACGGCTCCGGTCCCGGACTCCGGCGACACCTTCGGCCGCCGGCCACGGGCGATCGAGACGACGTCGCCCCTCGACCCGGCGGCGAACACGCGGGCATCCCGCTCGCGTGCCTCCGCCTGGGCGAGGGCCTCCTCCTCGAGCTCCTGGTTCCGGCTCCGGAGGGCGTCGATCTGGTTCTGCATCTCCATGATCTTCTTGATCCCCACGAGGTTGACGCCCTCGTCCTGGGAGAGATGCTGGATCAGGCGCAGCTTGGCGATGTCCCGCCCCGAGTAGCGGCGGCCCTTGCCGGCCGTCCGCTGCGGGGTGACGAGGCCCATCCGGTCATACTGCCGCAGGGTCTGCGGGTGCATGCCCGCGAGTTCCGCTGCCACGGAGATGACGTAGAGCGCCGCACTCTGAGAGAACTGCATGGTGCCCCGCCGCCTCAGCTCGCCTTGGCCCGATCGAGCAGGCCGGCTCGCGGATCCTCGGACTCGGTCGCCGCCTTGTAGGCCTCGACCGCTTCCTTGGCCTCCTTCGAGAGGTTCTTCGGGGCGACGATCTCAACGGTTACGAGCAGGTCGCCCGTGCCCTTCTTCGTCTGCACGCCCTTGCCACGCACGCGCAGGGTCCGACCCGAGGGCGTGCCCGCGGGGATCTTCACCTTGACGGGCTGACCGCCGAGCGTGGGCACCTTGACCTCCGCACCGAGGGCCGCTTCGTCGAAGCTCACCGGCAGGTCCATCCGCAAGTTGTCGCCGTCGCGGGTGAACACCGGGTGCGGCTTGACGTGGACCGTGAGGATGACGTCGCCGGGCTCTCCGCCGTTCGGGCTCGCCTTGCCCTTGCCGGCCAGACGGATCTTCTGCCCGTCCTTGACCCCGATCGGGGTGCGCACGGTCAGCGGCTTCCCGTTCGGCATCTTCAGCTTGACCGAGGCACCGTTGGCAGCCTCGGTGAAGCTGAGATTGGTCGAGGACTTGATGTCACCGCCCTTGACCGGGGGCGAGTAGCCGCCGCCGAAGCCGCTGTCACCGTAGCCGCCGTAGGAGGCACCGCCGCCGAAGCCGTTGAGCAGATCGGCGAGATCGGGCGGAACGTCGCCGTATCCGCCGCCGAAACCTCCGCCGCCGGGCGAGTAGGTCGTGCGTGTGCGCGTGCGCCCGCCGCCTCCGAAGAGGTCGGAGAAGACGTCGTCGAACCCGCCTCCGCCGCCGGCACCACCGGCACCGGCGCTGAACCTGGCGCCGCTGCCCATCGCGCGGACCTGGTCGTACTGTTCGCGCGACTCCTTGTTCGACAGCACCTGGTGGGCCTGTCCGATCTCCTTGAACTTCGCCTCCGCCTCGGCGTCCCCCGGATTCGCGTCCGGATGGTACTTCCGCGCGAGCTTGCGGTAGGCCTTCTTGATCTCGGAGTCCGTCGCGTCCTTGGAGACGCCGAGGGTCTTGTAGAAGTCCTTCTCGAACCAGTCATTCTGCGGTCCGGTACTCATCTGGCACCTCCCTTCTTCCTTGTCCTGTTCGTCGTGCCGCTGCCACCTGGCCTCGGCTCTGTCATCGTTTCCCTCATCTGTCTGCTCACAATCCGCAGCCCCCGGACAACGTCTGCGTCCCGGAGACTCCGGACCGTCGCCGAGGCGGTTCCTTCGTCCCAGCGTCCGCTCACGGACGCTGGGAGGCGGTCCCACCTCGGCGGGGTCGGGATCCTCAGTCCTCCGGCTGCTGCACGCCGACGCGGGCCGCGCGGATGATGCGATCACCCATGCGGTAGCCCGGCTGCATGACCATGAAGACCGTCGGCACCTCGACGTCGTCCGACGGCTGCTGCATGAGGGCCTCATGCAGCCGCGGATCGAACTCGTCGCCGACGGCGCCGTACTGTTCGACGCCGACCTTGGCCAGCGCGTCGAGCAGCTTGTTCACGTGGGCCTCGAAGGGCCCGGAGACGTCGCCGTTCTCCTGCGCCAGCCGCACCTCGTCGAGGACGGGGACCAGGGCCTCGACGACCTTGATCGTCCCGCCCGCTGCCGCCCGCTCGCGTTCGCGGTCGGCACGCATCCGGTAGGCGGCGTACTCCGCGTTGATCCGCTTGAGATCGGCGAGGTGGGCGGCGGCCTCGGACCCGGGAGCGGGCTCGGCCCCACCCGGCTCGGCGGCCGCCTCGGTGTCGTTCAGGCTCGAGGCATCGGCGGGGATGTCGACTCCGAGGTCGCTGGCATCGGCCAACACTTCCTCGGTGTCCTGTCCCTCCCCGGCCCCCGAGGCCGACTCGGCGTCGGCCTCGGGACGGAGTTCACCGGTGTCCGGATCGACCCGGCGCTTGTCATGGAAGGTGAAGCGTGGCTCCTCGGACGACGGATCGTTGCCCTCGGTGGTCATTACTTCTTCTCCTCGTCCTCATCATCCACGACCTCGGCGTCGACGACATCGTCGTCAGCGCCCGTTCCGGCATCGGAGCCGCCCTGGTCGGAGGCTCCGCCGGCAGCACCGGCGCCGGCTTCCTGCTGTGCGTAGATCGCCTCACCGATCTTCTGCTGCTTCTCGGTGAGCGTGTCGAACGCCTTCTTCACCGCGTCGTCGTCTTCGCCCTTGAGAGCTTCCTTGACGGCGTCGACGTCGGACTGGATCTCCGACTTGACGTCCTCAGGCAGCTTGTCGGCGTTGTCGTCGAGCAGCTTCTGGGTCTGGTAGGCGAGGTTCTCCGCGTTGTTGCGGACGTCAGCGGCCTCACGGCGCTTCTTGTCCTCTTCCGCGTGCTCCTCGGCCTCACGGACCATGCGCTCGATGTCCTCCTTGGGAAGCGCCGAGCCGCCGGTGATCGTCATCGACTGCTCCTTGCCGGTTCCCTTGTCGGTGGCCGAGACATGGACGATGCCGTTGGCGTCGATGTCGAACGCGACCTCGATCTGCGGGACTCCGCGCGGCGCCGGCGCGATGCCGGTGAGCTCGAAGGTGCCGAGGTTCTTGTTGTCGCGAGTGAACTCGCGCTCACCCTGGAACACCTGGATCGACACCGAGGGCTGGTTGTCCTCAGCCGTGGTGAACGTCTCCGAGCGCTTGGTCGGGATCGGGGTGTTGCGTTCGATGAGCTTCGTCATCACGCCGCCCTTGGTCTCGAGACCGAGCGAGAGCGGGGTGACGTCGATGAGGAGGACGTCCTTGCGTTCGCCCATGAGCACACCGGCCTGGACGGCGGCGCCGATCGCGACGACCTCATCGGGGTTGACGCCCTTGTTGGGCTCCTTGCCTCCGGTGAGCTCGGTGACGACCTGGGTGACACCGGGCATACGGGTCGAACCACCGACGAGGACGACGTGGTCGATGTCCTTGACGGACACACCGGCATCCTTCATCACCGCGTGGAACGGGGCCTTCGTGCGCTCGAGGAGGTCCTTGGTGAGGTCCTCGAACTTCGCCCGGGTGAGGGTCTCGTCGAGGTGGATCGGACCGTTCTCGCTCATCGAGAGGTACTGGAGGGAGATGTTGGTGCTCGTCGCGGACGAGAGCTCCTTCTTCGCCTGCTCAGCGGCCTCCTTGAGACGCTGCATCGCCGTCGAGTCCTTGGTCAGGTCGACGCCGTAGTTGTTCTTGACCTGCTCGACCAGCCAATCGACGATCCGCTGATCCCAGTCGTCACCGCCGAGGCGGTTGTCGCCGGAGGTCGCACGGACCTGAATGGTCGAGAAGCCGTCGTCGTCCTTGCCGACTTCGAGCAGCGAGACGTCGAACGTACCGCCGCCGAGGTCGAAGACGAGGATGAGCTCGTCTTCCTTGCCGCGCTCGAGGCCGTAGGCCAGAGCGGCGGCGGTGGGCTCGTTGATGATGCGCAGGACGTTGAGGCCGGCGATCTCACCGGCATCCTTGGTGGCCTGACGCTCAGCGTCGTTGAAGTAGGCCGGAACGGTGATGACCGCGTCGGTGACCTTCTCCTGGAGGTATTCCTCAGCGTCGTGCTTGAGCTTCTGCAGGATGCGCGCGGAGACCTCGGGAGCGGTGAGCTTCTTGCCGCCGATCTCGGTGTCCCAGTCGGTGCCCATGTGGCGCTTGACGGACGCCACGGTGTTCTTCACGTTGGTGACGGCCTGGCGCTTGGCGATCTCGCCGACCAGGGAGTCTCCGTTCTTGTTGACTGCGACGACGGACGGGGTCGTGCGACCGCCTTCCATGTTCGCGATGACCTTGGGGTCACCGCCCTCGAGGACGGCGACGACGGAGTTCGTGGTTCCGAGGTCGATTCCAACTGCACGTGCCATATCGTTTCTCCTTAACTCTCAGAGTCGGCTCGGGCTGAATGCGTGCGGTCGTCCTCGGAAGCCGTTCCGGGAGCTGCCTCCCGGCGTCGCCTCGTCGGACCGCCGTCCGCATTGAGTCTGATGGACTCAAGTATTCTCTTCGCGGCTGAGATCGTCAATCCCCGCCTGTAAAAGTTGCGTACACTAGACTCAACTTTCTAGAGCGACGGGTTATTCCGCATCTGGAGAATTTTTTTCGAGGAGTTCTTCCGAGGCACCGTTGCGGCATGAGAACGGGGCCGGTTCGAGACGAACCGACCCCGAGTGGGCGCACGCGGCGCGGGCACCCGCCCCTACTTGACGACGACCACCGGGCAGGTCGCCTCGAGGATGACGCGCTGGACGCTCGAACCGAGCAGCAGCTTCATCACCGCCGAGCGCCGCCGGGTGGAGATGACGATGAGCT
>ENA-OOKA01000158-OOKA01000158.1-human-skin-metagenome-genome-assembly--contig:-NODE-158-length-22614-cov-6.330334_pt1 | contig 22614 bp, 17 predicted proteins | sample MGYA00248825_ERZ500995 | MGnify/ENA primary metagenome ERZ500995 (study PRJEB25958, sample SAMN03398540) | human skin metagenome | study: EMG produced TPA metagenomics assembly of the Human Skin...
GTGCCGCCGGCGTCCCGGTCATCGGCGACGGCGGTCTCCAGTACTCCGGCGACATCGGCAAGGCGCTCGTCGCCGGTGCCGACACTGTCATGCTCGGCTCGCTGCTCGCCGGCTGCAACGAGTCGCCCGGAGAGCTCATCTTCGTCAACGGCAAGCAGTACAAGGCCTACCGCGGCATGGGTTCGCTCGGCGCGATGGCACCGCGGAAGGGCAAGTCGTACTCGAAGGACCGCTACTTCCAGGCCGACATCGCCACCGACACCGACCTCATCCCCGAGGGCATCGAAGGCCGCGTCGCCTACCGCGGGCACCTCAAGCAGGTCGCCCACCAGCTCACGGGCGGTCTGCGCCAGACGATGTTCTACGTCGGCGCGCGCACGATCGACGAGCTCAAGGCCAAGGGCAGGTTCGTCCGCCTCACCACGGCCGGGCTCAAGGAGAGCCACCCGCACGACATCCAGATGACCGTCGAGGCCCCGAACTACGTCTCGAAGTGAGGCACACTGAGCGCGCTGCGCTCAGCGCGCTTCGCTGAGCACGCCTCGCGGAACACCGGATCGGCCGCGGCACCCCGCACACGCAGGGCGCCGCGGCCGTTCTGATTCACTTTTCGCCCGATCCATCGGGTCGCGAACCGACCGATCGGGCGAAAAGTGAATCAAGCGGGCGCGAGGCGGCGACGCGGCGGACCGGGAGTGGCTCCGACCGGCCGCAGACGTGCCCACGAGTGCGGGTGTGACGGGAATCACAGATCGGATCTCAGGGCAGGAGACCTTGCGCAGGCGGTCCCTGCGATCCGCGCGCCTGCGGGGATCTCCCGCACGGGCATTCCGGCAAGGTCACTTCTGTAGTCGCCGCGCGCGGGTGGTTGCTCAGCACATTTCCGTCGACTTAGGGTAGGTTTCCCTAATGCAATCGGGTTGACCCGGTCCGCATACGAAGGAGGCTGCCGAACGCCCATGACTGCCCAGCATTCTCACACGCACGCACCGCCGTCCATCTCTCGATCGAACCCCCAGGTGAGCGACCCGGGTCGACAGCAGATCAGCGCCGCTGACACCCGTGTCCACGACATCGTCGGCATCGGCATCGGGCCCTTCGGCCTCGGGCTTGCCGCCCTGTCCGACCCGCTGCCCGACGTCGACGCGGTCTTCCTCGACCGGCGACCGGAGTTCCGATGGCATCCGGGCATGATGATCGAAGGTGCCACGGTCCAGGTCCCGTTCCTTGCCGACCTCGTCACCATGGCCGATCCGACCTCACCCTTCTCGTTCCTCCAATTCCTCAAGGACCGCGGCCGGCTCTACCCGTTCTACATCCGCGAATCCTTCTATCCCCTGCGCGCCGAGTTCGACGAGTACTGCCGGTGGGTCGCCGCGCAGCTCGGGAGTCTGCGCTGGAACCGGGCCGTCACCTCGGTGACCGATGTCGATGGGATCTATGAGATCACCGTCGAGGTGACCGACACTTGCGGGCGGTTCGTCGACATCGAGAGCTACCACGCTCGCCACGTCGTCCTCGGCGTCGGCACCCAGCCGGTCCTGCCCGAGGCCCTCGCCGAACTGCTGACAGGCGAGCGGACCGAGACCGGCATCAGCACCGCCGGGACTCGTCGCGGTGACGCGGGCGCCGCTCGCAGGGGCGGGCCGGTCATCCACACCGCGGACTACCTCGATCACCGCGAGGAGCTGCTCGAGAGCGGATCCGTGACGATCATCGGCAGCGGACAGTCCGCCGCCGAGATCTACCGCGACCTCATCGAAGACGCCGAGGCGCGCGGTGTCCGCCTCGACTGGGTGACCCGCTCGCCGCGGTTCTTCCCGATGGAGTACACGAAGCTCACCCTCGAGATGACCTCCCCGGAATACACCGACCACTTCCGCGCCCTGCCCGATGACCTGCGCGGACGCATCGGCCGTGAACAGCGCACCCTCTACAAGGGCATCAGCGGCGACCTCATCGACGACATCCACGACACGCTCTACCGGCTCAGCCGCGGCGGCCGATCGCTGCTGACGAACCTCGTCACCGACGCCGAACTCATCGCCGCGCACACCGATGAGCGAGGCGCCGCCGCCCACCCTGATGGGCCAGGTGCGTCCGCGCACCCGCACGAGCACGGAGCTGACACCCGCAGCGCCCCGGGGGAGTACCTCCTCGAGTTCCGCCACACCGTCCTCGATGAGCGCTTCACCCGCCGGACCGGGGCGATCGTCGCGGCGACCGGCTACCGAGCGAGCGTTCCCGACTTCCTCACCCCGATCCGAGAGGAGATCCGCCTCGACGATCAGGGGCGGTTCGCCGCCGACCGCGACTACACGCTCAACGAGGCGGGGACGCTCCACGTCCTCGGAGTCGAGGAGCACACCCACGGCGTCACCGCGCCTGACCTCGGCTTCGGCCCGTGGCGTGCCTCGGTCGTGCTCGCGCAGGTGACCGGCCGGGAGCCCTACCTGATCGAACGTCGGATCGCTTTCCAGACCTTCGGAGTCCCCAGCGCCGAGGCGCCTGCGGAGTGCCCTGCGGCCGCTGTGGCCCAGCCCGGGCACCCTGATGAGCCCGAAGTCCCAGCCCATCCCGGCGACACGGCCCAGCCCGGTGACACGGCCCACCCCAACGACACGCATCCCGACGACACCCATCTCGGCGACGCAGCCGCACCATCCAAGGAGATGACCCACGCATGAGTACCGACACGACAACGGCCGACACACCGACGGTCGACCCCACGACCGAGACCAGGGGCACGAGCACCTCGGCGCCGGAGATCATCATCCTTCCCCTGCGCCCCGACCGGCACTCCGCGGACGTTCATACGTGGCTGAGCCATCCGCGTTCGCACTTCTGGCAGATGACCGACCTCGACGAACCGGCAGTGCGGAACTACCTTGCCGCAATCCGCGCCTCGGTCGATGAGAACGGATGGATCGGGCTCGTCGACGGGGCACCGACCTTCTACGTCGAGACCTACCTGCCGGCGGTCCTCATTCCCACCGAGGTGGTCCCCGAGACCCCGGGCGACATCGGCATGCACCTGCTCGTCGCGCCACCGGACGGGCGCGTCGTCCACGGGCTGACCGATCGGATCATGGCGCACGTCATCGACTTCTGCCTCCGCCCGCGGGTGGAGGGCGGACGCGGTGCCACCCGTGTCATCGTCGAACCCGATGTTCGCAATGCGGCGATCCATGTGAAGAACGCGGCGGCCGGGTTCGAGGTCATCGGCGAGGCCGAGATCCCGATGGGCAATGAGACGAAGACAGCGCTCGTCAGCGTGTGCACAAGGGCGGACTTCGCGGCGAGCAGGCTCGCTGAGCTCATCGACTCGCCCGTGCGTGCGGCAGCGAGAAGCGTGGGCGACGGGAACTCCGCGGGCGCAGCCTCGGGGGCGACGCGGGCCGGGACCCACCTCGGCGGGGAGGGCAGCGCTCACCTCGACGGGGAGGACTATGCCCACCTCAGCCCGGAGGTGTTCGCCGAGGTCAACAGACACCTCGTGGCCAAAGCGCTCGCCGAGTTCGCCCACGAACGCCTCATCGCCCCGGTCCGCGTCGGGGAGAGCAGTGAGGAGAGCGGTCCGGACGGTGGTCCAGAGAGGACTGCGGCGTCCTGGGTGCTCACGATCCCCACCGGAACCGGCACTGACACGGGAACTGGCACGATCCACTACACCTTCGACGCCTCGCTGCTGCCCCTCGAGCACTGGGTCATCGACGAGACGACGATCGTGCGCCGTCGGGACGGGCAGGCCATTGGTCTCGACGCGCAGGAGTTCGTCCTCGAACTCCAGGACGTCCTCGGGGTGCCGGAGAACCTCATGTCAACGTATCTCGAGGAGATCGCGTCGACCCTGGCAGGCGGGGCCTTCAAACTCACCGAGGCGCGTGAGGGCAGGAGACCCACTGCCGCGGGCCTCGCCGACGCGGACTTCCAGACGATCGAAGCGGCGATGACCGAGGGTCACCCCGGTTTCGTCGCGAACAACGGCCGCATCGGCTTCGGGCTGCGCGACTACCGGCGCTGGGCCCCGGAGATCGGGCGGCGCAACCGGCTCGAATGGGTCGCCGTGAGCCGGGAGCATGCGCACTTGGCGCTCGGTGACGGACTCGACGAGAGCGGGCACCTGTCCTGGGCGCTCAGCGACGATGAACGCGAACTCTTCAGCGCTCGCCTCACCGCAACCGGGCGTCGCCTCGACGAGGTCCACCTCATGCCGATCCACCCGTGGCAGGCCGAGCACCGGCTGGCGATCACGTTCGCCTCCGACATCGCGCGGGGCGATCTCATCCCTCTCGGTCCCGGCCTCGACGAACACCAGGCCCAGCAGTCCCTGCGGACGTTCTTCAACCACACCCGTGCCGGAGCGCCGTACGCCAAGGTCGCCCTCGCCGTGCAGAACATGGGATTCCTCCGCGGGCTCTCACCTGCCTATATGCGGGACACCCCGGCGATCAACGACTGGGTGGCCCGCCTCGTCGACGGTGATCCGACCTTCGCCGACTCCGGGTTCGGGGTGCTGCGGGAGCGCAGCGCGATCGGCTACACCGGTGACGCCTACCACCGCACTCGGGAGACGAATCCGCACCGGAAGATGCTCGCCGGGCTGTGGCGGGAGAACCCGCTGCCGCTGCTCGGCGAGGGGGAGCGGACGATGACGATGGCTGCGCTGCTCCACCGAGACCACCTCGGCGCCCCTGTCGTCGGGGAACTCATCCGTCGGTCGGGACTGGATGCCGAGGACTGGATCCGGGCCTATCTCGAGACCTATCTCCAGCCGCTCGTTCACGCGCTGCTCGCCCACGATCTCGTGTTCATGCCGCACGGGGAGAACCTCATCCTCGTGCTCGAGGACGACGTCGTCACCGGGGCGTTGATGAAGGACATCGGCGAGGAGGTCGCCTACCTCGGTGAGGGCCGACTGCCGACCGAGGTCGAGCGGATCCGGGCGATCGTGCCGGGGGAGGAGAAGGCGCTGTCGATCTTCACCGACGTCTTCGATGGGGTGCTGCGCCACCTCGCGGGGATCCTCGACGTCGACGGCATCCTCGCCGCCGGTCGGTTCTGGTCGCTTGTCGCCGAGGTGCTCGACCGTTACGAGTCCACGCATCCCGAGACCGCCCGTGGGCTCGCGGGTGACATCGACCTGCGCGCCGGACGCTTCAAGCACTCGTGCCTCAACCGTCTGCAGCTGCGCAACACGACGCAGATGGTCGACCTCGGCAACCAGGCCGATTCGCTCATCTATGCGGGAACGATGCGCAACCCCGTGGGACGGTGAGTGGCGGGCCGCCGGTTGCCCGCTGCTGGGTGGAATTCCCGGCCTCCGGCTATCATCGATCCCACGGTCGTCTGCTCCGAGGCGGCTGCCGGGGCCGATGCTCCGGACTGTCCTGAAGGCGCACACATGGTCAAGCAGCACGACCGGCCGACGCTGGCCACGGTCGCCGAGCGCGCCGGAGTGAGCATCAAGACGGCCTCCCGCGTGCTCAACGGGGAGAAGCACGTCGCCAGCACCACCGCCGCCAAGGTCGAGTCGGCTGCGGAGGAGCTCGGATTTCGGCTCAACTCGGCCGCGCGCCGGCTGCGGGAGGGCAGTCGCTCGCCCTACATCGGAGTCGTGCTCTCCGACATGGGCGACCCCCTCCAAGTGCGCATCCTCGCCCGCCTCGAACACGACCTCGCCGACCGCGGGCTGCGTCCCGTCGTCACCGTGACCGGGGGAGACCCGGACATCGAGCGCAGCTTCGTCGACGACTGCCTCGGCGGGGACATGTCGGGGATCTGCGTCGTGTGCTCGCAGCCGGAGTCCGCGGACCTCTACGCCCGAGTCCCAGGGCAGGCCGCCTCGGCGAAACCAGGAGAAGTCGGGGTCGTCTCCCTCGATCCCGCCGTCGCCGGACCCGGAATCACCACGATCGCCGCCGACGACGTCGCCGCAGGCCGCCGAGCCGCCGAACAGCTCGTCCGTCACGGCCATATCAGCATCGGCGTCATCGGCGACCGATCCCTGATCGAATCGCAGGCGCGGAGGTTCGCAGGCATCCGCGAGGTCCTCGCCGGTCGCGGGGACATCGGCTGGCGGGCCTACCTCGAGACGGGTGCCCACGACCAGTCGAGCGCGAAGAACGTCGTCGCCGCCCTGCTCGGGTCCCGGGCCGCCCCGACCGCGCTCATCACGCTTTCTGCGACGGTGACGATGGGGGCGATCGACGCGAGCCGGCGACTCGACCAATGGCCCGCGGTCGTCGGCATCGACGACTTCCCCGGAGCAGACCTCCTCGACGTCACCGTCGTCGACCCGGATGTCGACGCGATGTCCGCCGAGGCAGTGCGGGTCCTCACGGGGGACCACCGTCGCAGCTCCGGAACAGGGTCGATACCCCTCCTCACCTCGGCGAACGGCCTCACCCCGGTCCGCCTCATCCGTCGCGGCAGCGGTGAGGAGTCACCGCGCCAGGTCGCAGCACGCTGAGCAGGCGGCTGTCGGATCCTCGGAGGGAATTCCGCGCGGACAGTTGACAAACCTCATCGGTGAGCGAAATATGACTACCATCCTGACAACGTTGTCAGAATGAGGAAAGGTTTCGAGAATGCGCAGTTCCCACACCCGCGAATCAGCATCGCCGAGGCGCGCCCACCGCCGGCTCACCGTCCTCGGTGCCGCCGTCGCGATCTCCGCGCTCGCCCTCAGCGGCTGCGGCAACCAGAAGGGCCAGGGCAACGACGAGGCCGGATCCGGTACCGGCTCCGACGGTGACGTCACCATCGCCCTTCTCCTGCCCGAGTCGAAGACCACCCGCTACGAGTCGCTCGACAAGCCGAATTTCGAGAAGTACGTCGCCGAAGCGAACCCGGATGCGACGGTCGAATACCGCAACGCCAACCAGGACGCCTCCCAACAGCAGCAGCAGTTCGAGGCTGCGGTGACCGAAGGAGTCGACGTCATCGTCCTCGACCCGGTCGACGCCTCGGCGGTCGCGTCGTCCCTGGCGAAGGCCGAAGCGAAGCAGATCCCCGTCGTCTCCTACGACCGCTTCTTCGACGGAGCCGACTACTACACCTCGTTCGACAACAAGAAGATCGGCAACCTTCAGGGTCAGGCCCTCCTCGACGGGCTCAAGGCCAAGGGCGTCGACCCGAAGTCCGGGCCGGTGTGGATGGTCAACGGCGACCCGAAGGACCCCAACGCCGCCGACTTCAAGGCCGGTGCCGAGGAGACCCTCAAGGCCGCCGGCGTCGACATCGCCGCCAGTCACGACACCCTCGACTGGAACCCCGATGACGCCCGGCAGTGGGTCGAAGGCCAGCTGCAAGGCGGAGGAGAGAAGCCGATCGCGATCTACGCGGCCAACGACGGCACGGCCGGTGGGGTGCTCGCCGCAACGACGAAGGCGAAGCAGGAACCCGTCGTCACCGGCCAGGACGCCGAAGTCGACGGCCTGCAGAACATCCTCAAGGGCGAGCAGTACGCGACGATCTACAAGTCCATCCCGCCGCAGGCCGAGTACGCGGCGAAGGCCGCGGTCGCGCTCGCCAACGGCGAGGAGCCGAAGGCCGCGACGACGTACAAGGACACGCCGACCGACTTCGTCGAAGCCAAGGTCGTCACGAAGGACACGATCAAGGACATCGTCGGCGACCAGATCAAGGCCTCGGACATCTGCTCGGGCATCGATGAGAAGCTCTGCGCCGATGCCGGAATCGAGTAGGGGACGCTGAGCGCACGCCGATGACTTCACAGACGAACGAGCCGACGCCCGCGTTCGGGCGGGCGTCGGCGACCACACAGCCCGTGCTCGAACTGCGCGGAATATCCAAGCGCTTCGGTGCCGTCCAGGCACTGACCGACATCAATCTCACCATCGGCCGCGGCGAAGTCGTCGGGCTCGTCGGCGACAATGGTGCCGGCAAGTCGACGCTCATCAAGATCATCGCCGGCGTCCATGGCGCCGACGACGGCGAGCTCCTCATGGACGGCCGCCCGCAGAGGTTCTCCTCACCCAAGGACGCGCAGAAGGCGGGGGTCGCCACGGTGTTCCAGGACCTCTCCCTGTGCGAGAACCTCGACGTGGTGGCGAACCTCTTCCTCGGCCACGAGGACACCCGGGCCGGCGTCCTCGACGAAGTCGCCATGGAGGCGAAGTCGTGGGAGCTGCTGCGCAGCCTCTCGGCGAAGATCCCCAGCGTCCGGGTGCCCATCGCCGCCCTCTCCGGTGGTCAGCGGCAGACAGTCGCGATCGCTAGGTCCCTCCTCGGCGAACCGTCGATCGTCATGCTCGACGAGCCGACCGCGGCCCTCGGAGTCGCCCAGACCGCCGAGGTGCTCAACCTCATCGAACGCCTCCGCGACCGCGACCTCGGCGTCCTCCTCGTCAGCCACAACATGGCCGACGTCCAAGCCGTGTGTGACCGCGTCCACGTCCTGCGCCTGGGCAAGGACGCCGGCGACTTCCCCGGTGATGAGCGCACCGACGTCCTCATCGCCGCCATCACGGGAGCCAACGACAACGTCGTCACCCAGCGGGCGGCACGCAGGGGTGAGCGCCGATGACCCGGAACTCGTTCATCACTGACGAACGGATCTCGCAGGAGGGGTTCGTCCGCACCTTCGTCCGGCGGATCAAGGAAGGCCAGCTCGGCTCGTTCCCGGTCATCCTCGCCCTCGTCATCATCGTCATCGTCTTCCAGTCGGCGAACAGCAACTTCATCTCCCCTGCCAACCTCGTCAACCTCTCCACGCAGGTCGCCTACCTCGCGATCCTCGCCCTCGGGATCAACCTCATCCTCCTCCTCGGCGAGATCGACCTCTCGCTCGCCCAGCTCGGCGGACTCTGCGCCTCCGTGCTCGGCGTCCTCGTCGTCCGCCAGGGAGTGCCCCCGCTCATCGCCCTGACGATCATGCTCCTCCTCGGCCTCGTCGTCGGTGCCATCCAGGGCTGGTTCTTCGCCGTCGTCGGCATTCCCGCCTTCGTCGTCACCCTCGCCGGTCTGCTCGCGTTCACCGGACTGACCCTGACGACGCTCGGCACGCAGAAGAACCTCTCGATGGCCGACACGTTCGCCTTCGATTTCGCGAGCTACTACTTCCCCGCGATGTGGGCGTACGTCTTCGGCGCGGTCGCGGTCATCGGTTTCGCCGCCGGGCTCATCCACTCGAAGCTGCGGCGGCACAACGCCGGACTCGACAGCGCGAGCTGGACGTCGGTGATCATCCGCATCGTCCTTCTCACCGCAGTCGTCTTCGGCTTCCTCATCCTCGTCAACCAGGACTTCGGGCTGGCGATGCCGTTCTTCCTCATGCTCGTCATCGCGATCGTCATCGACCTCGTGCTGCGGAAGACGAAGTACGGCCGATCGATCTACGCCGTCGGCGGCAAGGTCGAGGCCGCCCGGCGCGCCGGCATCCGGGTGACCTGGGTGCGCATCAGCGTGTTCATGACCGCCGGTGTCCTCGCCGCGCTCTTCGGCTTCGTCAAGGCCGGGGTGACGACGAACGCGGGATCGACGCTCGTCGGCACGCAGGACCTCCTCAACGCCATCGCGGCGGCCGTCATCGGCGGCACCTCGCTCTTCGGCGGGCGCGGTTCGGCGTGGGCTGCGGTGCTCGGGGCGCTCGTCGTCGGCGCGATCAACAACGGCCTCTACCTCATCGGCTTCAACTCCGACGCGCAGCAGATCATCACCGCGCTCGTCCTCCTCACCGCCGTCGTCATCGACGCGATCAGCCGCCGCGGCCAGCGCTACGTCGGCAGAGGGTAGGCGTCGGAGGGTAGGCGACAGAGGTCCGACGGCCGCCGATAGGCGGCTGGGTCGGTCGCCGAGGCGGAACTGAGTCACTTTTCGCCCGATCAGTCGGTTCAAGACCAGATCGATCGGACGAAAAGTGAATCATCGGGGCCGGGCGGCTGGATTGAAAGTGGGGTCGGGTGGGTTCGCGGCGGTGGGCCGTGCGGGCGCCGTCGTCGCCCCCTAGGTGTCGGTGATACAGTCGGGGGCAAATGACATGGGGTGCCCGGTGCGACTCGCGCAGGGCTGAGAGAACACCCATCGAACCTGATCTGGGCCATGCTAGCGAAGGGATCGTCATGACCGACATCGACCTGTCGTCGGCGCATGCGCGGCTGCGCGCGTCGAACCCGCTCATCCAATGCATCACGAACACGGTCGTGCAGCAGTTCAGCGCGAACGTGCTCCTCGCCGTCGGGGCGTCACCGGCGATGCTCGACCACGACGCCGATGCCGCGCAGTTCGCCCACCTCGCCGGCGGTCTGCTCGTCAACTTCGGCACAGCGACGAACCAGCAGTTCCTCGCCGCCGACGCCGCCGTCGACGCCGTCACCGAGGATGCCAAACCCTGGGTGCTCGACCCCGTGAGCATCGGCGCCGCCGACCACCGCACCACCCGGATCCGCCGCGCCGCGGCCGCCCACCCGACCGCGATCCGCGGCAACGCCTCGGAGATCGCGGCACTGGCCGGAGCCGGAGCGGGCGGGCGCGGGGTCGAGTCCACCGACGAGGTCGACGCCGTGCTCCCGGCCGCCGCCGAGCTCGCCCGCACGACCGGCGCCATCGTCGCCGTCTCCGGTGCCCGGGACGCCATCGTCGCCCACATCGACGGGGCCGACCACATCGCCCGCGTCGACGGGGGACACTCATTCATGCCGCTCGTCATCGGCACCGGCTGCTCACTCGGCGCCGTGACCGCCGCTTACCTCGCCGCCGTCCCGCCGGCGGGGACGAGTTCGCAGGCGGGCCCGGCAGGATCGGCCGCGTTCGAGCGCTTCACCGCAGTCGTCGCCGCCCACGCCCACTTCGCCGTCGCCGGAGAGGCCGCCGCCACCGGGGCGCTCGGACCGGGCACCTACTCGGTGCACTTCCTCGACGCGCTCTTCACCACCGACGACGACCGGATCGGCCGCGCCCGGGTCGAGGTGACCACAGTATGAGCGGCGATCGGCTCGCGGGCATCGACACCCGCCTCTACCTCGTCACCGATACCGCGCAGTGCGCGGAGGCGGGACGAACCGTCGCCGAGACCGTGCGCGCGGCCGTGACCGGGGGAGTCGGTGTCGTCCAGGTCCGCGACAAGGACATCGACGACACCGAATTCCTCGTCCTCACCCGTGAGGTCATCGCCGCCGTCACCGAGGCGATCGCCGGGACCGACCGCCGCGTTCCCGTCTTCCTCAACGACCGGGTCGCCGTCGCCCGCCGCCTCCTCGACGAGGGCAGCGACGTCCACATCCACGTCGGCCAGACCGACACCCCCGTCGCCGAGGTGCGCGACCTCCTCGGCGACGGCCCCCTCGTCGGCCTCTCCGCCGCCGAACCCGAGGAGTTCGCCACGGCCCAGGAGACCGGCGGCGTCGACCTTGTCGGCATCGGACCGGTCTTCGACACGACGACGAAGACCGACGCCCCGGCCGGGATCGGTCCCGACCGCCTTGGCGAACTCACCGCCTCGGCGGGGATCCCCGCGGTCGCGATCGGCGGCATCGACGCCGAGCGCGCGCACGAACTGCGGGGACGAGGACTCGTCGGCATCTGCGTCGTCTCCGCGATCTGCCGCGCCGAGGATCCCGAGCAGGCGGCCGCGGACCTCCTCGACGCCTTCGGCGACGGCACCCGAAAGGACGGGGAACAGGCATGAGCGAGCGACCACCGATCGCGCTGTCGATCGCCGGCACCGACCCGAGCGGCGGGGCGGGAATCCACGCCGACCTCAAGACGTTCACCGCCCTCGGCGTGCTCGGGACGACGGCGATCACCGCCCTCGTCGCGCAGAACACCCACGGGGTGTCCCGCGTCTACCCGATCGACGAGGACTTCGTCACCGATGAGCTCGACAGCGTGCTGAATGACATGCCCGTCGACGCGACGAAGACGGGCATGCTCGGATCCCGGTCGCTCGTCGACCTCGTCGTCGACCGGGCAGCGACCTCCGACTTCGGGTTCTTCACCGTCGACCCCGTCATGGTCGCGACCTCCGGACACCGCCTCCTCGAGGTCGATGCCGTCGACGCCGTGCGCACGCGCCTGCTCCCGGCCGCCGACCTCATCACCCCGAACCTCCCCGAGGCGGCCCTCCTCCTCGGCGACGACGTGCCCGAGGCGACGACCCCTGAGCAGATGCGCGACCAGGCCAGGGAGCTCGTCGCGCGCGGCACGCGCGCCGTCCTCCTCAAGGGCGGGCACGCCGCAGACGGCGAGGTCGCCGACATCCTCGTCACCGCCGACGGGGAGGTCACCGAGTTCGCCCACCCTCGGATCGCGACCCCGAACACGCACGGGACCGGGTGCACGCTCTCGGCTGCGATCACCGCCGAGGCGGCCGTCCTCCGGCGGGCCAACGGCGGGAAGACGCTGGCCTCTGAGGACATGCGGCAGGCAGTCGAACGGGGACTCGACTTCCTTGCCCGGGCGCTCGCCTCGGCGGCGGACTGGAAGGTCAGCCTCGACCCCGCGGGCGCCCACGGACCGGTCGACCATCAGGTCGACATCGTCCGCCGCTGACCCCGCCCGAGCACCGTACCCGGAGCGCTTCACCATCGCAGCACCGCGGCGCCCCGGACCCGACCCGATCGACGACGATTCGACCCAAGGAGACACGTATGACGACGACCTTCGCCGCCGGCCCGCAGACCACCGAACTCTGGGACCACGTCCGCCCGATCATCGAGGCGATCGAGGCGCTGCCGTTCCTCAGCCAGCTCGCCGAGGGCAGCCTCGATCCTCTTGCGTTCACGAACTACATCACTCAGGACAGCATCTACCTCAGCGGATATGCGAAGGCGATGTCCTTCCTCGCCGGGAAGACGACGGACCGGGACGAGTCCCGGTTCTGGTCCACCTCGGCGGCGGAGGCGATCACCGTCGAGGAGGAGATGCACGCCCAACTGCTCTCCGATGCCCGCCTCGGGCAGGCGCACTCCCAGCTCGAGGCCGAGGACCGGGTGGGTCCGTCGCCGACGACGCTCGGATACGTCTCGTTCCTCGTCGCCACGGCCGCGACCCGGTCCTACGGTGAGGGCGTCGCGGGAGTGCTGCCCTGCTTCTGGGTGTACGCGCACATGGGCAAGGTGCTCATCGAGCGCGCCGGAGAGATGGACGAGAACCACCCGTATCGGACGTGGGTGCAGACCTACGACGCCCCGGAGTTCGACGAGTCGACGCGGAAGGCCGTCGAGATCCTCGAACGCGAACTCGACCGGGCGCCAGCCGATGAGGCGGCGCGGATGCGGGCCGCGTTCGAACGCGCGTGCGTCTACGAACTCCACTTCTGGGCCTCGGCGCACGCGTTGCAGGACTGGGACGCGGGCGTCTTCGCGGTGCCCGCGGCCGAACCTGTGCGGTGAGCGCCGACACTGCGCGGAGGGCGGCCTCCGCGCAGACGGCGACCCCTCCGCTGCGGCGGCGCAGTGACCTCCTCCGCGGTGGCCCGGTGACCTCCGCTAAGCGCGGCCCTCGCGGCGGTCGTCGACGATCATGGTCAGCGGGGCGAACTGTCCGAGAGCCATCCAGCCCCGGCACAGTGTCGTCCAGAGGATGACGCGATCGACCTGGGACAGGGGGACACGGTCGTGCCGCGGACACGTGAGGCGCCCGAGGGCGAAGACGATCGCCGCAAAGCCGGCACCGATGATGGTGATGATCAGCAGATCCATGACGAAACCCCCTCGCAGCCGCAGTGGAACCCTGGATTCCAGTGTCTCTCCGAAGTGGCGCTGTGGAAAGGGGCCAATCGCACATCAGTGGCCTCTTCGCGTCGCAGTGAGGGCGAGGCGGCAGGGCTGGCGCGACCCGAACGGGCTGAGGCCTACGAATACGCGAGGCTGAGCCGGTTCGCCGCCTCGACGACCGCCGCTGCCGCAGCTGAGCCCTGCTCGGCGGTGATGGCAGACGGGAACGTGAAGCGCACGCTCGTCTTCGCGACCTCGGCGTCGATGCCGAGAGCGAGGAGCACATGCGAGGGCTCATCGGAGCCGACCGCGCACGCCGATCCGCTCGAGGCCGTGACCCCGAGGCGTTCGAGCTCGAGGAGCACGGCCTCCCCGCTCGTGCGGGAGAAGCAGAACGACGCGTGGTTGGGGGTCCGCGACTCAGCACTGCCGGTGAGGAGTGCCCCGTCGACGGACCGGAGCACCTCGGCGATGAAGTCGTCACGGATGCCGGCCACCCGGGCGGCCGCCTCGGCGCGTTCGGACTCCGCGAGCTCAAGCGCGGTGGCGAACGCGACGGCGAGGGCGACGTTCTCCGTCCCCGACCGCCTGCCCGACTCCTGACCGCCGCCGTGGATGATCGGCTCGATAGGGATGCGGGCGCGGATCGCCGCGACTCCGATGCCCTTCGGCGCACCGACCTTGTGCCCGGCCAGCGTGATCGCGTCGACGCCGAGGCCCGCCAGCGGCAGCCATCCCGCGGCCTGCACGGCATCGGTGTGGACGTGCGCGCCGGCGGCATGGACGACCTCGCTCAGTGCCGCGATGTCGGCGACCGTGCCGATCTCGTTGTTCGCATAGCCGAGGCTGACGACCGCGGTGTCCTCCCGCAGGACCGCCCGCAGGGCCTCCGGGGTGATCGTCCCGTCGGGGTCGACCTCGACATACGCGACATCGAACCCGTGGCGTCGGGCGAGGAAGTCCGCCGAGGCGAGCACCGCTTCATGCTCGAGCGGAGAGGTGACGAGGTGCCGGCGTCCGGGATCCGTCCCCGCCGAGGCGGTGGCGTCGGGAAGCCCGCCGAGCGCCATTCCGATGACCGCGAGGTTCGCCGCCTCCGTGCCGCCGCCGGTGAAGACGATGTCCGTGCTCCGCATCCCGAGCACCCGCGCCACCCGGGCCCGCGCATCCTCGAGCGCCTCCGCGGACACGCGCCCGAACTCGTGGTGGCTCGACGGGTTCCCGAACGCCCCGCTCAGGTACGGCCAGGCCGCTTCGAGCGCCTCCCGACGCACGGGTGCGCTCGAGGCGGTGTCGAGGTAGAGCGGGCCCATTTCAGTCCGCCGCCGGTCGGATCTCTGCCGCAGCGGTGTCGCCGTGAGCATCGCCTGACGCGTCGGCACCGCCCTGGTGAACGTGTTCACCGACAGCCGTGACCGCGCCGCGTGCCGGGTGCGACCGCTCGGTCGCCTCCGACAGCACGAGATCGAGTCCGAGGTCGATCGCCCGGACGCTGTGGGTGAGCGCCCCGGAGGAGATGACGTCGACGCCGGTGTCGGCGATCTCCGCGACGGTCTCAAGGCTGACGTTGCCGCTCGCCTCGATGATCGCCCGGTCCCCGATGAGCGCGACCCCGCGCCGCAGGTCGGCCAGGGAGAAGTTGTCGAGCATGATGATGTCGGCGCCTCCGTCGAGGACCGCAGGGATCTGCTCGAGCCGGTCGACCTCGACCTCGATCATCGTCGTGTGCCCGAGCCTCTCCCGCGCCGCCAGCAAGGCGGCAGTGACATCACCGCCTGCCCCGGTGAGCACGCCGAGGTGGTTGTCCTTGACCATGACCGCATCCGAGAGCCCGAACCGGTGACTGCTCCCACCCCCGCACACGACCGCGTGCTTCTCGAACGCACGCAGACCCGGAGTCGTCTTCCGGGTGTCGGCGATCCGCGTCCGCCCGTCGACCGCGTAGACGAAAGCCCGGGTCAGGGTCGCGATCCCGCTCATCCGCTGAGTGAAGTTGAGCGCGATCCGCTCCGCCCGCAGCACCCCGCGGGCCGGCCCCGAGACGGTGGCGAGCACCTGGCCCGCACTGAACCGCTCACCGTCGCCCGCGAGCACCTCGACCGCGATGGCTGGGTCGGTGAGGGTGAAGGCCCGCGCGAAGACCTCGCAGCCTGCGAGCACCCCGTCCTCCCGGGCGCGCAGCTCCGCGGTCGCCTGCGCATCCGCCGGCACGAAGACCTCGCCGGTGATGTCACCCCACGGGGCGTCCTCGTCCAGCGCCCGGCGCAGGGCGGCATCGATCGTGGTCGTCGTCAGCATGAGGCTGCCTCCTCGTGGTTGCGGTCGAGCACGGGATGCCCGGCCCCCGACCATGATGCCGCAGTTCGCCGCGCATCCACGTCCGTGCGGACGTGAGCTCCGACGCTCTCCGTGCGGGCGAGCGCGGCGCCGGCCATGGCCTGGGCGATGAGCGCGAGATTCGCCGTTTCGATCGCCTGGACGTGGTCGCCCTCGCCGAGGTGATCGACCGGGAACCCGTGAACGCCCGTGCCGTCGGCGGCGCGTCCGATTCCGTGGGATTCGCCGAGGCGGTCGAGGAGCACCATCAGACCCTCCTCGGTGCGTTCGAGGCCGAGATGTTCCCAGGTGAGAGCCTGGAGTTCCGCGCGGGAGAGCGGGGCAGGATGCGGCAGGGCCGGTGCGGGGCGCGGGGGTGCGGCGGCCGATCGCGAACCGAGCGATCGTGTACGCCGGCGATCTGCCGTGATCGCCTCAGCCGCCCGCGCTCCGAAGACCGCACCCTCGAGCAGCGAGTTCGACGCCAGCCGGTTCGCCCCGTGGACACCGGTGCACGCGACCTCGCCGACGGCGAAGAGACCGGGCAGAGAGGTCCTGCCGTCGAGGTCGGTGGCCACCCCGCCCATGACGTAGTGCGCGGCCGGGGTGACGGGGATGAGGTCGTCGGCGAGGGAGAGGCCCTGGGCGGCGAGGGTCGCGGCGATGCTCGGGAAGCGTGCCGACACGTCGGGCACCGCCCGGGCGTCGAGGTGGCACGGCAGTCCGTTCTGCTCCGCCATTGCGCGGTGCAGGGCGAGGGCGACGACGTTGCGCGGGGCGAGTTCGGCCCGCGGGGCGATGTCCGGCATGAACCGACGACCGCGTGCGTCAAGCAACAGGGCTCCGGCCCCGCGGACGGCTTCGGAGACGAGGAACCCGGACCCCACGAGGGCCGTGGGGTGGAACTGGACGAACTCGAGGTCGCGGACCGCGGCGCCTGCGCGGATCGCCGCGGCCAGCCCGTCCCCGGTCGCCCCAGGCGGGTTCGTCGTGTGGGCGAAGACCTGCCCGGCCCCACCGGTGGCGAGCACGACCGCCTCGGCGGGGATGACCTCGGGCACGGCCCCGCAGCCGAGCACGCTCACCCCGGTCACGGTCCCACCGTCGACGACGAGGTCGACGAGCAGGGTCTCCGTGCGCAGATCGACGGTGCCTGCCGTCGCCTCGGCGAGGAGGCGGGAGACGAGCGCATCGACGATGGCCCGCCCCGTCGTATCCCCACCCGAGTGATAGATCCGGGGCGCCGAGTGCGCGCCCTCGATCCCGCGCGCCCAGCCTGCGGGGTCGAGAGGATCGGCGCTCGCGTCGGCACGGTTCCGGTCGAAGACGACTCCCGCCTCGGCGAGGTCGAGGATCCTGTCCGGACCCTCGGTGCAGAGGACGCGCACGGCCTCGGCGTCGCAGAGCCCGGCGCCCGCGGTGAGGGTGTCGTCGATGTGGGAGCCGACTGTGTCATCTGCGGTGAGGACGCCGGCGATCCCGCCCTGGGCGAGCGCTGTGTTCGACTCGCCGAGGCGGCTCTTCGTCACGACGGTCACCTCGTGGGTCCCGGCCAGACGCAGGGCCGTGGTCAGGCCCGCGATGCCGGTCCCGACGACGATGACGCGGCTCACCTCAGATCCTCGGCTTCGCGGCGAGCATCCGGTCGAGCGCGATGCGGGCGGGGTCGGCCACCTCGGCGTCGACGGTGACCTGGTTGACGATCGAGCCGTCGAGCAGGGATTCGAGGACCCAGGCGATGTAGCCGGGGTGGATGCGGTACATCGTCGAGCACGGGCACACGACGGGGTCGAGGCAGGTGATCGTGTGCTGCGGGTGCTCGGCGGCGAGTCGCTGGACGAGGTTGATCTCGGTGCCGATCGCGAAGTTCGTCGGCTCGCTCGCCTCGCTGATCGCCTTCGTGATGTAGGCCGTCGACCCCGATTCGTCGGCGGCGGCGACGGTCTCGCGCGGGCATTCGGGGTGGACGATGACGCGGACGTCCGGATCGGCTTCCCGGGCGGCGGCGATCTGGGCAGGGGTGAAGCGCTTGTGGACGGAGCAGAAGCCCTGCCAGAGGATGACGCGGGAGTCCTCGAGCACCTCGGCGGTGTTGTTGCCCAGCGGTCGGCGCGGATTCCACAGCGGCATCGCCTCGGGGTCGATGCCCATGTCGATCGCGGTGTTGCGGCCGAGGTGCTGGTCGGGGAAGAAGAGGACCCGGTGCCCGCGTTCGAATGCCCACTCGAGGACCACCTCGGCGTTGGACGAGGTGCACACGATGCCGCCGTTGCGGCCGCAGAATCCCTTGATCGCGGCCGAGGAGTTCATGTAGGTGACGGGGACGACGGGCACCTTCCCGGTCTCGTCGGGCTCGGTGCCCCAGAGTTCGGCCAGCTGCTCCCAGCAGTCCTCGACCTGGTCGATCGTCGCCATATCGGCCATCGAGCAGCCGGCGGCGAGGTTGGGGAGGATGACGGACTGCTCAGGGGTCGAGAGGAGGTCGGCGGTCTCGGCCATGAAGTGGACGCCGCAGAAGACGATCGCCTCGGCGTCGGGATGGTTCTGGGCGGCCTTGGCGAGCATGAACGAGTCCCCGATGTAGTCGGCGTGCTCGACGACCTCGACCCGCTGGTAGTGGTGGCCGAGGACGACGACGCGGTCGCCGAGCGCGGCCTTCGCGTCGATGATCCGCTCGCGCAGCTCCTCGGCCGAGGCGTCACGGTACTCCTGCGGGATCTCGCCCTGGCGCGGGGCGGCGGCCGGGATCGGGTCGGCGAGCGAGGCGCCCGGACCGTAGCCCGGGGAGGCATCGACGTCCCACGGGGCGTCGACGAGGGAGGAGGAGCACATCGACCCCGATGTCCTTCCGGCGGAGATGTCCTTGAGGGTGAGCTCGATCGAAGCTGTCGTGGTCATCGTCGTCCTTTGCTGCTCGGCGCATTTTTACGCACATTTGAGCTTAATCACGGTCGTCCGTAAAGTACAACTCGGCCACCCGCCGCCGCGGTGCCGCCCTCCACGCGCAGTGCGGATGTTCTACGCTGGTGACAGGCTCGCGATCCGAGCCGGCGCCGTCCCGACCAGCCCGCATACCCCGCGCGGCGACCGCCGATCATGCTCGATCGGAAGGCCCGCGCAGGAACCGGGGCTCCCATGCGAGAGCGCGGAGTCCCTGCGCTCGGACGAGGAGCAGCTCCGGTGCGAGGCCGCGGGGCAGGACGGGCGCACATGCCCAGACCACCGAACCACTAGAGGATTCCCATGCCCGATGCGGCAGGCACCACCGAGTCAGACGAGACGACGCCCGTCTACGGGCCCGGAGCGGCCGGGGCCGCGTCCCCTGGGGGAGACGGGTCGTCCAGCCCGACGGCAGCCGGGGAGTCGAGACCGCCTCGGCGGGTCCGCACCCTCGATCTCCTCCGCGCGAAGGCCGAGGGCCGGCGCTGGGCGATGCTCACCAGCTACGACCAGTACACGGCCGCGCTCTTCGAGGAGTCCGGCGTCGAGGCGCTGCTCGTCGGCGATTCGGCGGCGAACAACGTCTACGGCCATGCCACGACCCTGCCGGTCACCGTCGATGAGCTCATCCCGCTCGCCCGCGCGGTGGCGAAGGCGACGTCCCGCGTCCTCGTCGTCGCCGACCTCCCCTTCGGCAGCTACGAGATCTCCGACGAACAGGCCGTTGCGACAGCGGTCCGGTTCATGAAGGAGGCGGAGGTCCACGCGGTCAAACTCGAAGGCGGCGCCCACGTCGCCTCCCGGATCAGGGCGATCACCTCGGCGGGGATCCCGGTCATGGCGCACATCGGCTTCACCCCGCAGTCCGAGCACAACCTCGGCGGGTACCGGGTCCAGGGCCGCGGAGATGCGGCAGAGACGCTGCTCGCGGATGCCCGCGCCGTCGCCTCGGCGGGGGCGTTCTCCGTGGTCATGGAGATGGTCCCGGCCCCGCTCGCCGCCCAGGTCACCGCGGAGCTGGAGATTCCGACGGTGGGGATCGGCGCCGGGGCCGACTGCGATGCCCAGGTCCTCGTGTGGCAGGACATGGCCGGCCTCCGGCCGGGTCGCTCTCCCCGCTTCGTCAAGCGCTACGCCGACCTGCGCACGGTCCTCGGCGATGCTGTGCGGACTTATGTCGCCGAGGTGGGGGCTGGGGAGTTCCCCGAACCGGAGAGGAGCTTCGAGTGATGGAGATCGGCGGGATCGAAGCGCTGCGGGCGTGGCGGGCACGGCAGTCGGGGACCGTCGCGCTGGTGCCGACGATGGGTGCGCTGCACTCGGGGCACCGGGCGCTCATGGATCGGGCCCGGGAGTCGGCCGACCACCTCGTCGTCAGCCTCTTCGTCAATCCGCTCCAGTTCGGTCCGGGGGAGGACTTCACCCGGTATCCGCGGCCGATCGAGGCCGATCTCGCGATGTGCGAGGATGCCGGGGCCGAGTTCGTCTTCGCCCCCGCACTCATCGAGATGTACCCCGCGGCGCCGGAGGTCACCGTGTCCTCGGGGCGGATGGGCGCGATCTTCGAGGGTGCGGACCGCCCCGGCCACTTCGACGGGGTGCTCACCGTCGTGACGAAGCTCTTCCATCTCACCCGCCCCCACGTCGCGGTCTTCGGGCTCAAGGACATCCAGCAGTTCTCCCTCGTCCGGCGCCTCATCACCGACCTCGACTTCGACATCGAGCTCATCGGACTCCCGGTCGTCCGCGACCGGGACGGTCTGGCCGTCTCGAGCCGCAACGACTATCTCACCCCGGGCGAGAGGCTCGCGGCGCTGGCGATCCCGCGCGCCCTCGACGCGGGCGAATCCGCGCTGACCGACGGAGGACTGCCCGAGGACGTCCTCGCAGCCGCCCGCGCGGCTCTCGACGGCGACCTCGACGTCCACTACCTCGCCCTCGTCGAGGTGGCGACCCTGCAGCCGGTGCGCGAGCAGTTCAGTGGCTCAGCCCTCCTCCTCATCGCCGCCACCGTGGGGACGACGAGGCTCATCGACAATCGGCCGCTCGAGTTCTGAAAATCTTTCCGTTGCCCAATCGTGATCGCCGCATGAACGTATTGTTAAGGCCCTGAAATAATCGCGTGAATGCGGCGATCGCTAATCGCATTTCAGGACATGATTCGAGATGACAGGCGCATGACCCTTGTCCAGAGTGCACCCGTGGAATAGGCTCCGAAATAACAAGTGACAAAGACGCCTTGTTAGTCGCAGCATCCGAAGGAGACAACGGAAATGCAGGACATATGGCCGGTCCTCATCAATGTGGGCCTTGCAATCGTCATTCTCATCGTCACCTGGATCGTCGCCTCGATCGTCAAATGGGCGATCGCGAAGCTCGTGGCGAAGGTCCCCGCTCTGCAGAGAGACGGGCACAACGGGCAGCAGGTCGGCAGATCCGTCGGTCAGATCGCCGGGCTCATCATCTGGATCCTCGGCCTCATCGCCGTCCTCCAGCTCTTCGCCCTCGACCAGGTGCTCACGCCGCTGCAGGGTCTGGCGAACGGGATCTTCAGCTTCCTGCCGAACATCATCGGCGCGGGCTTCATCTTCCTCATCGGCTACGTCTTCGCGAAGATCGCCAAACAGCTCGTCGTCACCGCGCTCGGCGCCGTCGACCTGACGAAGATCACCGCGAAGTTCCGCTCCATCGGCGACCGCGCCGTCAGCGTCGCCGACTCCGACGGAGGCTTCCGTCGTCGTGAGGCACCCGGACAGCAGACCGCCGCCTTCGACCAGGTGCAGCAGGGCGGACCCCAGCAGAGCGGTCCTGCAGGTCCCGGTCAGCCTGGTCCCGGTCAGCAGGGTCCGGGCCAGCCGGGCTTCGGTCAGCCGGGTCCCGGCCAGACGATGCAGCACGGCCAGCCCGGACAGCCGCCGCAGGGGCATCCGCAGCAGGGCTACCAGGGTCAGGGTCACCCGCAACAGGGTCACCAGGGTCAGGGTCACCCCGGTCAGTCGATGGGACGCTCACCGGAAGCCGAGGCGAACGCCCGCATCTCCAACCTCGTCGGCAACGTCGTCTTCGGAATCATCATCATCGTCGTCTCGATCGCCGCACTCCAGGTGCTCGGGATCGCCGCGATCTCCGGCCCTGCGCAGCAGATGCTCGAGATGTTCCTCAACGCCATTCCGCTCATCGTCGCCGCGGCGATCCTGCTCGCCATCGGCTTCGCGATCGCGAAGTTCCTCGGCAACCTCCTCGAGGAGATCCTCCGCGGTGTCGGCACCGACCGGGCCATCGAGTCGATCGGCATCGTCCCCGAGGGCACGAGCGCGTCCTCGGTGATCACGAAGATCGTCCAGATCGCGATCATGATCTTCTTCGCGATCATGGCCACCCGGATGCTCGGCTTCCCGGAGATCACGCGGATCCTCAATGAGATCCTCGCCCTCGGCGGCAGCGTCCTCTTCGGTGCGGTGATCATCGCAGCGGGCTTCCTCATCGCGGGGATCATCGGGCGGTTCATCACCAACAGCATCGCGAGCAAGGTGCTGCGCTACTCGGCGATCGCCCTCTTCATCGCCATGGGTCTGCGCTACATGGGCATCGCCGATTCGATCATCAACCTCGCCTTCGGCGCCGTCGTCATCGGCGGCGCGGCTGCCGCGGCGCTCGCCTTCGGCCTCGGCGGACGGAA
>ENA-OOKA01000159-OOKA01000159.1-human-skin-metagenome-genome-assembly--contig:-NODE-159-length-22613-cov-5.759332_pt1 | contig 22613 bp, 23 predicted proteins | sample MGYA00248825_ERZ500995 | MGnify/ENA primary metagenome ERZ500995 (study PRJEB25958, sample SAMN03398540) | human skin metagenome | study: EMG produced TPA metagenomics assembly of the Human Skin...
GGAGAGCTCGCGCAACAGCTCCGGCCGGGAGATAGCCGCGGTGTTGACAGAGACTTTGTCGGCGCCAGCACGCAAAAGCTCGCGCACATCGTCTTCCGTACGCACACCCCCGCCGACGGTGAGCGGAATGAACACCTGGTCGGCGGTGCGGCGCACCACGTCGAGCATCGTGCCGCGGCCTTGCTTGGAAGCGGTCACGTCGAGAAAGGTCAGCTCGTCTGCGCCCTGTTCACCGTAGAACTTGGCCAGCTCCACCGGGTCGCCTGCATCACGCAGGTTTTCAAAGTTCACGCCCTTGACGACCCTGCCGTTGTCCACGTCTAGGCACGGAATCACCCTGGTTGCCACGGCCATGGCTCAATCACTTCCTTCCGGCTTCACGCTGAATGGACTTCATGGTACGCAGCACTGAAGCATGCACTTCGGGCGACCCAGCGATGACACCGAGGGAGCCCAACTCCCACGGCTTGCCATCCACGTCCGTGACAACGGCGCCGGCGCAGCGCGCGAGGAGCACACCGGAGGCGTTGTCCCACGGGAACGGCGAGAAGCTCACGGCAGCCTCGTAGATTCCTTGCGCGACGAAAGCCAGGTCAAGCCCGACCGATCCGCTTATCCGCGGGCGCATATTGGAGTATTCGAGCGCCTTGATCAGCTTCAGGCGGCTGTCGGGCGGGACACGGCTCGTGTCGTCGGTGCCCACAGTGCCCACGCCGACTTGGTTGCTCACCGGCTCGACTTCGTCGATACGCGGAAGCTGCCTTCCGTTCAGCGTGAGGGCGGAACCTTCGATGGCGGAAAGACGCATATTCAACATCGGCACATCCGTGACGGAAACGACCGGCTGGCCATCCACCACTAGGGAGATCAGCACCGCACAATTCGGGTTGCCCGAAGAGAAATTAGCGGTGCCGTCGATGGGGTCGACGACCCACAGCGCGTCGCTAAGCTTTTGCCCTCCCTTTTCTTCGCCGAGCACCGGAATCCCCGTGGATTCGGTGAGGTGTTTGCGCAGCGTCGTCTCGATCTGCAGGTCCACCTCTGTGGCGAAGTCGTTGGAGCTTTTATACAGCGCTGGTGCTGACCCGAGCCCCTCGACGAACTGCTGGCGCGCGATATCCGCAGCTTCCTCCGCGACCGCGAGGAACCTGTTCAACTCGTCTGCCTGCATTGCGTCCTACTCGTGCCCCGGCGCGGCAGCGGTTGCGAGGGCATCACGCAGCGTGAAGCGCTTCTCGTAGAGCGCCTTGCCGACGATCGCGGAGTCGACCCCTGCGGGCACGAGGGCGCGGAGGCTGCGGAGGTCGTCGAGGCTCGAGACCCCACCAGAGGCGGTGATGGGCTTGTCGGTGCGCGTCGTCAGGGATTCGAGGAGCTCGAGGTTGGGTCCCTGGAGGGTGCCGTCCTTGCGGACGTCGGTGACGACGTAGCGGGCGCAGTTCGCGGCTTCGAGACCGGCGAGGACCTCGAAGAGGTCTCCCCCGTCCTTCGTCCAACCCCTGGCCGAGAGCGTCTGGCCGCGGACGTCGAGGCCGACGGCGATCTGGTCGCCGAAGCGGGCGATCATCTCCGCCGTCCACTCCGGGTTCTCGAGCGCGGCGGTGCCGATGTTGACGCGCTCGGCCCCGGTGTCGAGTGCCCGTTCGAGGCTTTCGGTGTCGCGGATTCCCCCGGAGATCTCGACCTTGATGTCGACGGCCTTGACGACCTGGTTGAGGAGGTCGGAGTTCGATCCGCGTCCGAACGCGGCGTCGAGGTCGACGAGGTGGATCCACTCGGCTCCGCGCTCCTCGAAGTCGTGGGCGGCGTCGATGGGCGATCCGTAGTCGGTCTCGGTGCCGGCTTCGCCCTGGACGAGGCGGACGGCCTTGCCGTCGGCGACGTCGACGGCGGGAAGGAGGACGAGCTTGTCAGTCATGGTGGCCTTTCTTCTGTCGCGCATGCGCTGCGACGGGGTCGACGGGTGCGGGGATCGGCTCGAGGGGCGCTGGGGCCTGACGGCTGCTAGCGGCTGTCAGGTGAGCGGCCTCCGTCAGAGACGCGGTCCTCGTCGGGGAACGAGGCGATCCAGTTGCGCAGCAGGGCGGCACCCGCCTGAGCGGACTTCTCCGGGTGGAACTGCGCTGCCCACGTGGTCCCGTCCTCGACGGCGGCGATGAACTCCGAACCGTGGCGGGCGGTCGTCACAAGCGTTCCCGCGGGGTGATCGGTCGCCGCGTACGAGTGGACGAAGTAGAACTTCTCGTCCTCGATGCCAGAGAACATCCGCGACCCTTCGGCTGCAGTGATGTCCGACCATCCCATATGCGGGACGACGGGAGCATCGAGCGCGGTGACCTCGCCGGGCCACAGACCGATGCCCGCCGTCTCGACACCGTGTTCACGACCCTGCGAGAAGAACACCTGGAGGCCGACGCAGATGCCGAGCAGCGGCCGTCCCTCCTCGTGGCGGGCTCTGATGAGGTCGAGCGCATCGACCCCTTCGAGCCCGGCCATGACGGCGGAGAACGCGCCGACGCCGGGAACGAGGAGCCCGTCTGCGGCCTCGATGTCAGCGTGGTCGGCAGTCAGTCTCACCTCGGCGCCGGCGGCCTCAGCTGCGCGGACGGCAGAGCGGACGTTGCCTGCTCCGTAGTCGAGAACGGCGATCGTCGTCATCGTGACCGGCCTCCGGACAGGACCCGGGAGATCCGCCAGAGGGCGAATCCGAGGACGACGACACCGAGAACGGCGACGCCCCACGCCACACCGTTGCCGCTGAGCCCGAAGCTCACGCCGAAGGCGAGGACGATGCCGGCGAGGACGGCGACGATGATCCACAGCAGCGCTGTCCGTGCCAGCGCCGCCCGGCCCGGTGTCATCGTCGCGGCACTCGCCTGGAGCTTCGACATCGACGAGGTGGGGATGTTGCCTTCGACCTGGTCGGCCGTCGTCGTCTCGAGCAGGAGCTGTTCGACGACGTCGGGAAGGTTGCGCAGGGCGAGCCCGGCCGGTACATCGGATTCGCGGGCACCGTTGCGGTAGTGGCCGGCGTCGATCTGCTCGTCGCTGCGGACGAGGAGGAGGACCTCGTGCTTGCCGGCGAGCTTCGAGATCGCCGCGGCCGCCTCGTTGCCGGCTGCGACTCCGGTGTCGGCGAGGACGATGCCGGTGAAGTCGCCAACGGGCACGATCGTGCCGGTGATGTTCGAGAGCACGCAGGCGGCGGCGAGCTGGTCGGGAACCCCGAACGGGGTGACGACGACGGTGGTGCTCATAGGACTCCCTTGGTGCTCGGGACCGCGGTGGTGCGGCCATCGGGTTCGACGGCTTCGCGCAGGGCCCGGGCGAACGCTTTGAACTGGGCTTCGACGATGTGGTGGGGGTCGCGGCCGCGGATGAGGTCGAGGTGGACGGTCAGCCCCGCGTGCAGCGCGATCGATTCGAGGGCGTGCGAGGTCATCGACCCGGTGAAGTGTCCGCCGATGAGGTGGTACTGCTGCCCTTCGGGTTCTCCCTCGTGGACGAAGTAGGGGCGGCCCGAGATGTCGACGACGCATCGGGCCAGCGATTCGTCGAGCGGAACGAACGCGGAACCGTAGCGGCGGATGCCGGCTTTGTCCCCGAGCGCCTCGGCGAGGGTCTGGCCGATGACGATCGCGGTGTCCTCGACGGTGTGGTGGACGTCGATGTCGGTGTCGCCCTTGGCAGTGACGTCGAGGTCGATGAGCGAGTGCTTCGCGAGCGCCGTGAGCATGTGGTCGAAGAACGGCACGGTCGTCGCGATGTCCGCCTTGCCGGTTCCGTCGAGATCGAGGGCGACGGACACGGTCGATTCCGATGTCGACCGCTCGCGCTGGGCCTGCCTCATAGTGAGCCTTTCGTCGTGTGCCGCGCCGTCATGTGCGGCGCGGATGCTGCGCTTCCCATTGTCCCAGGGTCACCGCCCGGCTGAGAACCGGGGCGACCTGCGGCGACTCAGTGGGCGCTGAGCAGGGTGGAGGGATCGTCAGCGACGATATCGTTCATCGCGGCGAGGAACGCGGTCGTCTCAGCTTCTGTCCCGGCATTGACTCGGGCATGGTGCGGGATGCCGATGTCGCGGATGAGGATCCCCCGGTCGAGCAGCTTCTGCCACAGTTCGGCCGGTTTCGCGATGCCTCCGAAGAGGACGAAGTTCGAATCACTCGGATGGACGGTGAAGCCGAGTTCGGCCAGACGGGCCGAGATCGCGTTCCGGGAGTCGATGAGCCGGTCGACGTTGCCGAGGAGGAGATCGGCGTGCTCGAGCGCTGTGCACGCGAGCACCTGGGTGACGTCGGAGAGGTGGTAGGGCAGGCGGACGAGGCGGAGGGTGTCGATGAGTTCGGGGGCGGCGATCGCGTAGCCGAGCCGCAGACCCGCGCACGCGAACGCCTTGCTCATCGTCCGGGAGACGACGAGACGAGGGCGGCCTGCCAACAGGGTCATCGCCGAAGGCAGCGCCGGGCGGGAGAACTCGGCGTACGCCTCGTCGACGATGACGATGCCCGAGCAGTTCTCGTACGCGGCTTCGATGACGTCGAGGCCGAGCGAGGTGCCCGTCGGGTTGTTCGGGGTGCAGAGGAAGACGATGTCCGGGTCGACGCGGGAGACTTCGGCGGCGACCGCCTCGGCGGTGAGTCCGTAGTCGTCGTCGCGCTCGGCATGGATCCATTCGGCACCGGTGCCCGTCGTGATGAGCGGGTGCATCGAATAGCTCGGGGTGAAGCCGAGTGCGGTGCGTCCGGGACCGCCGAAGGCCTGGACGATGTGGGAGAGGACCTCATTCGAGCCGTTGGCGGCCCAGATCATCTCAGGATGCAGCTCGACGGCCGTGCCCGCGCGCTCGTTGACACCAGTCAGATAGTCGACGAGGTGCTCGCGCAGTGCCGTGAACTCACGGTCCGGGTAGCGGTTGAGTCCGGCCAGATGAGTGTCGACGGCCGTGCGCATCGCCTCGACGACGACGTCCGGAATCGGATAGGCGTTCTCGTTGACGTTGAGCTGGACCGGCACGTCGAGGTGCGGGGCGCCGTAGGGCTCACGCCCGACGAGGTCGGAGCGGACTGGCAGAGACTCGATGTTTCCCACACAGCGATTTTAGCGCTGGGGAACGTCGAGGCTCTGGCCGGGGTGGACGACGGGCGAGGACAGGTGGTTGAGCTCGACGATGTCGGCGACGACGTCACGGGTGTCGCGGTCGAGGCCGAGGTTCGAGGCCACCGTCCACAGCGACTCGCCCTCGCCGACGACGACGGAGTCCGCGGCGACGCCGATGACCTCGTCACCGCCGACCGCCTCGGCGGTGAACGTCTGGGTCGAGAAGAAGAGCGTGCCGCCGACGATCGCGAGGGCGCACACGGCGGTGCGGAGCAGACGCACGGCACGGCGGCCGCGGTTGGTCAGATGCAGTTCCTGATTCATCACAGACATCGCATTTACCTCTTTCTTCGTACGATTCCACCCGCAATGGGTAGAACGTCTGTTCTATTCAACACATCATTCGAACAAATGTCCAGTCCATCTCGAACATTTATGAGACAATGAGGGAGAACCAGCGTTGTTGATCGATCTCGAACAACCATCCCAGGCGGCACTGACACGAGGTCTCTCGAGGCGGTTCAACCGGTGGGAAACGGCGGGATTAGAACGAAGGGGAAAGAGCAATGGTGCAGAGCAAACGAGGCAGAGGCAGGCCGCGCAACGAGGATGTTGCCAGCGAGATCGCCGCGGCCCGCAGCGAAGAGGACGAGGTCGAGATCCCTGACGGTCCGACCGGGGCCGGGGACTTCCGTCTCTCCCCCCGACAGCGGCTCGTCCTCGAGACGATCGAGCGCGCCGTCGTCACCAACGGCTATCCGCCGAGCATGCGCGAGATCGGCGAGGCGGCGGGTCTCGCCTCGCTCTCGAGTGTGGCCCATCAGCTCTCCCAGCTCGAGCGGCTCGGCTACGTCCGCCGCGACCCCAAGCGCCCGCGGGCGATCGAGGTCGTCAATCCCTTCGAGGAGGAGGAGGCCGAGCGCGCGAAGTACGAGGAGCTCGCGAACAACACTGTCCAGGTCCCCGTCGTCGGCCGCATCGCCGCCGGTGGTCCGATCCTCGCCGAGCAGGAGGTCGACGACGTCTTCTCCCTGCCCACGCAGGTCGTCGGCTCCGGTGAGATGTTCCTCCTCAAGGTCGTCGGCGATTCGATGATCGAAGCCGCGATCTGCCACGACGACTGGGTCGTCGTGCGCAAGCAGCACACCGCTGACAACGGGCAGATCGTCGCCGCCCTCCTCGACGGCGAAGCGACGGTGAAGACCCTCAAGCGCAAGGCCGGGCGCCAGTGGCTGCTGCCGCAGAACAAGGACTACGACCCCATCGACGGTACGTACGCCCAGATCATGGGCCTCGTCGTCGCCGTCATCCGCCGGCTCTGAGGTTGGGTTCCTCGCGGGCCTCTGCGGGTGGGCTCGCCCCTCGCCGAGGCGGCTGACCGGAAACGCGAATGCCCACGACCGTTGGTGGTCGTGGGCATTCGGCGTGTCTGGGGCGCCTCGGCGGTCGGGGCAAGGGTGTCTGGGGCGAGTCGGCATGCTCCGGCAGGCGGGTGACGGCTGGCGTGCGTGTCGCCGCAGGCCTCGCGCTCTGCCGACCGGCACCTCGAGCGACAAATCATCCCCGTGCAAGCAGCGGATTTAGCGCTACGGGTGCGGGGTGTGAAACTGTGCGGAGGTTTTGCCGCTAAGGGGAGGTTTTACCGCCGAGGGGAGGTTGTGCCACTGCGGGGATGAATGGCCGCCTCGGGGCTGACACGAACCGCCCCTATATGCCCGTCATGGAGTCGGCAGTCGAATAGCCCTCCGTCCACTCCCCGTCATGGAACAATGCGACCAGGGTGAACACCATGGCGAGACCGCCCAGAACGAAGAGCACGATCGGCCAGACGTTGAGATATGTGGCACCCATGAGCAAGCCGATTCCCCCTCCGGCGAGAAGGACGACACCCGAGAGGAAGCACGGCAGCCAGTATTTCCGATAGGGCTTCTTCTTCCGCTTGCGAGCCATGGCGCGAACTTTACCACCCGGCCCCGCGCCGTCACTTCTTCGCGGCGTCCTCGTCCTTCGTCGCGGCCAGGCGCCCGAGTGCTGTGCGCACGACCGCCGGATCCGTCGTCGGCCACATCTGCGGCATCGAACTGACGAGGTAGCCGGCATAGCGGGCCGAGCGCAGACGCGAGTCGAGGACCGCGACGACGCCCTTGTCCCCGGTCGACCGGATGAGCCGACCGGCACCCTGCGCCAGACGCAGCGCGGCATGCGTCGCGCTCACCGCCATGAACCCGTTGACCCCGCGCCGGTCGGCGTCCCGGGCCCGCGCCTGCATGAGAGGGTCGTCCGGGCGCGGGAAGGGGATCCGGTCGATGATGACGAGCCGGTTCGTCCGGCCCGGCACGTCGACGCCCTGCCAGAGGGACATCGTCCCGAACAGGCACGCCTCGTCGTCGGCGGCGAACCGGGAGACGAGCGACGGCAGACCGTCGTCGCCCTGGAGGAGGATCGGCAGATCGAGCCGGTCCCGCAGGTGCTCGGCCGCGGCATTCGCAGCCGCGCGGGACGAGAAGAGTCCGAGCGCCCCGCCCTTCGAGGCTGTGACGAGGGCTTCGAGTTCGGCCAGCGCTTCCTCGCTCAGCCCGCTGCGACCGGGTTTGGGCAGGTGGGAGGCGACGTAGATGATGCCCTGCCGGCCGTAGTCGAACGGCGATCCGGCGTCGAGGCCGTCCCACCTCGGCGAGTCGGGGCCGACGAGACCGAGCGAGGCGGCGACGGCGTCGAAGTTCCCGCCGAGCGACAAGGTCGCCGAGGTGGCGACGACGGTTGACTCTTCGAAGATCCCGTGCCGCATCGTCCCGGCCACGCTCAGGGGCGCGACGACGAGGTTCGTCGTCTCCCGCTCGCGGAAGGTGCTGCGGCTCAGCCACACGACGTCGTTCTTGCCGGGGTCGCAGAAGCGTTCGGCGAGTTCGAAGATCTCCTGGCACCGGGCCTTCGCCATCTGCCGGCCGGCGTCCGCGTCCTCGCTGCGTCCGCCGATGTCGTTGATGATCTGCCGGGCGGAGTCGCGGATCTGCGTGAGCGCGAGGGCGAGGGGTTCGGGCAAAGAGAGCATGAGCCCTTCGCTCACCCCGGCGGTGGCGCGTTCGAAGGCCGCCGAGGCGGTGTCGAGCATCGCGGTCACGCCGTCCTCGACCGTGGTGTGCTTGCGCACCGCCGAGGTGGCCGCCGAGAGCATGCCCGTGTTGATCTGGCCGGACAGGGCATTGGTCACCCGGTCCTTGAGCTCGTGTGCCTCGTCGATGATGATGACGTCGTGTTCGGGCAGGACGGCGTTCTCCCCGAACGCGTCGATCGCGAGCAGGGCATGGTTGGTGACGACGATGTCCGCCTCGGCGGCGGCGTTGCGGGCCTGTTCAGCGAAGCATTCGGTGAAGAGCGGACAGTTCGAGCCGAGGCAGTCGAAGGCGTTGACGGAGACCTGCGCCCACGCTTTGTCGCTGACGCCGGGGATGAGGTCGTCCCGGTCTCCGGTCTCCGTGGTCTTCTCCCACGTGCGGATGCGTTGGATCTCCTCGCCGAGGCCCGACCGGTCGGCGGGCTTCCGTCCGGCGGCGGCATCGGCGCCGAGGTCGAAGAGCATTCCCTCGTCCTCGTCGGGGTAACCGCCGGCGAGTTTGTGCTTGCACACATAGTTCCGCCGCCCCTTGAGCAGGGCCGCCTTCGGCAGCGGGTCGAGGGACTTCTTCACGGATTTGAACAGGCGCGGGAGGTCACGGTGGATGATCTGCGTCTGCAGGGCGAGCGTCGCCGTGGAGACGATGACCTTCCCACCGGTGCGGCTCGCGTACTCCGCGGCCGGCACGAGGTAGGCGAGCGATTTGCCGGTTCCGGTGCCGGCCTGGACGAGGAGGTGGATGCCCTTGTCGAGCGACGAGGCGACCGCCTGCGCCATCTCGGTCTGACCCTCACGGGTCGACCCGCCGATGGCGCCGACGGCCGCAGAGAGCAGGTCGGCGACCGAGCTCACTCGCCGATGACCATGTCAGGCCGGCGGAACTCCTCGAGTTCGGCGGCGAGCTCGGCCGGGACCTTCGCGTGCATGCCCGTGCCGCCCTCACCGTGTTCTTCGTGATCGACGGTGCCCAGCGCATAGATCTTCGAGACGAGGTCGCCGCGCTCGTAGGGGATGAGCACGGAGACTTCGATGTTCGGCGACGGCAGCTTCTCCTCGATCGTCTCGACGAGGTCGGCGATGCCCTCCCCCGTCGTTGCGGAGACGAACCGGGCGCCCGGGTATTCGGCACGCAGCGCCGTGACCACGGTCTCGTCAGCGAGGTCGACCTTGTTGAAGACGAGGAGTTCCGGGATGTCACCGGTGTCGACGTCCCCGAGGACCTCGCGGACCGCGCGGATCTGCCCCTGCGGGTCCGGGTGGGAGGCGTCGACGACGTGGAGGAGGAGATCGGAGTCCGAGGCCTCTTCGAGCGTCGACCGGAACGCCTCGACGAGCTGGTGGGGCAGGTTGCGGACGAATCCGACGGTGTCGGTGTAGGTGAACGTGATGCCGTCGGAGGTCCGGGACTGTCGCACCGTCGGGTCGAGAGTCGCGAACAGGGCGTTCTGGACCATCACCTCGGCGTCGGTGAGCCGGTTGAGCAGGGACGATTTGCCGGCGTTCGTATAGCCGACGATCGCCACGGAGGGCACATGGTTGCGTGCGCGGTTCTTCCGCTTCGTGTCCCGGGCGGGCGCCATGCCGGCGATCTGGCGGCGCAGCTTCGCCATCCGGGTGCGGATGCGGCGCCGGTCGAGTTCGATCTTCGTCTCACCGGGACCACGTGAGCCGATGCCGGCACCGCCGGCGACACGGCCACCGGCCTGCCGGGACAGCGATTCACCCCAACCGCGCAGACGCGGGAGGAGGTATTCGAGCTGGGCGAGTTCGACCTGCGCCTTGCCCTCACGGGACTTCGCGTGCTGGGCGAAGATGTCGAGGATGAGCGCGACGCGGTCGACGACCTTGACCTTGATGACATCCTCGAGTCCGCGCCGCTGGCTGGGCGCGAGTTCGGAGTCGATGATCACGGTGTCGGCGCCGACGGCTTCGACGATCTCCTTGAGCTCGGCGGCCTTGCCGCGGCCCAGATACGTTCCCGGGTCCGGCTTGTCGCGGCGCTGGACGATAGCGTCGAGGACTTCGGAGCCTGCGGTCTCGGCGAGGGCGGCGAGTTCGCGGATCGAGTTCTCGGCTTCGTCGAGAGTCGTGTTCCACAGTCCGGCGAGGACGACGCGCTCGAGCCGGATCTGTCGGTATTCGACCTCGGTGACATCTTCGAGTTCCGTCGAGAGGCCCGCGACGCGGCGCAGGGCGGCACGCTCGGCGAGGTCGAACTGCGATTCCTCGTCAGCGGCGGCTTCCTTCGGGCTCAGCGCCTGGGCACCTCTGGCGAGGACACGGTCGAGCATCGCTTCCCGACGCTCTTTGTCAGTGGACGTCATTCATTCCTTTGTTCGTGGCAACCGCTGTACACGAAGTACAACGCACATGTGCGTCCATCTATTCTCCCACAGCCGTTTAGACTGGGACGGTGTCGGAGCACTATTTCACCGAGAGCCCCTCGAGCCAGGCCAAACGCCGCGAGATCACCCTCGATCTCGCCGGTCGCACCGTGAGTCTGGAGACGATGAGCGGGACCTTCTCCCCCACCCGTCTCGACCCCGGCACGGCGGTGCTGCTCAAGCATCTTCCCGATCCCGAACCCGGCGACCTCCTCGATCTCGGGTGTGGGTGGGGTCCCATCGCCCTCCATTCCGCGTTCCAGGCCTCCGACGCCGAGGTGGACGTCCGAGTGTGGGGCCTCGACGTCAACTCCCGGTCCCTCGAGTCGACCGCGGCGAATGCGGCCAGGCTCGGCCTCGATTCGGTCCGCACCGTCACCGCCGACGAGGTTCCCGCGGACGTCCAGTTCTCCGCGATCCGCTCGAATCCGCCGATCCGCGTCGGCAAGGACGTCCTCCACGAGCTCCTCGAGACGTGGCTGCCGCGCCTGGCCCCGGGCGGGCGCGCCGACCTCGTCGTGTCGAAGAACCTCGGCGCCGATTCGCTGCTCACCTGGATCCGCGAGATGCTCGGCGAGGGGTTCACCGCCGAGCGCACCGCCTCGTCGAAGGGCTTCCGGATCCTGACGATCCGCAGGGACGCCTGAGCCTCCCCCGCCGACACGGGCTGTTCCAGCAGGTCATCCCCCGCCGAGGCGGTCGCTCAGTCGATCGTGCCCGTGGCCACGAGCACGGCCGGACCCGCGAGGGTGACGGTTCCCTGGTCACCGCCCTCATCAGGAGTGATGCCGATGCGCAGGCGTCCCCCGGGGACGTCGACACGCCACTGCAACGGTGAGGTCGGTCCCGCCCAATGGTGGGCGGCGATGGCCGCCGCGCACGCCCCGGTGCCGCAGGATCGGGTCTCGCCGACTCCGCGTTCGGACACCCGCATGCGCAGAGCGCCTTCGCCTCCGGCGAGGTCGCTGCGGGCCGGTTCCATGACGATGAACTCGACGTTCGACCCTTGCGGGGGCACGGGGTCGAGGACGGGAGCGTCACGGAGGTCGGCTGCGGAGAGTTCGGCCGCCTCGGCGAGGGCGACGACGGTGTGCGGATTCCCCGTCTCGACGGAGAGCCCCGGTCGGGGGACGTCGATGCCGTCGGTGGTGACGAGGGTCTCGGCGGTCTCATCGATCGACCAACGGCCCATGTCGACGGTGTACCACGCGTCCTCGGGGCCTCCGGGGGTCGACGCCGTCGACGGCTCGGTCTCGCCGAGGGCCGGGTTGAGGGTGATGCGCACGGTCTTGATGCCGTCCCGGGTGCCGACTTTGATCTCCTCGCTGTCGGCGGGGACCCGGCTGGTCTCGAGCAGGGCATGGGCGAAGACGCGCACCCCGTTGCCGCACATCTCGGAGAGGCTGCCGTCGTGGTTGTAGTAGTCCATGAACCATTCGGCGCCGGCAGCGGCCTGCTCGTCGGCGCCGGGGATGCCGCTGTCGGCTGAGCGGACGATGCGGATGACGCCGTCGCCGCCGAGGCCCGTGCGCCGGTCGGCGAGCAGCGCGACGGTCTCGGGATGGAGGGTGAGGTCGCCGCCGTCATCCTCGAGGAGGACGAAGTCGTTCTCGGTGCCGTGGCCCTTGTGGAACCGGGTGCCGGCGAGTGCGGCGAACGGGGTATTCATGACTCCAGTCTAACGATGTCCAGGGCCCGGTCGAGCTTCGCCCCCGCCTCGGCGACTCCGGAGTCGATCCAGGTCACGCGCGGATCGCGGCGGAACCATGTGTCCTGGCGGCGGGCGAACTGGCGGGTGCGCACGATCGTCGATTCCCGGGCGGACTCGGCGTCGATGGCACCTGCGAGGTAGTCCTGGATCTGCGCGTAGCCGATCGCCCGCGACGCGGTCTTCCCGTGGGCGAGCCCCTGGTCGAGGAGAGTGCGGACCTCGTCGACCCACCCCGCGTCCCACATCAGACCGACGCGGGCGGCGATGCGCTCGTGCAGAGTGCTGCGGTCGAGGGCGAGGCCGATGTGGATCGTCGGTTCGATCGCCGTGTACTCGGGCAGGGATGCGGTGAAGGGCTGCCCCGTGAGCTCGATGACCTCGAGGGCTCGGACGATGCGGCGGACGTCGTTGACGGTGATCTTCTCCGCGGCCGTGGGGTCGAGGTCGGTGAGTTTCGCGTGGGCGGCCCACCGGTCGGCGTCGACCTCGGTCTCGAGTCGGGCGCGCACCTCCGGATCGGTGCCGGGGAAGTCGAGGTGGTCGGTTGCGGCACGGGCGTAGAGTCCCGACCCGCCGACGAGGATCGGCCGGTGCCCGCGGGCGCGGATGTCGGCGATCGCGGCCCGCGCCTGCTCTTGGAAGGTCTGGACGTTCGCCTCATCGGTGACGTCGAGGATGTCGATGAGGTGGTGCGGGATTCCGCGGCGTTCGTCCGGCGGCAGCTTCGCCGTGCCGATGTCCATCCCGCGGTAGAACTGCATCGCATCCGTGTTGACGATCTCCCCGCCGAGGCGCTCTGCCAGGTCGAGGGCGAGATCGGACTTCCCTGTCGCCGTCGCTCCGACGACCGTGATGACGGGTGGGTGCTCGTGGGTCTCGGCGTGCTCGCCCATCTCAGTACTCGATCTCGGCGCAGAGGGTGCGGACGTCGTGGACGGTCGTGTCGACGATGATGGTCGTGCGGTGACGAGAGGTCGTCGTTGTCGTACCGAGCGCGCGACCGAGGAGGTCGAGGTCGGCGTGGACTGCCGCGGCCTTGCCGACGAGGTCGCGCAGTCGCTCGAGGTCACCGGCTCGCACGGCGTCGACGACGGCGGTGTCGAATTCGCGTGCCCCGGCCACCGGTGCCAGCGGTGAGTCCGCCGAGGCGGCCGCGGAGAAGTCGATCGGGATGAGGATGTCGTCACTGGAGCCCAGCGGTCCGATGGTCACGCCCGCATCATGCGCGTGGAGGGACGCGACGCTCAGTCCCGGGTGGGCGGTGACGCAGTGCTCGCGCTCGGCTTCGTCGAGCTCGGTCGCTGCCTCCACCCAGTCCGCCCCGTCGAGGCGTTTCCCCGTGCGGGTGTCGATGCCGCGGTCGATGCCGAACCCGCCGAGGCCGAGGAGTGTCGGGAGCATGTCGACGGGCAGGGCCCACCGGTCGGCTGAGGTCAGGGTCGCACGGATCCCGGCGCGCACCTCGGCGACGGACTCTGTCTCGGAGAGATCGACGTCGGGAAGGAGAACGGGGGCTGAGGGGATGAGCGCGAGGCGGCCCATCTCAGCTGCGGGGGCGGATCGTCGGCATGCCGAGGACCGTGGCACCGCCGGCCGATGAGCCAGGGCTCGGTGCGCCGCACGAGTCGGCCTGGGCGCGGTCGTAGGCGTCGCCGGCGCGGGAGGGGCGCACGCTGTACCCGGTGTCGGCGAGGAGGAAGTAGGGTTTGGCGTCGGTGACGGTCGCGGTGACGAAGTCGCCGGGTCGCGGTGCCGGTGTGCCGTCGGGAAGTCCGACGTGGACGAGGCGGTTGTCGGCGGCGCGACCGCTCAGGCGCGGGGAGTCGGCGCTCGGCAGACCGGTGACGAGGACCTCGACCTCGGTGCCGATGAGGGCCCGGTTCTCCTCCCACGCGATCTCGTCCTGGAGGGCGATGAGGCGTTCGAAGCGCTCCTGGACGACCTCTTTGGGCAGCTGGTCGGGCATCGTCGCGGCCGGGGTTCCCGGGCGGATCGAGTACTGGAAGGTGAAGGCCTGGGAGAAGCGGGCCCGGCGGACGATGTCCATTGTGCCTGCGAAGTCCTCCTCGGTCTCGCCGGGGAAGCCGACGATGATGTCGGTAGTGATCGCGGCGTTGGGGATGCGGTCGCGCACGGAGTCGAGGATGCGCATGAACCGGCTCGTCCGGTAGGAGCGGCGCATGGCTTTGAGGATCCGGTCGGACCCGGATTGCAGCGGCATGTGCAGCTGCGGCATGACGGTGGGGGTCTCGGCCATCGCTTCGATGACGTCGTCGGAGAACGCGGCCGGGTGCGGGCTGGTGAAGCGGACACGTTCGATGCCCTCGACGTTGCCGACGGCGCGCAGGAGCTTCGCGAACGCGCCCTTGTCCCGGAATTCGGCGCCGTAGGAATTGACGTTCTGGCCGAGCAGGGTGACTTCGACGACGCCGTCGGCGACGAGGGCTTCGACCTCGGCGAGGATGTCGCCGGGACGGCGGTCCTTCTCCTTGCCGCGCAGGCTCGGGACGATGCAGAACGTGCACGTGTTGTTGCAGCCGACGGAGATCGAGACCCAGCCGGAGTGCTGGGATTCGCGACGGCTCGGCAGAGTCGAAGGGAAGACGTCGAGGCTTTCGAGGATCTCGACTTGGGCCTCGTCGTTGTGGCGTGCGCGTTCGAGCAGCGCGGGCAGGGATCCCATGTTGTGGGTGCCGAAGACGACGTCGACCCAGGGGGCCTTCTTGACGATGGTGTCGCGGTCCTTCTGCGCCATGCATCCGCCGACGGCGATCTGCAGACCGGGGTGCTGCTCCTTGACCTTGGCGAGGCGGCCGAGGTTGCCGTAGAGACGGTTGTCGGCGTTCTCGCGCACCGCGCACGTGTTGAACACGACGACGTCGGCCTGGGATTCGACATCGGCGGGAACGTATCCGGCGTCGTCGAGGAGTCCGGACAGGCGTTCGGAGTCGTGGACGTTCATCTGGCAGCCGTAGGTCTTCACCTCGTAGCTGCGCGGGTGAGCGTCGGTGGCGTGCGGGGCGTCGATGAGTTCAGTCATGGCCCCACCATTCTACCGCCGTCGAGCACGCCACTGTCTCCGGCTCAGGTCTCAGCGAGGACCTCTCGAGTGACCTTGAGGCAGATCGTCGAGGAGAAGCCACGGCGGGCGAGCATCCCGAGGATGCGACGCTCGCGGACCTCATGGGCGAGACCCCGGGTCGAGCGCGCCTTCTTCTCGGCGACCTCGCGGGCGAGGTCCTCCTCGCCGTCGACCTCCTCGACGACCACGGCGATGGTCTCCTCGTCGATGCCCTTCTTCACCAGCTGTCGGCGCAGGGCCGAACGGGAGAGCTTCCGGCTCTCCCGCTGGGCTTTGGCGAAGCGCTGGGCGAACTGGGTGTCGTCGAGGAGGTTCGAGCGCTCGAGCTTCGTGATGAGGCGGTCGGCGACCGCAGGGTCGATGTCGCGGCGCAGGAGCTTCTCGCGCAGCTCGGTCGACGAGTGGTCGCGCATCGCGAGCATGTTGAGCGCGGTCCTCTTCGCCTTCGCATACGCCTCGGCGAGTTCCGGAGAGTCCGCGAACGGCTCGTCGGGCACGGTACCGGCCGACTCCCCCGCGCTGGGACCCGCGCCGGGCACTCCCTGAGCGGAACGTGCCGAACCCGGCCCCGCCTCGGCGGATTCGGTCGAACCCACCGCACCCTCGGAACCGGTGCCCGACGTCTCCTCGGCGTCACCGGCGTCGAGTCGCGCGAAGAAGCCCGTCCCGCCGGCGGCCTGTCGAGACTCGAGGTCCGACAGGGCCCGGCGAAGGTCGGTGAGCGTCGTCGGGTCCTCGCTCATGGCCTCACGAGACCTCGACGTCGTCGGACTCCTCAGCGGCAGGAGCGTCGGCGGGATCCTCGTCGACCTTGATCAGCCCCATCTTGTGCTTGATCTTCAGCTCGATCTCCTCGGCGAGGCCGGGGTTGTCGCGGAGGAAGTTGCGGACGTTCTCCTTGCCCTGGCCCAGCTGGTCGCCGTCGTAGGTGAACCACGAACCGGACTTGCGGATGATCCCGTTGTCGACGCCCATGTCGATGAGGCTGCCTTCGCGGGAGATGCCGTGGCCGTAGAGGATGTCGAACTCGGCCTGCTTGAACGGCGGGGCAACCTTGTTCTTGACGATCTTCGCCCGAGTGCGGTTGCCGATCGCGTCCTGGCCCTCCTTGAGCGTCTCGATGCGGCGGACGTCGATGCGCACGGAGGCGTAGAACTTCAGCGCCTTGCCGCCCGAGGTGGTCTCGGGTGAGCCGAAGAAGACGCCGACCTTCTCACGGAGCTGGTTGATGAAGATCGCGGTGGTCTTCGACTGGGCGAGTGCTCCGGTGATCTTCCTCAGGGCCTGCGACATGAGGCGGGCCTGGAGGCCGACATGGCTGTCGCCCATCTCGCCCTCGATCTCGGCCTTGGGCACGAGCGCCGCCACCGAGTCGATGACGATGATGTCAAGGGCGCCGGAGCGGATGAGCATGTCGGCGATCTCGAGCGCCTGCTCACCGGTGTCGGGCTGGGACACGAGCAGCTGGTCGGTGTCGACGCCGAGCTTCTTCGCATACTCGGGGTCGAGGGCGTGCTCGGCGTCGATGAACGCAGCGATGCCGCCGGCCTTCTGCGCGTTCGCGACGGCGTGGAGGGCCACGGTCGTCTTACCGGAGGACTCCGGACCGTAGATCTCGACGACGCGGCCGCGCGGGAGACCGCCGATGCCCAGGGCGATGTCGAGGGAGACCGAACCCGTCGGGATCGACTCGATCGGCTCCCGGACTCCTTCGCCGAGGCGCATGATCGCGCCCTTGCCGTAGTTGCGGTCGATCTGTCCGAGGGCGGCGTCGAGGGCCTTCGACTTGTCGCCGCCGGTGGGGATCTGCAGGTTCTTGGGTGTACGCGCCATGACCTCTCCTAAGGTGTCGTTTCCTGTGAGACCAACGCTAGAAGACGGCACTGACATGAGGACAGAGGAGGATTCTCCCCTGTGGACAGTCGGCCACTCGTGGTCACAGGTCCCGTGATTCGCTCACCAGCATAGCCCATATGGGAACAGGTGTTCGATATATGTCGGCGTGTCGGGCGAAGATCTGTCCGAACCACCAGGCATGCCGCAGCCCCGGATGAGGTCAGAACGGCGTCGACCGGGGCTTCTCCTTGCCGAGGCGACGGGAATCGGGGACGCCCATCGAATCGCACACGGCGATCCAGATGTCGCGGGGTTCGATGCCGCGACGGAACGCCTCGGCGGCGGTGATCGACCCGATGCTGCTCAGGGTGAGGTCGGTGTGGAGTGAGGCCGCGCGAGCCTCACCGAACTCCTCATTCATGAGGGTCCAGTAGAGGGTGTGGCGCATTACGGCTTGGCTGCCAGCCGCGGAGACGGATATCCGCCGGGGTGTCCGAGGATCTTGTCCGAGAGCTCCTGCGGGATGGTGTCCGGGATCTCGACGCCCTCTGCCAGGGCGAAGCGATCGGAGACCTCGGTGAGCAGCGCCGAGACGGGGAGATCGAGGGCTTCGCAGATCGCCGACAGGAGTTCGGAAGAGGCTTCCTTCTGTCCGCGTTCGATCTCGCTGAGGTAGCCGAGCGAGACGCTGGCTCCCGTGGAGACATCGCGCAGCGTCCGTCCCTGACGGCGGCGAGCGGAACGCAGGGCGTCGCCGATTTCAACTCTCAGTAACATTGTGCGTCCCTCCCTTTGCTCGCGCGATCGTGCATTCAACTTTACAGCCCGGCCGCGCGGACGCGCCAACCTGGGCGGGTGAGATCGGGGTATTGCCAGTCCTTTCGGAGAAACCGGCACGGTGGCATTTCAGTGCGTATGTCATGTTGATGAGACAACCGCTGAGACAGGGAACTTATTCCGCGCTCATTCACCGCCGGGACCGAAGGCGAGTTTCGTCGTGAACTCGCCGAGGCGCTCGACCATGGTCTCGACCGTGGCCCGCCGGATCGCCTCCCGGTCCCCCGTGAAGTGATGCTCGAGGACTTCTGCTCGGGAGCCGAAGGCGACAGCCGTGAAGACGAGTCCGACCTCCTTGCCGTCCTGCGGATCGGGTCCGGCGACCCCGGTGCACGAGACCCCGATGTCGGCGATGCAGGCGCGAGCGGCTCCGACGGCCATCTCCGCGGCGACGTGCGGGTCGACGGGTCCGGTCTCCTCGAGACGGTCGGCATCGACCCCGGCAAGGGTCGCTTTGAGGTCGGTGGCATAGGTGACGAGTCCCCCGCGGACGACCGCGGAGGCGCCGGGGACGTCGACGAGAGTGGAGATGAAGCGTCCCGCGGTGAGCGATTCCGCCGAGGCGACCGAGAGTCCCAGCCGCGTGCACGTGGCGATGATGCCCCGGCACGTCGCGAGAAGGTCAGCGGCCATCGTCGGACTGTGACTGGCCCGGAGTGCCGTCATCGCGAGTGCCACCAGGGTTGCGTTCGCCGAGGTTGCCGCCGCTGTCCGCATTGCCGGCAGGTGCGCCTGCCTCCCCCGCATGCGCGGCGCGGGCGAGCTTCGCCGCCTGGATGCAGTAGTCGACGCCGGTGACGATCGTGACGATGATCGCGGCGACGAGGACGAGCCACGCGATGACGAGGAGGACGACGGCGACGACACCGGGCACGAGGAACGCGAGCGGCTTCCACAGGAGCAGGAGGCCGATCGCCACGGTCTGGAGGACGGTCTTGATCTTGCCGCCGCGGGAGGCGGGCATGACGGCGATGCGGATCATGAAGAACCGCAGCACCGTGATGCCGAGTTCACGGACGAGGATGATCACGGGCACCCACCACGGGACCTCGCCGACGACGGCGAGGCCGATGAGAGCCGCTGCCATGAGCGACTTGTCGGCGATGGGGTCGGCGATCTTGCCGAAGTCCGTGATGAGGTTGTACTTGCGAGCGAGGTCGCCGTCGATCTTGTCGGTGAGCATCGCCAGGAGGAACACCGCGAGCGCCCACCACCGCGTCGTCATGTTCTGCCCGCCGTCGCCCAGAAGCAAGACGAGGAAGACGGGAACGAGCAGGATCCGCACGACAGTCAGCGCGTTGGGGAGGTTCCAGTTGCTCGGGGCGGCCTCGGGTGGGGTCTCAGCTCGTTCGTTCACACCTCAACCCTATCGGAGACCCCTGGCAATGAGACGGAGCCGACCGCTCATCGTGGGCGATCGACTCCGCAATCGTTATGCCAGCCGCCTCACAGCGGCCCGTGGCCTCAGCGGCCGGTGAGCTGCCAGGCGTCCTCTCCCGAGGCCTCGACGACCTCGAGTCCCGTCTCCGGGTCGATGTCGCCGACCCGCAGATCCTCGGCATGGCCGACGCCGTTGCCGTAACGGTCCTCCCTCGCCGAGGCGGTCCCCCGACTGTCGTCGGACGCACCGTACTCGTCGCCGGAGTCACCGTAGTCGTCGTCGAAGTCCTCGGCGAAGTCATCGGCAGCCGAGGCACCCGCGGAGGGACCTGCCGCCTCGGCGGGTGGGGTCTCCCCCTTGATGACGGCCAGGGCCGCCGGCAGATCCTCGGGGCGGACGAGGACGTCTCGGGCCTTCGATCCCTCGGAAGGGCCGACGATGCCGCGGGACTCCATGAGGTCCATGAGGCGACCGGCCTTCGCGAAGCCGACACGGAGCTTGCGCTGGAGCATCGAGGTCGAGCCGAACTGGGTGGTGACGACCTGTTCGGCGGCCTGGAGGAGGAGTTCGAGGTCGTCGCCGATCTCCTCGTCGATCTGCTTCTTCGGCGCCTCGACGGCGACGTCCTCGCGGTAGTTCGGGGTGAGCTGGCCCTTGACGTGCTCGACGACCTTCTCGATCTCGGACTCATTCACCCACGCACCCTGGACGCGCATCGGCTTCGCCGCACCCATCGGCAGGAACAGGGCGTCACCCTGCCCGATGAGCTTCTCCGCACCGGGCTGGTCGAGGACGACACGGGAGTCGGCGAGCGAGGACGTCGCGAACGCGAGCCGGGAGGGCACGTTGGCCTTGATGAGGCCGGTGACGACGTCGACGCTGGGACGCTGGGTGGCGAGCACGAGGTGGATGCCGGCGGCGCGGGCGAGCTGCGTGATCCGCTGGATCGAGGCCTCGACGTCGCGGGGGGCGACCATCATGAGGTCGGCGAGCTCGTCGACGACGACGAGGAGGTACGGGTAGGGCTGGAGGACCCGCTCGGACCCGGGCGGCACCTGCACGCGGCCCTCGCGGACGGCCTTGTTGAACTCCTTGATGTGCTTGAAGCCGAAGTTCGCGAGGTCGTCGTAGCGGGCGTCCATCTCGCGCACGACCCATTCGAGCGCCTCGGCCGCCTTCTTCGGGTTGGTGATGATCGGGGTGATGAGGTGCGGGATTCCCTCGTAGATCGTCAGCTCCACGCGCTTGGGGTCGACGAGGATCATGCGCACCTCGTCGGGGGTCGCGCGCATCATGATCGAGGTGATCATCGAGTTGACGAAGCTCGACTTACCGGCACCGGTGGCACCGGCGACGAGGAGGTGGGGCATCTTCGAGAGGTCGGCGACGACGAATCCGCCTTCGACGTCCTTGCCCACGCCCATGACCATCGGGTGGTCGGTCTTGCGGGCGGCCTTCGAGCGGAGCACATCGCCGAGGGCGACGTTCTCGCGGTCGGAGTTCGGGATCTCGATGCCGATCGCCTTCTTGCCGGGGATCGGCGAGAGGATGCGGACGTCGGCGCTGGCCACGGCGTAGGCGATGTTCTTCGACAGCGCGGTGACCTTCTCGACCTTCGTGCCCGCACCGAGTTCGACCTCGTACCGGGTGACCGTGGGTCCGCGGGAGAACCCGGTGACCTGGGCGTCGATCTTGAACTGCTCGAGGACGTCGCGCAGGGCCTCGACGACGCGGTCGTTGGCCTCGGAGCGCTCCTTCGCGGGCGGTCCGGGGACGAGGTAGTCCGAGTTCGGCAGGGTGTAGGTGACGTCGCCGGCGAGGGTGAGCTGTTCGACGCGTTCGGGCAGCTGCTCGGTCGGGGGCGGTGCCGGGGTGTTTGTCGTCGGCACCGGCGCCGAGGCGGCAGCGGAGTTCGCGGTGTGCGCGACGGTCGGCGCGTCCTCCATGCCGATGGCCTTCTTGAGCGCCGAGGCCTCGCGTTCGGCCTTCGTCGGGCGGCGCTCCCCGGGCTTGAACTGGGGTTCGGTCTCGATGACCGTGGTCGCGGCCTCCTCGTCGGAGACCTCCTCTTCGCGGATGTAGGCCTTGTCGTAGGCCTTGTCGGCGAGGTCGTCGTCGACGGGGGTGTCGAGCTCGGGGATCTCGGTCTTCTTCTTCCGGCTGCGGCGCTTGGCGCCCATGACCGGTTTGAGGCTCGAGGTATGGGTGTTCTCGGCCACGAGATCGGTCGAGTTCGCCTCGGCGGTGTCGGCATCCTCGGCGTTCGGGGTCGGCCGGGCTCCGCCGGTCAGGCGCTGGTAAAGCGCGGTGAGCCGGGTCGGGATCGCGCGGACCGGGGTCGCGGTGACGACGAGGAGGGAGAAGAGTCCGAGGAGGACGAGCAGGGGGACGGCGACGTAGACGGTCGTGGCGATGACGAGCGGGGAGGAGATGACGAAGCCGAGCGCTCCGCCGCCGTTGGCCATCGCCTCGCGGGAGTTGACGAAGCTCGGGTTGCCCGCGGCGATGTGGGCGAGTCCGGCCGCCGAGAGGAGCAGCAGGACGATGCCGATGAGGATCCGGTTGTTGCCGCGGTTGTCGTCGCCGCGGAGGAAGAGGCGGATCGCATAGGCGAGGAAGACCACCGGCAGGGCGAGTGCGACGCGGCCGAAGGTGCCTTCGACGACGTTGCGGACCACATCGCTGATCGCGCCGGGGATGTTCCACCATTCGAAGGCGGCGATGACGATCGAGAGCCCGACGAGGAAGAAGGCCGTGCCGTCCCTCTTCGTCGGTGACTGCTCGTCCGGTTCGTCACTGAGGATCTTTCGCGCACGGTTTCCGGCCATGTGGGCCACTCCCCTCCACGCACCGGTGACAACGTTTGTCCCGGGGTCTTCGGTCCCCGCTTGTCCGGAACCGCCCTTCGCCTTGGAGGCCGCCTTAGAGGCAGAGCGCTTTCCGGTACCAGAAGCGGGGGAAGTCGTTCTGGTCGCCATGCTCCTCATCCTAAGGTGATTCCCGGCCCGATCCCCGCAAATCCGGAGGTCTCGGCGTGGCTTGAGCCGGGTCTCGCATCCGCACGGTCTTCCGACCTCAGCAAGGTGCCCGAGGCACGCTCAGCTGTTCGGCACGGTCTTCCGACTTGAGCAGGGTGCGCGGACCGTGCTGGCGTCGGTTCACCGTGC
>ENA-OOKA01000160-OOKA01000160.1-human-skin-metagenome-genome-assembly--contig:-NODE-160-length-22580-cov-6.007059_pt1 | contig 22580 bp, 19 predicted proteins | sample MGYA00248825_ERZ500995 | MGnify/ENA primary metagenome ERZ500995 (study PRJEB25958, sample SAMN03398540) | human skin metagenome | study: EMG produced TPA metagenomics assembly of the Human Skin...
CGCGCCGTGGGTCCCGCTGAGGTCGCAGCCGAGCGATTCGAGGCCGCCGAACGTCGTGTGGACGTGAGCGTCGACGAACCCGGGGGTGAGGAGAGCGCCGTCGGCGTCGACGGTGCGGGTGTGAGGGGTCGCCGGAGCGAGTGTGCCGACCGTGGCGATCCTGCCGTCGCGGATGCTCACGGATGTCGCGGCGATGACCTCGGCGCCGTCGAAGACGACGGCATCGACGATGTCGAGATCGGCCGGGGTGTGCGCTGTCGGCGTTGCGGGGGCTGCACCGGCGGGTGCGGCCGTAGGGTCAGGGGTCACTGGGGTCCACCGACTTCCTTGTCGTCTGGTGCGCGTCTCCTCAAGAGGGGCGCACTGGCTGTCATTCTGGGTCTGGGTTCGCTCCCGGCGGCAGTCGCTGTCTGGAGCCGTGATCCGATCGTGTCCCGGAGGTGACCGGGACGGTCCATCACGTCGTGAAGATCGTGTCCTGCCACGCGTGGTGCGGGTCCTCATGCTGGTCGATGAAGACGTGCTTGATCTGGGTGTACTCGTCGAACGAGTACTGGCTCATGTCCTTGCCGAAGCCGGACGCCTTGTACCCGCCGTGCGGCATGTCGGAGACGATCGGGATGTGCTCGTTGATCCACACGCACCCGGCCTCGATGTCCGCCGCGGCCCGCAGCGCCCGGTTCGTCGACCGGGTCCAGGCGCTCGCCGCGAGCCCGTACGGGGTGTCGTTGGCGAGCGCGATCGCCTCGTCGTCGGTGTCGAAGGGGACCGCGACGAGGACGGGTCCGAAGATCTCGTCCCGCCACACCTCGGCGTCGGTGTCGATGCCGGTGATGAGCGTCGGAGCGTAGTAGGCCGTCGACTCGGGGTCTCCGGGAAGATCCCCGCCGAGGTGGTCCCGGGTGGGGATCTGCCCGCCGGTGCGGATCGTCGCCCCGGCCTCCCGGGCGCGCTCGACCATCGCGGCGACGCGGTCGCGGTGGGTGAGCGAGATGAGCGAGCCCATGTCGGTGGCCGGTTCGGCCGGGTCGCCGAGGCGCACGCCTGCCATGAGCTCGGCGACACGGTCGGTGAAGGCCTCGAAGTGTTCGGCGGCGACGATCGCGCGGGTCGCCGCGGTGCAGTCCTGTCCGGAGTTGATGAGCGAGCCGGCCACGGCGCCGCGGGCTGCGGCTTCGATATCGGCGTCGGCGAAGACGACGAGCGGGGCCTTGCCGCCGAGTTCGAGGTGGACGCGGGCCCCCTTGCGTGCGGCGAGATCCATGATCCGCCGGCCCACGGGAGTCGATCCGGTGAATGAGGTCATGACGACGTCGGGATGGGTGACGAGCGCTTCGCCGGCGTCCCGGCCGTCACCGGCGATGACGTTGATGACTCCGGGTGGGAATCCGGCTGCGGTGGCCGCCTCGGCGAGGATGAGGGAGGTCCCCGGTGTCATCTCCGAGGTCTTGAGGACGATCGTGTTGCCCGCGGCCACGGCAGGGAGGATCTTCCACGCCGCCATCTGCAGCGGGTAGTTCCACGGGGCGATCGAACCGACCACCCCGAGGGGCTCCCGACGGATCATCGACGTCGACTTCTCCCAGTACGTGCCTGCCGACAGGCCGGTGAGCTGCCGGGCGGCGCCGGCGAAGAACCGGGCGTTGTCGATCGACCCGGGGACGTCGAACTCGGTGGCCAGACGGATCGTCTTGCCCGTCTGCGCCGACTCGAGGGCGGCGATCTCCTCGCTGCGCTGGGCCAGTTCGTCGGCGAGGCCGAGGAGGAGGTCGGCCCGCTCGCCCGGAGTGAGCGCCTTGAACGCCGGGAATGCGGCCTTCGCGGCGGCGACGGCCTCGTTGACGTCGTCAGCGGTGGCGAGCCGATACGTACCGGTCGTCGCTGCCGTGGCGGGGTTCGTCAGGGTGAACGGTGCTCCGCGTCCCTCGTGGTGTTCGCCGTTCCAGTGGTGCATGCATATCGGTTCCCGCCTCGTGCCTGTGGACCTGCGCCGGTGGTGCCGTGTGGCGCGGGTCACTGTTTCGGATCACAGTAACGGATTTCGCCCGTGAGGTCCACTAGATCCGTCGTATGAGACCGGGAGCGACAGGAGAATGCTTGCCGAAAGCGCGAATGACCTGCTGAAACAGTGGCCCGCCGAGGTGGTGGCGAGGTGAGGGGCCACCGACGAGCGGAGGACGCCGAGTGTCGATTCCTCAGTCGGAAATCGACACTCAGCGTCCTCGACTCGTGTCTCAGGCGGGGAAGGACTCGCCAGTGAGCGTCTCGAACGCCTCGATGTAGCGGGCGCGGGTCTTCTCGACCACCTCGGCGGGCAGGGCCGGCGGGGGAGTGTCCGAGGACCTGTCCCACCCGGACTCGGTCGTCAGCCAGTCGCGGACGAACTGCTTGTCGAAGCTCGCCTGCACGGTGCCGGGAGCGTAGGACTCGGCGTCCCAGAAGCGTGAGGAGTCCGGGGTGAGGACTTCGTCGGCGAGGACGATCGTCCCGTCGGGCAGCGTCCCGAACTCGAACTTCGTGTCGGCGAGCACGATGCCGCGCTCCCGGGCGATCTCCTCGGCGCGGGAGTAGATGTTCAGGGTGAGGTCGCGGATCCGCTCGGCCCGGTCGGCGCCGATGGTCTCGACGACCTGCTCGAAGGACACGTTCTCGTCGTGGTCGCCCAGTGCGGCCTTCGTCGCCGGGGTGAAGATCGGCGGCTCGAGCCTGTCGGCCTCGGTGAGACCCGCGGGCAGCTCGACGCCGCACACGGCACCCGTCTCCCGGTAGTCGCTCAGGCCGGAGCCGGTGAGGTAGCCGCGGGCGACGCACTCGACGGGGATCATCGTGAGGTTCTGGACGATGAGCCCGCGCCCGCGCACGGCCGCGGGGACGTCGGTGCTGATGACGTGGTTGCCGATGATGTCGGACAGCTGATCGAACCACCACAGGCTCAGCCCGGTGAGCACCCGGCCCTTGTCGGGGATCTCGGTGTCGAGGACCCAGTCGTAGGCGGAGATCCGGTCGGAGGCGACCATGAGCAGGCGCTCGGCCGAGGCGATGTCTGCTGCGTCCTCGGGGATGTAGAGGTCACGGACCTTGCCCGAGTACACGTGAGTCCAGCCCGGGAGCACCGGGGCATCAGAGCCGGGCGCTGCGGTGGGAGCGGCGGCACTCGAACCGGCAGGGCCCGCCTCCGCGCCTGCCTCGGGGGCGGCATAGATGTCGGCGACCTCGATCGTCCCGGCCGCGGCCGCCTGAGCGATGTCCGTGCGGTGCTGCTCGCCGTCCCAGGAGATCTCGTCGACGGCGGCATATGCCCGGGCCCGTGCCTCGTCGAGGTCGGCGCCGAGGGCGACGACCGAGAGGACGCGTCCCCCGGCGGTGAGGACGTCGCCGGCGACGTCCTCGGACGTGCGGGTGCCGGCGTGGAGGACGGAGACGTCCTCGCGGGCGTCGGCGGCCTCGAGTCCGGCGATGACATCGCCCGTGCGAGGGCTCTCCGGGTAGCCTTCGGCGGCCATGACGACGGTGACCGCGGTGCGCGGATCCCAGTCGAGCTCGCCGACCTCGTCGAGGCGGCCCTCGGCGGCGGCGAGCAGCGTCTGCCCGAGCGGGGTGCGCAGGCGGGCGAGGACGGACTGGGTCTCGGGGTCGCCGAAGCGGACGTTGAATTCGACGACGCGCAGGCCCTTCGAGGTCAGGGCCAGCCCGCAGTAGAGGAGACCGGTGAACGGGGTGCCGCGGCGGGCCATCTCGTCGACGACGGGCTGGGCGACGGTGCTGACGATGCCCTCGACCATGCCCGCAGGTGCCCACGGCAGCGGCGAGTAGGCGCCCATGCCGCCGGTGTTCGGTCCCGAGTCGCCGTCGCCGATGCGCTTGAAGTCCTGGGCGGGGGCGAGCGGCACGGTCCGGGACCCGTCGCAGAGGACGAAGAGGGAGACCTCGGGTCCGTCGAGGTAGTCCTCGATGACGACCCGGTCGGAGACCTCGAGGCACGAGTGCGCGTGGTCGAGGGCTGCCTGCCGGTCGGTGGTGACGACGACGCCCTTGCCCGCGGCGAGCCCGTCGGCCTTGACGACGTACGGGGCGCCGAAGTCGTCGATCGCAGCGGCCGCCTCGTCTGTGGTGTAGGCGACGACGGTGCGCGCGGTCGGCACCCCCGCCGCCTCCATGATCTCCTTGGCAAACGCCTTCGAGCCTTCGAGGTGTGCGGCCTCGGCGCTCGGACCGAAGACCGGGAACGAGGCCTCACGCAGGGCGTCGGCGACCCCGGCGACGAGCGGGGCCTCGGGTCCGACGACGACGAGGTCGACGTCGAGGCGTTCGGCGAGCGCGGTCACCGCCTGCGCGTCGGAGGCGTCGAGCGCCTCGGTGTGGGCGATCGCCGCGATCCCCGGATTCCCGGGGGCGGCGATGACGGCGTCGACCTGGGGGTCGCGGCTGAGAGCAAGGACGAGGGCATGTTCGCGGGAGCCCGACCCGATGACGAGAACCTTCACACGACCAGCCTATAAGGTCGTACGCTTGAGTGCGTGAGCCTCTCCACCTTCCATCCCGCCGAGGCGGTCGAGCTCGCCGTCGTCGAGCGCAGCGGATTCGTCGAGTCCCGTCACCTCGGTTCCGCCGTCGTCCTCGACCCTGACGGGTCCCCGGCGCTCAGCCTCGGGTCGCCCACTGCCCCGATCTTCACCCGCTCGAGCCTCAAACCGCTTCAGGCGCTCGCCGCGATGTCGCTCGGCGCCGACCTCACCGGGACCGCGGCGGCGCTCGCCACCGCCTCCCACCGCTCAGAGGCCGGGCACGTCGAGACCGTGACCGCGATGCTTGAGTCCGCGGGACTGAGCGCCGACGACCTTCGGTGCCCCTCTGTCCACCCCGCCGACGGGGCCTACCGGCGCAGCCTCGCCGAGGCGGGAGACCCGATCTCGCCCGTGCACTTCAACTGCTCGGGCAAGCACGCAGCCTTCCTCCGTGCCGCCCGCGCCGTCGGTGCGGACACCGCGAGCTACCTCGACCCCGCCCATCCCGTCCAGGCCCGGGTCGCCGAGGTCGTCGCCGCCTTCGCCGAGGAAACGCCGCCCGCGGTCGGCACCGACGGGTGCGGGGCTCCCGTGTTCGCGCTCAGTCTCACCGGTCTCGCCCGGGCGATCGGCCGCGTCGTCGGCCTCGGTGCTGATGCGCCCGGATCCGCGGCACCCGGACTCGCCGACTTCGCCGACCACGCCCGCACCCTCATCGAGGCGGTGTTCGCGCAGCCGTGGGCGATCGAAGGGCACGGGCGACCGAACACGACGGTCATCGAGCGCCTCGGCGTCTTCGCGAAGGGCGGTGCCGAAGGCGTCATCGTCATGGCCACCCGGGACGGTCACGCCGTTGCGCTCAAATGCCTCGACGGCTCGTCGCGGGCCACCGGCCTCGTCGCCCTCACCCTCCTCCGGCGGGCAGGCGCCCTGCCGGAGGTCGGCGCCGACGAACTCGCCGAGGTCGCCCGTCTCATCACCGAGCCCGTCACGGGAGGCACGGATTCCGAGGGGCGGACAGCGGTCGTCGGCACCGTGCGCGTGAGCGAAGATGCAGCAGGAGGAGGGAGCTGAGATGGCGATTCGACGACGGATAGACCCCGACGAGGGCAGACGCGCACTCGAGATGTGGGTGGCCCACGCAGACGCCGACGCAGCCCCGGGCGACCGGGCGACACTGGCGACCGCGGTGCGCTACACCCTCGAGGAGCTCGCCTCCCGCGCCGAGGGCAACAGCGTCGAGGTCCGGGTCCCGCCCTTCGGCGTCACCCAGTGCATCCCCGGCCCCCGGCACACCCGCGGCACCCCGCCCAATGTCGTCGAGACCTCCGCCGAGGTGTGGCTCGACCTCGTCACCGGACGCACCGACTTCGCCGAGGCGCTCGCCGCCGGCACCGTCGACGCCTCGGGCACCCGCGCCGACCTCTCCGACTTCGTTCCGCTCTTCACCTCAGCCGAGCTCGAAGGACCGCGATGAGCGCCCAGATCACCCAGACGACCTCGTTCATCGGCGGCCGACACGTGCCCTCGCTGACGACGTACGCGAACATCGACCCTGCCACCGGCGACCACCTCGGCGACGTCTCCCGGGGCGGTGCGGACGAGGTCGACCGGGCGGTCAAGGCGGCGGCGAAGGCACAGCGGGAGTGGAAGCGCTCGAGCCCCGAGCAGCGCTCCCGTCTCCTCGTCACCACCGCCGAGGCGATCCGCACCCACCGCGACGAACTCGCCCGCATCGAATCCGAGGACACGGGCAAACCGCTCACCCAGGCCTACGCCGACGTCGATGTGTGCGCCCGCTACTTCGAGTTCTACGGGCACACCATCGAGGCGTACTACGGCACGACGATCCCGTTGGCCGAGGACATGCACGTCTACACGCGCCGCGAACCCTACGGGGTGACCGGGCACATCGTCGCGTGGAACTACCCGCTCCAGCTCATCGGCCGGGCTGCGGCCACTTCGCTGGCCACCGGCAACTGCGCGGTCGCCAAACCCGCCGATGAGACGCCCCGGTCGACCGTTCGCCTCGCCGAGCTCCTCCACTCCGTCGGGTTCCCCGCAGGGGCCTTCAACGTCGTCACCGGTCTCGGCGCCGAGGCGGGGGCGGCTCTGGCCGCGCATCCCGGCGTCGCCCACCTCGGCTTCGTCGGCTCCACGGAGGTCGGTGCGCAGATCGCCCACGCCGCGGCCGAGAGGGTCGTGCCGACGATCCTCGAACTCGGCGGGAAGTCGGCGAACATCGTCTTCGCCGACGCCGACATCGATGCGGCGATCCCCTCCCTCGTGCGCTCGATCATCCAGAACGCCGGACAGACGTGTTCGGCCGGAGCCCGCCTCATCGTCGCCCGCGACGTCCATGCCGAGGTCATCGAGAAGCTCGCTGCGGCCATGGAGCAGGTGACGATCGGCCACGGACTCGACGACCCGATGCTCGGCCCGCTCATCTCGGTGGGGCAGCAGGCCCGGGTCGAGGGCTTCCTCACCGACATCGGCGACGCCCGCATCGTCACCGGTGGGTCCCGTCCGCAGGGACTGGCCGACGACCTCGGCGGGGGTGCCTTCATCGCCCCGACCCTCGTCGACGGCGTCACCCCGGGGTCGACGATCGCCCAGCAGGAGGTGTTCGGCCCCGTCGTCGTCGCGATGACCTTCGCCGACGACGAGGAGGCCGTGGACCTGGCCAACGGCACCGAGTACGGTCTCGTCTCCGCCCTGTGGACCCGGGACCTCTCCCGTGCCCACCGGATCGCCGCCGAGGTGGAGGCCGGGCAGGTCTTCGTCAACACCTACGGGGCCGGCGGGGGAGTCGAGCTGCCCTTCGGCGGGTTCAAGAAGTCAGGGTACGGTCGCGAGAAGTCGATCGAGGCCCTCGACGAGTACACGCAGACGAAGACGGTCGTCATCAGACTGTGACGCCGGCGGTCCTCACCCTGGTGCTCGTCGCCGCGGTCGCCCACGCCGTGTGGAACCTCGCGGCGAAGACCGTCGCCGGCAAGGGCTATGCGTTCGTCCTCGCCTACCACGGGCTCTCCGCGATCCTGCTCGCCCCGATCGCGATCTGGCTCGTCGCCACCGGTGCGCAGCCGCTGGACTGGGCGCTCGTCATCGCAGCGCTCGTCTCCGCTGTTCTCCACATCGGGTACTCGATCTCCCTGCAGTCCGGCTACGACCACGCCCCGCTCGGGGTCGTCTACCCCAGCGCCCGCGGGTTCGGGCCGGTGCTCACGATCATCGTCGCCGTCGCCTTCCTCGGGGAGAGGCCGAGCGGGTTCGAGATCACCGGGGCCCTCATCGTCCTCGCCGGCATCGCCGTCGTCACGCTCCAGCCGCGCGGGACCACCGGTCAGCCGCGCGGGATCACCGGGCGGGCGGGGTCCGCCGGCGTCGTCCGGGGCCTCGCGTGGGGCGGTCTCATCGGGGCGTTCATCGCCGCCTACACTCTCTGGGACGACTTCGCCGTCAACCACATCACCGGCTCCCCGCTGCTCTATTTCGCCGTCTCCGAGGTCTGCGTGGCGGTGGTCATGGGCGCGGGCATCGTCACGCTTCCCGGTGGGGCGAGCAGGCGGGCGGACCTCCGGTCGATCCTCACCGAGCACAGGTGGGCGCTCATCACGGTCGCGGTCCTCTCCCCGGTCGCCTACCTGCTCGTCCTCTATGCGATGCAGCGCGCCCCGGTCTCCCTCGTCGCACCGGTGCGCGAGACGTCGATCATCGTCGGCACCCTGCTCGCGTGGTGGTTCTTCGGTGAGCGGGGTGTGGCCGCGAAGCTCATCGGTGCGATCGTCGTCGTCGCCGGCATCGGCCTCATCGCCCTCGGCTGAGCGGACGATGAGCGGACGACGAGCGGGTCAGCCTTCGGCTGTGCCTCAGCTCTTGGCGGCCTTCTTCCGACGGGGGACGCGGACGACGCGGACGGGGCAGAGCGCATGCGCGAGGACACCCTGCGAGGTCGACCCGAGGAGTGTCGCGGCGAAGCCGCTGCGCCCGCGCGAGCCGATGACCATCTGGTCGGCCGTCTGGGTCGCCGCGACGAGGACCTCCGTGGCCGGGGCGTCGCAGATCGTCCAGCGGACGTCGAGGTCGGGGAACTCGTCGCGCAGGGTCGCGGAGGCGAGTTCGAACCCGGCTGCGGCCTCGTCGTAGAGCTTCGTCAGGTGCTCTTCGCTCGGCAGCCACTCGGGGGAGAGGATGTGGGCGGCGGTGACGCCGACGAGGTGGAGGGGCTTGCCGTAGATGCGGGCCTGCTCGGCGCCGGCGCGCAGCACCGGGCTGTCGGTGTCGAAGGGGTCGAGGCCGGCGACGATCTGCCCCGTGAACTCGGGATGAGCGCCCGGGCCCTTCGAGGCGTCGACCGTCGGTCCCTCCTGCGAGGTGCGCACGGGCGGTTCGATGGGGTTGTGCTCATCGTGCGGCGGGCGCTCGGGCCATGTGGTCGGGATGACGACGGTCGGGCAGTGCGCGTGCGCAGGCATCGCGAGCGCCACCGAGCCGAGCAGACGACCGGAGAACCCGCCGTGGCCGCGGGCGCCGACGACGGCGAGGTCGGCGTTCGTCGATGCGTCGATGAGGACGCCGGAGGCGTCTCCGGAGGAGACGAGGGTCGACACGGGGACTCCGGCTTCGGTGACGACGGCGGCGGCCGCCTCGGCGAGCTGCTTCGTCGAGTCCTTGACGGTGGTGTCGAAGTCGGCCGGGTAGACGATGTCGGCCCGGCTCATGTTCACTCCGGGGACCGTGTACGCGGCGATGAGGCGGATCTGCGCGCCGGTGAGCTGGGCGTGGTCGATGGCCCAGTTGAGCGCACAGCGGCTGTTGGCGGAGCCGTCGATTCCGACGATGATCGTTTCTGACATGTCCACCCCTTGTGAGAGCCTTCGCGTATCGTCTCCTCAGTCTATGGGATTGCCTGGGAATCGGGGCAGGGCCGCTGGACTAGACTGTGTGCGACTTCGTCGGCCCGGCCGACGCCATCCCCCGCGCAAGGAGATCATGAAGGACCAGATCGACGTCTCGGTGCGTCGCAGCCCCAAGTACGCCGCGTTCATGGCCGTGGGCGCGATCCTCGGCGTCCTCGTCGCCGGACTGCTCACGCTCGTCGTCGATCCCGCACAGATCCCCGCGGAGACGACCGTGGCCAAGGGCGCGGGCCTCCTCGTCGTCTTCCTCGGCATCATCGGCCTCTTCCTCGGCGGCCTCGTCGCGCTCCTCCTCGACTGGCGCGGCCGGCGCAGGGCCCGCGAATTCCGGGTCGAGGCGCAGATCGACATGGTCGACGATCCTAAGGCCGTCGCCGCCCGGCGTCTGGCGGAGATGCGCGGTGAGCCGGTCCCCGATCCCGGGACCGAACCCGGCCCCGAGGCGGGCGGTGAGTCCCCGGATTCCCCCGCCGAGGCGGCCCCCGGGACTCCTGCCGACGACACCGGCGACCGGGGTGACCTGGGACGCTCCGAACGGCCGGGTTCCGGCGCCTGAGGCGGCGGTCGGCGGCCCTCCGGCAGTGTGAGACAATTCTTCACGTGGCAAGAGGAGACGGGCAGCTGACCCACGAAATCGACCCCCTGGACCGCGGCCCACAGGACGCCTGTGGAGTGTTCGGAGTCTGGGCTCCGGGCGAGGAAGTCGCCAAACTCTCGTACTTCGGGCTCTACGCCCTCCAGCACCGCGGGCAGGAGTCCGCGGGCATCGCCGCCTCGAACGGCAGCCAGATCCTCATCTACCGGGACATGGGACTCGTCTCCCAGGTGTTCCAGGAGCGCGATCTCGAGCTCCTCCAGGGACACATCGCCGTCGGGCACACCCGGTACTCGACGACGGGATCGCCGTCGTTCGAGAACGCCCAGCCGACGCTCGGACCGACCCCGTTCGGCACCGTCGCGCTCGCCCACAACGGCAACCTCACGAACTTCGACGAGCTCGAGGCCCTCGCCGACTCCCGCAGCGACCACGCGCACCGTGTCGTCGCCGAGGCGACGAAGAAGCGCACCCGCACCCGGGCCTTCCGCGACTCGTCCAACGACACCTCACTCGTCACCGAGCTCTTCGCGACCGAGCAGGGCGAGGACCTCACCGACGCCGCGCTCAAACTCCTGCCGCAGGTCGAAGGCGCGTTCTCGCTCGTCTTCATGGACGAGAACACGCTCTACGCCGCCCGCGACCCGCAGGGCGTGCGACCGCTCTCGCTCGGCCGCCTCTCCACTGGGTGGGTCGTCGCCTCGGAGACCGCGGCCCTCGACATCGTCGGCGCCTCGCACGTGCGCGACGTCGAACCCGGTGAACTCATCGCCATAGACGAGGACGGACTGCGCTCGTTCCGCTTCGCCGAGGAGAAGCAGGCCCGCTGCGTCTTCGAGTACGTCTACCTCGCTCGTCCCGACAGCGTCCTCGACGGTCAGATCGTCCACGGCGCGCGCACGGAGATGGGGCGCAAACTCGCTCAGGAGTACCCGGTCGACGCCGACCTCGTCATCGCCACCCCCGAGTCGGGCACTCCCGCCGCCGTCGGCTACGCCGAGGAGTCCGGGATCCCCTTCGGACAGGGTCTGATGAAGAACGCCTACGTCGGACGGACATTCATCCAGCCCTCGCAGACGCTGCGCGAACTCGGCATCCGCCTCAAACTCAACCCGATCCGCGAGAACATCGAGGGCAAGCGCCTCGTCGTCGTCGACGACTCGATCGTGCGCGGCAACACGCAGCGGGCGCTTGTGCGCATGCTCCGGGAGGCCGGGGCCAAGGAGATCCACATCCGCATCTCCTCCCCGCCGGTCAAATGGCCCTGCTACTACGGCATCGACTTCGCCACCCGTGCCGAGCTCATCGCCAACGGTCTGGGCGTCGAGGAGATCTGCACCTCGCTCGGCGCCGACTCGCTCGGCTACATCTCCCTCGACGGGATGATCGAGGCGACACGGCAGAAGCGCGACCAGCTGTGCACCGCCTGCTTCTCCGGCGAGTACCCGATTCCCGTCAACACCACCCCCGTCGACAAAGGATGCTGAGTTGAGCCACGACGACAATGCTGTGGAGGCTGCCCCGCAGTCCACGACCTATGCCGCGGCCGGCGTCGACGTCGAAGCCGGCGACCGGGCCGTCGAACTGATGAAGTCAGCGGTCGCCGCCACCCACAACGCCAGCGTCGTCGGCGGCGTCGGCGGCTTCGCGGGACTCTTCGACGTCTCCGTCCTCAAGGACTACACGCGTCCGCTGCTCGCGACGTCGACCGATGGGGTGGGCACGAAGGTCGCGATCGCCCAGGCGCTCGACATCCACGACACGATCGGCTTCGACCTCGTCGGCATGGTCGTCGACGACATCATCGTGTGCGGCGCGAAGCCGCTGTTCATGACCGACTACATCGCGTGCGGAAAGGTCCACGCCGAACGCATCGCCGCGATCGTCCGCGGCATCGCCGAGGCCTGCGCGCAGGCCGATGTCGCGCTCGTCGGCGGTGAGACCGCGGAGCACCCGGGTCTCCTCGGCGTCGACGAGTACGACGTCGCGGGCGCTGCGACCGGTGTCGTCGATGCCGAGAACCTCCTCGGGCCCGACAAGGTCACCGCCGGAGACGTCCTCATCGCCCTGCCGTCCTCAGGGATCCACTCCAACGGGTACTCGCTCGTCCGCCACATCATCGCCGAGGCGGGATGGACGCTCGACCGGGAGGTCCCCGAGTTCGGGCGCACTCTCGGCGAGGAGCTGCTCGTGCCCACCCATGTCTACACGGGCGAGCTCAACGCGCTCTTCACCGCGCTGCCCGGTGCCGTCCACGCCGTCTCGCACGTCACCGGCGGGGGACTCTCGGCCAACGTCGCCCGGGTGCTGCCGCCCGGACTCGTCGCCGCGATGTCGCGCGACTCGTGGGAGATCCCCGCGGTCTTCTCCGTCCTCGGCGACCTGGGCGGGGTGCCGCGCGCCGACCGCGAGAGGACCTGGAACCTCGGTGTCGGCATGGTCCTCGTCACGGCCGCCGAGGCCGCCGACGAGGTGCTCGCCGCAAGCCCGGGAGCATGGGTGCTCGGCGAGGTCCGCACCGATGACGGAGCGCTCGCCGGAGAGCTCGACTACGTTCAGGGCGCCAAGGGCGTCGACGGGGGAGCGGCGATCCTCCGCTGACGGGCCACAGCCGCACGCGCGGCGCGCTGCGCACACGGAAGAGGGGCGGAGACCGAAGTCTCCGCCCCTCTCTCAGTGTCTGAGTTCAGCGTGTGTGATCAGCGTCTGCGATCAGGACCGGCGCTCGGAGTAGTCGTCGTCGTCTTCGTCGTCGACGTTGTACTTGTCCGCGTACTCGGAGTAGTCAGGCTCATCGTCGTAGGGATCGGAGGCGCCGGACTTCTGCGAGTCGGAGCCAAGCTCTTCTTGGAGACGATTCAGGTCGGTGTCCGGGCTGTAGTACTTGAGCTTCCGGGCTACCTTGATCTGCTTTGCCTTTGCGCGGCCGCGACCCACTGGCGTGACCCCCTCCGTCGTCATGTGGGGTGTGCAACCCCGGACTAGATCTCTGCTATGCGCTTAAATCCTACCTGTTCGCGGTGGGAAGTTCCATTTCGGGAACCGACCTTGGATAGGGTGATCCCATGTCCTACAGTCGCGAATATCTCGTCTCCCTGCGGATCTTCGAACCCATCGTGGTTCATTCCGAATTGCAAGACAGGCAGGTCGAGGACAACCGTGCGCGCATCGAGGCGCAGGTGGCCGATGACGCGGATCAGCGCCTGATCTCGCTTCCTCCGAGCCCGGTCGCCGAGTCGTTCCGGAACACACCGATCTTCCTTCCCGCGTCTCAGACCCCGGACGGAGTGGATCGGTTCTCGCCCGCGCAGGAGGACATCCGCGGGTGGGAGGCCCTCGAATCGCTCACCGAGCACACGTCGAAGGCGACCCTTGACATCATCGCTCCGAAGTCCGCGCGCAGGCGCGCGGCGAGCCTGCGTGCGGAGTGGCTCCAGGACACCAAGGACACGCGGATCTTCGCTCGGGTCTCGGCGTGGGATGTGCCCCCGGCGTGGTGGCTGTTCTTTTCCCTCGGGGAGGACCAGGTGATCACCGAGGAGACCGACGAGGGGCTGCGGGTGCTCATCCGCACCGACATCCTCGCCGCCTCGGCGCGTATGGAATGGGCGTCGGAGACCATTGCGGAGAAGTCGAAGGTCGTCGACATGGTCGAGCAGACGAGCGTGCTCGCGCAGTGGATCGACAGCTTCGACATGAACTCGATCCTCGAACTCGACCTCGGCGGGATGAGCGAGGTGCTCTGGCCCAACGAGGGTCCCGAGCTCGTCGACGCGTGGGTGACGGCGCTGAGCAATGACGACCTCGAATCCGCGACCGCCGCGTTCCAGAAGTACGCGGCGGCGTGGGAGCAGCTCAACCTCTACGCCCGCGGTTCGTGACCGACCGTCCCCGGCAGCCCTGCGAGCGCTGAGCAACCCGGTGCCGGGTTGCCCAGCGCCCGGAGGGCTGCCGAGAGTGCGAGATTCCGGCCACAGGTGCCTCGCTCGCTGAGCGTCGGTCGTGACCCGGGACGCTACGATTGTCTCCGAGATCGCCGAGGTGGGACCCCGGCATCGACCGTCCGCGCAGCCCAGGTGCCGGACTGAGGGACCGACCGCGGCATGAGAAGGTGAACCCCGCAGCACATGGATGAGAAGAAGCGCCGACTCCTCACGAGCACCCCGCCCGGCGAGCCCCCGACGGACGCCTCCGGAGTGACGGACGCCCCCGGAACCGCGGACGAATCCGGAGCGACAGCCGCCTCGGCGAAGGCAGTGGCCGCGAAGGCCCGCACTGGGAAGTCCCCGAAGCCGATGTCGAGGATCGGCATGGGCTGGCGCATCGGGGCGACGGCGATCGCCCTCGTCATCCTCACGGCGGGGCAGTTCCTCAACACCAACGACTTCTTCCCGCTCGGCTCGCTCACCCAGTACGCGACGGCGAAGGACCTCAACGGTGAGGTGAATTCGACGTGCATCGCCGCGCAGTTCCCCGGCGAGGACGAGCCGACCAAGCTCGCGTTCAACATCGACACGGTCGGCATCGAACGCGGCGACGTCGAGTCCCAGCTGCCGCGGGTCATCGCGAACCCCGAGCTGCTCCAGACGCTCGCGGACTCCTACATCCGCCTCCACCCCGGCCAGCCCGAACCCGAGCGGATGATCCTCTGCCGTACGACCACGCAGCTGAAGAACGGGCGCAGCGTCGGCGAACCGGTGACGAAGGTCCTCGCGGAATGGGAGGTGCGATGAGCCCGACCCACGCCACAGCGCCCGGCACAGCGCCGGACACCCGCAATGCGTTCCTCCGCTGGTTCATGCCGCAGCTCCCGCTCGCCCGGGTCGCGGTCTTCCGGGTCTTCATCTACCTCTTCATCATCATCGACGTCCTCACGATCTCCGCCGACGTCATCCCGCACGGCTGGACGCCCGAGCTCTACCAGCCGCTGTGGCTGGCCCGGGTGCTCGGCATCCCTCCGGTGAGCGTGCTCGGCGCGCAGCTCCTGCTCGCCGCGATCATCGTCTTCTCCCTCCTCGCCGCCGCCGGCATCCTTCAGCGCATCAGCGGCTGGGCGGTCGCGGTCACCTTCGGGCTGTGGATGTTCTACACGCAGGGCTACGGGTACGTCGCCCACGATCACATGGCGCTCGTCATCGCCTCCGTCGTCCTCCCCACGGTCGGCGTCGCGCGGTTCCGGGACGGGGGAGCCACCTCGGCGAAGGCGGGATGGGCGCTGCGGGTCGTCCAGATCGCCGTCGTCCTCACGTACTTCTACTCCGTGCTCATGAAGTGGATCGCCTCGGGCAACATCACGCACTGGGCCAACGGCGCGGTGATCATCTGGGCGCTCATGCGCCGCGGCGCGGAGTGGTCGAAGCCGTTCCTCGAGATGCCCGGCCTCCTCATCGCCGCGCAGTGGGCGACGCTCGCCTTCGAGTTCCTCTCTCCGATCGCGCTCTTCCTCAAGGGCAAGTGGCTCTACTTCGTCGTCGCGTTCTTCTGCCTCTTCCACCTCATGACGTACTTCGCTCTCGGCATCCACTTCCTGCCCACCGTCATCTGCTGGGCGGCGTTCCTGCCTCTGGAGAAGCTCGTCCCTCGTCGGTTCGCTTCAGGGCGTCGAGCACGCGCCTGACGGCGACGCGCTCGGCGGTGTCCGGGCGCATGACCGCGACGACCCACCGCCTCGTCGCGACCCCGGTGAGCGGGATGAGGGTGATGCCGGCATTCCGCGGGGTCGTGTATCGGGGGAGGAGCGCGAGCTGGTCCGAGGAGGCGACGATCGCCTCGATGAGGCGGTTGTCCCGGATCCGTTGGACGACGTCGAGGTCGCGACCGGTGACGTGCTCGATCGAGGTGAGAACGGAGTTGAACGGGTAGCCGATCGGAACCCCCACCCACTGCCAGTCGACGACATCGGTCGGGTGCAGTGACGTGCGCCCGGCGAGCGGGTGGGCGTCGGCGACGGCGACGTCGATCGGCTCCCTCGCCAGGGGGACGACGGTGAGTCCCTCGGTGCCCGCCGGCCGGGCCGAGACGAGGCTGTGGGCGATGACGATGTCGACCTCACTCGTCAGCCCTGCGAACTCGTGTTCGGCGAGGTCGACGTCGTGGGTGCGCAGGACGATTCCCGGGTGCGTGTCGGCGAGCTCACGCAGCGCATCGGGCAGGAGGTGGGTGAGCGCGCTCGGCAGTCCGGACAGGGTGATCTCCCCGACCGGTTCGCCGAGGTGGCCCTCCCAGTCCGCCTGCACGCGGGCGATCGCGCGGGCCACGTCTCGCCCGCCCGCGGCGAGCAGTCGGCCCGCGGGAGTGAGCCTGAGTCCGCGGCCGGCGGGTTCGACGAGAGCGTGGCCGAGTTCGCGGGCGGCCTGTCGGAGCTGCTGGGAGACCGCCGAGGGCGTGCGGTGGGTGAGACGGGCGACCTCGGTGACGCTGCCGTGCTCATCGAGGGCGCGGAGCAGTTCGAGGTGCCGCGGATCGAGGGCACGCTGCTCGGGGACCATGAAGTCATGCTACACAGTCGATGAAGAACTTTGCGATTGTGCTCAACAGTGGCGGCGTCGAGGATGGAGGCATGTCCTTCAAGCACTGTCTCCTCGCCGCCTCGGTCGCCGTGATGTGGGGGTTGAACTTCCTCGCGATCGACCTCTCGCTCGAGCAGTTCCCGCCGTTCTTCCTCGTCGCATTCCGCTTCGCCCTGCTCGCGATCCCCACCCTCCTCTTCGTGCCGATGCCGAAGGTGAGGTTCCGCTGGATCCTCGGCTACGGGCTCGGCTTCGGGATCCTCCAGTTCGCGTTCCTCTACTGGGGCATGGCCGCAGGCATGCCGGCTGGACTCGCCTCACTCGTCCTCCAGGCTTCCGGGCCGTTCACGGTCTTCCTCGGGATGACGGTCCTGCGCGAGCGGGTCCGTCCGTCCCAGATGGCGTTCCTCCTCGTCGCGATGGCCGGGCTCGGGGTCGTCGGCTGGCAGCGCTTCGACTCCTCGGCGAGCCTCCTGCCCTTCCTCCTCACCCTCGCCGGCGCCTTCGGGTGGGCGATCGGCAACATCTGCAACCGGCAGGCGCATTCGACCGAACCGGTGAAGCTGACGATGTGGATGTCCGTCGTCCCGCCGGTGCCGATGCTCATCGTCGCCCTCCTCGTCGAAGGACCCGACCGGATCGGGCAGTCGTTGACGACGCTGGCGACCCCGACAGGTCTGCTCGGCCTCGCGGGGCTCATCTACACCGTCGTCATTGCCACCGTCATCGGCTCGGGCGTGTGGTCATGGCTGATGTCGCGCAACCCCGCCGGAGTCGTCGCCCCGTTCTCCATGCTCGTGCCGATCGTCGGGATGAGCGCGGCGTGGCTCGTCTTCGGAGAGACGGTGAGCCTCGGCGAACTCTGCGGTGCCGGCCTCGTCATCGTCGGCGTCCTCGGTGCCGGACTCAAGGCCGCGAAGGGGGCGCGGATCGCCGGTGCCCTCGCCAAGGCGGTGCCCGAGCCGGTGCCGGATGTGACCGAGCCAGCCGGGGAGTCGAACCCCGTGTCCGACGTCCCCGCTGGGACGCGGGAGGAGGACGTCCCCGCGGGGACGGCGACGGGGTCCCACCTCGGCTGGGCAGCTCACCCCAGCCGCGAACGGCCGTAGGTGAGGCGACGGAGGACCACCTCGGCGGGGCCCTTGTGGTTCCTCGACTCCATCCACATCGCCAGGGCGACGGAAACGACCCACACCCCGATGGCGAGGAGGAACGCCGGGGTCGTGTTCCACGTCCGACCCAACCCGAGGCCCCACGCGGCGAGCAGCGGTGCGAAGACGACGGACTGGAAGAGATAGAAGCTCAGCGAACGTTTGCCGAGGTAGGCGATCGGCAGGAGCAGCCTCGGCGGGTTGTCCTGGAGGCGCAGGCCGATGAGGCCGAAGAGGGCGGCGTACCCGATGCCCGCGCACGCCCCGGTGGCCGTCGAGAGGACAGAGAGCAGCTGGACGGGGCCGGAGTCCTCGGCGACCCAGCCGAGGTAGGCCAGCGCCTGCGGGACGCTGCCGAGCACACCGAGAGGGATGCCGATTCCGGCGACGAGGCCGAGGCGGGGACGACGGGGTGCCAGCGAATTGCCGGACTCGATCCACCGGTGCCGGGCGGCGAGGCCGCCGAGGATGATGCACAGGGGCACGATGAGGGAGAAGGTGCCGAGCACGGTCGCCATCACCCACACGAGGAGGCGGACGCCGATCGCCGTGAGGTAGTTCGTCTCTCCTGTGCCTTGGGTGAGGAGGGTGTCGGTGATCGCCCCGAACGCCGCGGATTCCTCGGGCGTCATGTCCGCGCCGGTGCCCGAGTCGCCTGCGAGGACGAGGGAGACGACGATGAAGAAGACCTGGACGAGGACGAAGAGCGCAAGGATGCCGGCGAGGATCCAGACGGTGATCCTCAGTGCTCGGTCCCCGGCGGCCTGGATGAGGTAGCCGAGGATGAGACCGCACAGACCGTAGGCGCCGAGGATGTCCCCGCCGAAGAGCAGCGCGGCGTGGATGAAACCGAAGACGACGAGCCAGAGGCTGCGGCGCACGAGCATCGAGGTGATCGTCCGCGGGTCGTCGCCGGCGGCGGTGCGGCTGCGGGTGAACTGGACGATGCCGTAGCCGAAGAGGAACGCGAACATCGGGTAGATGCTGCCGTCGACGAAGAGGATCGTGAGCACGGACAGGGTCGTATCAAGCGGGGAGTCGCTCGTCGGGTGGCCGCTCATCATCGTCGCGGCCTTCGTGCCCCACAGGTACGCCGAGACGTTGGCGATCGCGATGAGGCAGAGCATGAGACCGCGGGCGAGGTCCGGGGCGAAGGCCCGCCGAGGCGCGGGAGTGGGAGGGCCGGGCGCGCGACTGCTGTGCATCATCGGAGCCGGCTGGTGCGGGAAGTCTGGGTGCGTCATGTGATGTTTCGGGTCGAGGACGGTTGGACGGTGTCGGACGGGTGAACGGCGACCGCCTCGGCGAGGATCCGGTTTCAGTCCTGCGGGGCGAGGCTGGGGACCTCGGTGATGCCGAATCGGTGCTTGAGCGCGCGCTGCGCGGCGAACCAGCCGTTCATGCCGTGGACGCCGGGGGCGGGCGGGGTCGCCGCCGAGCAGAGGTAGGCGCCGGGCACGCCGAGGCTGTAGTTGTCCCAGTTCGTCCGGGGGCGGGCGAGCATGCGGTAGAAGGTGATGATGCCGGTGGCGATGTCGCCGCCTGTGTAGTTCTGGTTGTGCTCGGACATCTGCGAGGCCGGCACCGACCGGTAGTCGACGATCGTGTCGCGGAAGCCGGGGGCGAAGCGTTCGAGCTGCCGAGTAATGTACTCGGCCGGGTCGATCGGACAGTCGAAGGGGACGTGGCAGTACGTCCACAGCGGCCGCAGGCCGTTGACCTCACGCGAGGGGTCGAAGACCGTCGGGTCGGAGACGAGGCAGACCGGGTGCTCGGGCATCCGCCCGGCGACGACGTCGCCTTCGGCAGCGGCCATCTGCTCCCGGGTCCCGCCGAGGTGGACGGTGCCGGCGCGCGCGACGTCCGGATCCGCCCACGGGACGGGCCCGTTGAGGACGAAGTCGACCTTGGCCGCGGCGTTGCCGTGCTTGAAGGTCCGCAGGGCGCGCTCGACGTGAGCGGGGAGGAGGCCGGAGAAGATGTCCGCGGCATTGCCCGCCGAGGTGTCGAGGATGTAGGCGCGGGCCGCGGGCATGTCGGCGACGTGGTCGACGCGGACCCCGGCCGTCACCCGACCGCCGTGGGCTTCGAGATCGGCGACGAGGGCGTCGGTGATCGCCTGCGAACCGCCGACGGGGGAGGGCCACCCGCCGGCGTGGGCGATGGTGGCGAGCATCGTCGCCGTCGCTGCCGTGCCCATCCCCGGCAGGGGGCCGATCGCGTGCGAGCCGACGCCGGTGAACAGCGCCTGGGTGGTCTCGTGGGAGAGCGGGATGTTCCAGGCGGGACTCGCCTGGGAGAGCAGCCGCATCCCGAACTTCACGACGTTGGCGATGCCCGAGGCATCGCGCAGCGTCGGCGGCAGTGACCGCTTGTCGCCGAGGGAGAGCCAGATCGTGTCGTCGACGCGCTCGAGGAGGGGACGGAAGAACCGGTCCCATTCCGGTCCCGCCTCGCCGAGGTGCTCGACCGTCTTCGCGAGATCGTGGAAGGCCAGCGCGGCGGGCCGGCCGTCGAGCGGCTGGGCGTAGGAGATCTCCGGGGTCGTGAACTCGAGTCCGCGGGCCCGGAGGTCGAAGTCGACGAAGAAGGGGCTGGCGATCGCGAGCGGGTGGACGGCCGAGCAGATGTCGTTGACGATCCCCGGGGCCAGCCCGAGGTCGAGGGTGCGGGAACCGCCGCCGATCGTCGGCTGGGCTTCGAGGACCTCGACCGAAAGCCCCGCCCGAGCCATGGTGACGGCGGCCGCCAGACCGTTGGGGCCGGATCCGACGACGACGACATCAGGCTGGGTGCTCATGGCTTCAGTCTAGGTCAGACACCCGAAGCGGGCTGAGAGTGCGTGCCGCGGGCGTGCGCACGGCGGCCCCCGGCGCCGGGGTCAGAACTCGCCGATCCCGTTGTGGAGGATGTCGCGCAGAGCCGAGCGGATGAGGCCGAGCTCTTCGAAGCCGTCGAGCTCGGCATCACCGAGGACGACGGTGTCCGTCGTCAGCTCCCTGACGCTCACGACGCTGCTCGTTCCCAGCTGGTCGGTGCCGAAGAGGAAGAGGTTCGCGACGATCAGGGTCTCCCCCTCGGGCAGGGCGCGAGTGGCAAGTGCTCCCACCCGCGGGTCGAGGGGGCCGGTCGGTGAGTCGGCGGGGACGAGGGTGCTGAGCTCGGGAAGCGTATCGCGGGTCAGGCGCGAGGCCTCGTCGTCTTCGTCGAAGCTGTCGATGAGTCCGAGCTCGAGTTCGAACGCCGTTCTCGCGAGGACGCCGGTGAGCAGGTTCTCGTCGAGGAGCGGTGTGCGTCGGGTGTACCACCGGATGACGTCGTCGGCGTCGTTGGTGAGGATGAGCGACCAGACCGCGCTGACATCGACGTCGGCGGGCAGGGGGAGGAACGCCCAGCCGGCGAAGAGGTCCCCGAACGTCGTGACGGGAGGCGGCGGCACTTCGGCCGCCGGGCCGGTCGACTCTGCCGCGGCTGCGGTGGTGCGAGCGTCGCCTGCCGGGGCCCCGGCGTCGTCGACATCGTCGTCGAAGGGGCTGAAGGAGAGCGTCTCGGCGAAGCGCATCTGCGCGACCCGCAGGAGGCCCTCGATGAGTTCGCTGCTGACGTCCTCGTTGAGGAGTTCGACGTTGCCGGATTCGAACGGGTCGTCGTCGCAGAGGATGGCGACGTAGCGGCCGGTGGGTTCGTGGCCCTCGGGCAGAGGGTAGATCTTCAGCCGGGACAATGCCGCCGAGGCCTCCTCGACGAGGACGTCGCCGCTGAGATCGGACAGGGTGCTGTTGACCGGGGCGTCGGCGCTCGTGCCGTCGGTCTCCTCGTCGACGTCGTCGTCGACCCATGCGTTCGCCGACTCGGTCTCGACGAGGAAGCCGGCGATCTGCGAGAGGATCGTCGCATACGACGCGCCCTCGGTGGTCCGTTCGATCCACCCTGTCTCGCCGTCCTCATCCTCCGTCTCGAAGTATCCCCACACCATGGTGGGGAAGAACTTCGGCGGCACGGATTCGATGATGTCGGGGCGGAACAGCCCGAACGGGATCCATTCGGAATCGTGGTCGACGGGGGAATCGTTCATCGGTCAATAGTGCCACGAGCCGGGCGGATCCGCCGACGGTCGGCAGGTGAACAGCCCACCCTGCCACTCCGCCGGGCAGGTATAGCATGGCACCGTCCGCACAGCCGGTGGCCGTCGACTGCCCACCGGACCGGCACACGACGCTGACCTGCGAAAGGATCTCCATGAGCGCGTTCTTCGTCTCGCCCACCCCGATCATCAGTGCCCTGCGCGGCTTCGCCCGCGCCCACTCGGACCGTGTGGCCCTCACCGAGGACCCGCTCTTCGTCCGCTCCCGCACCCGAGACCCTGAACGCCGCGTCGGACTCGTCTCCGGAGGCGGATCGGGCCACGAACCCATGCACGTCGGCTTCGTCGGGCAGGGGATGCTCGATGCGGCAGTTCCGGGCGAAGTCTTCGCCTCCCCGCACAATGCGCAGATCTTCGCCGCCTCACGCGCCGTCGCCGGAGAAGACGGGGTCCTCCACATCGTCAAGAACTACACCGGCGACGTCATCAACTTCGCCATCGCCGCCGAACGCCTCCAGGCAGCGGGCATCCCGACGCGCACCGTCATCGTCGACGACGACATCGCCACCGACAGCGACGAGACCGAGACCGGCCGCCGCGGCACCGGCGCGACCGTCATCGTCGAGAAGATCCTCGGTGCCGCTGCCGACTCCGGACTCGGTCTCGATGAGCTCGCCGACCTCGGCGCCGAGGTGGTCGCCCGTTCCCGCAGTCTCGCCGTCGCAGCCCGCGCCCAGACCGACTCCCACACGGGTCGTCCCGCCTTCGATCTGGCCGAGGGAACGCTCGAGTACGGGGTCGGCATCCACGGTGA
>ENA-OOKA01000161-OOKA01000161.1-human-skin-metagenome-genome-assembly--contig:-NODE-161-length-22473-cov-11.534570_pt1 | contig 22473 bp, 19 predicted proteins | sample MGYA00248825_ERZ500995 | MGnify/ENA primary metagenome ERZ500995 (study PRJEB25958, sample SAMN03398540) | human skin metagenome | study: EMG produced TPA metagenomics assembly of the Human Skin...
GCGCCACGGCCACGAAGAACCTCGTGGCCATGATCCGCGGAGCCCAGCCGACCTCTAGCCGGCCCCTGGTCCTGCCGAGCAAGCTCGTGGTGCGCCAGTCGAGCCGTGTCGTGGAGACGCCGCCGGCACGGCTCCGCTGAGCCCGCACACCCCGAACGCTCGTTCCGGATAGGATCGGGCCATGCCCAGGGTCAGCGATCAGTTCCGCGCCGCACGTCGTCAGGCCGTCGTGGAGGCGGCCTCCGCGTGCTTCTTGGCCCACGGCTACCGCGGCGCCTCGATGCATCAGATCATCGCGGCCACCGGCCTGTCCGCCGGAGCGCTCTACCATCACTTCCCCGGCGGGAAGGCGGAGCTGGTCGCCGAGTGCGTGCGCACGGGCCTGGACAGCGTCCTGGAGGCCATCTACCCGGCGGACCCGCGCACCGAGCAGACGCAGGACGGGTTCCAGCCGGACGCCTGGCTCGTGAGGTCTCTCGAGCAGCTGGCGGGCTCGCCGCGGCTGGCCCGCCTGCTGCTGATCACCTGGGCCGAGGCTGCGGTGGACCCAGCTGTCGCCGAGCTGATGGGCGCGCACCAGGAGTCGCTGCGCTCGGCGATCGAGCGCGTCTTCGCCGGCTGGGCTGTCGCCGAGCTGGGGCTGGCAGAGGCCAGTGCCCGTCAGTGGGTCGAGATGTTCTCCCAGGCGGTGCTCTCCGTGCTGCAGGGCTGGGTCGTGCAGTCGGCGCTGCTGCCGGGCTTCGACCACGAGGCCTACCTGGACTACGCCCGCACCCTCGTGGCCTCCGACGAGGGCTGAGCAGACCCTGCCCCGCAGGGCCGTCCTACGCGTACTGTGAGGCCATGGATCCTCAGCAGCAGCGCCTGCCCGTGCCCACCCTGCTTCCGTGGAAGGGCCGTCTCCCCGACGTCGCCGACGACGCCTTCATCGCCCCCACCGCCGTCCTGATCGGCGACGTGGCGGTCGGGCCCGGCAGCGGGGTCTTCTACGGCACGGTAGTGCGCGGGGACCGCTCCGCCCTGTGTCTGGGGGAGGGGTCGAACCTGCAGGACAACTGCACCGTGCACTCCGATCCGGAGCACCCCTGCACCATCGGGGACCGGGTCTCGGTGGGCCACGCGGCGGTGCTGCACGGCTGCACCGTGGAGGACGACGTCCTGATCGGCATGAGCGCCACCGTGCTCAACGGGGCGGTGATCGGCACGGGATCGCTGGTGGCCGCCGGCGCCGTCGTGCTCGAGGGCACCGTGGTCCCGCCCGGCAGCCTGGTGGCCGGCGTGCCTGCCAAGGTGCGTCGCGGGCTCACGGACGAGGAGCGCCAGGCGGTGCGGAGCAACGCCGCCGAGTACCTCGAGCTCTCGCGGCGCCACCGCAGCCTCCAGCACGAGGCCTGAGCCGACCGGCTGGACGACGAGAGGGTGCCGACGCTCCTGGAGCGTCGGCACCCTCTCGTCGCAGTGCTCGCCGTGCGCCCGTCGCGAAGGGACGGGCGCACGGTGCGGCTCAGGCGCTGCCGGTGCGCTGTCCGATCGCCACGGAGATCCTCTGGCCCGCCTGGAGCGTGTACTCGGAGCCGTCGACGTGGATGGTCACCGGATCGGCGCCCTTGGAGGAGCCCTCCACCTCCAGGACCTCGTGGTCGATCCGGACGCTGAGGACCTGCCCGCGGTACAGGACCGTGAAGCTGACGTCGTGCAGCTGCGGCGGCAGGTGCGGGCTGAACTCGATCCAGTCGCCGCGCACGCGCAGGCCGGCGTAGGCCCGGGTCACGACCTCGACCGAGCCCGCCATGGCACCCAGGTGGATGCCCTCGCCGGTCGTCCCGCCCTGGGTGTCGTCCAGATCGATGACCAGCGCGTCCTGGAAGGAGGCCCAGGAGCGGTCCGGATTGACCCAGGCCTGCACGGAGGCGTTGACCACCTTGGACAGAGACGATCCGTTCGACGAGCGCTGGATGTAGTAGTCCACGGTGCGCTGGATGACGTCGTTGTCGACCTCGTAGCCCATGCGCCCGAGCTCCTCGATCACGCCCTCCGGGCCCAGCAGGTAGACCAGCATGATGGTGTCGGCCTGCTTGGAGAGCTTGTAGTTGTTCGTCATGTCGCCCTCGTTCTCCAGCAGGAGGTCCAGGCGGCCGATGTTGCGGTACTTGCCGCGGTAGAAGTCCCAGTCCAGCTCATCGAGGGAGTCGTAGCCGTCGTACTGGGAGATCGTGCCGTCGGAGTTGAACGGCACCGCGAGCTTCTGCGAGACCTCGTGCCAGTGCTCGGCCTCCTCCGCGGTCACGCCGAAGCGCGCCGAGAGCTCCTCGCGCTGGTGCTCGACCATGTCCTGGAAGATGTGCGCCGAGTGGCGGAACAGCCACGCGGCCAGGACGTTCGTGTACGCGTTGTCCTTGAGACCGCCCCCGTGCTGGCCGCGGGGGCCGTCGTGGTACTCGTCGGGGCCCATGACGCCGCTGATGTGGTAGCGGCCGTCGGCCTCGTCGTACTCGGCCAGGGAGTCGAACAGGCGCGTGATGCCGATGATCAGGTCCGAGCCGTGGCCCGAGAGCCAGTCCAGGTCACCGGTGGCCTCGTAGTACAGCCACGCGTTGTAGGCGATGGCCAGGCCCACGTGGAACTGCCGCCACGAGTTGTCCGGCAGCCAGCGCTGCGAGTGGTGGTTGAACAGCTCGGGCGGGGTCTCCTCGCGGCCGTCCGAGCCCGACTGCCACGGGAAGGCCGCTCCGCGCAGGCCGAACTGGGTCGCGCGGTGCTGCGCCTCCGCCAGACGGCGCCAGCGGTAGGACAGCAGCGAGCGGGTCACGTGCGGCTGGTGCAGCGAGATCACCGGCAGGATGTAGAGCTCGTCCCAGAAGATGTGGCCGCGGTAGCCCTCGCCGTGCAGTCCGCGGGCCGGGACGCCGGCATCGCGCAGGGACAGGTGCGGGGCCAGCGTCTGCGCCGTGTGGAACGTGTGCGTGCGCAGGGCCAGCTGGGTCAGCAGGTCCTCAGGGCGCTTGTCGATCTCCTCGTCCAGGGCGACGTCGTAGCGGCGCCACAGCTGCTCCCACTCGACCACATGGGCCTCGAGCAGCTGGCCGAAGTCCTGCGGGTTGCGGTTCAGCTGGGACAGGGCGCCCTCGCTCGGGGAGCCGATCGCGGCGTCGCGGCTGGTGACCACCGCGGTGGTCTGGGCCACGGTGACCGGCTCGCCCTTGCGCAGCGCGATCTGGAGGCGGCGGAACTCCGTGCCGCCGGGGCGGATCTCGCGGCGGGCGCGCACGGAGGCGGCCCCGTCCACGTGGGTGCGCTGGGCCGTGGCGATCTGGATCTGCGACTGGTTGGTGCGCACGAGCGACAGCAGCGTCTCCTGCTCGTCCGCCAGCGTGGTGGACTCCTCGAGCACCAGGTGGTGCGAGTTCAGCTCGCGGTACTCCTTGACGCCGTCGTTGACGACGCTGGGGTCGATGCCCGTGCGCACGTGGATGCGCCCGGTGAAGTTCTGCGACTCGAAGACGGTCTCCTGCGCGCCGATGTGGCGGTGGCGCAGGGAGACCAGGCGACGCTGGATGACCTTCAGCACGGCGCGCTCACCGGACTCGGCCGGGTCGCCCTCGCGATCCGTCAGCGTCATGGTGCGGGTCAGCAGGCCGCGGCGCAGGTCGAGCTCGGTGCGCTCGTCGGAGTAGTCCAGACCGCCCTCGGACAGCCACGTGCCGCCGGCGATGCGCACGTCCAGGGTGGTCCAGTTGGGGACGTTGACCATGGACTCGTGCTCGACGTCCCGGCCGTTGATGTGGCTGACCACGCGGTTGAACACGCCGGCCAGGTAGTTGCCCGGGCTGTGCACGCCGTCCTGGGAGCGCTCGCTGTGGGAGCCGCGCACGCCCATGTAGCCGTTGGACAGCGTCATCAGGGTCTCGCGGCGGGCCTGCACGGCCGGGTCGAAGCCCTCGAAGACGAGCTTCCAGGGGTCGTCGCGGCGCGCGCCGAGGTCGAGCTCGCCGACGTCGTTCAGCACGACGTCCGCGCCGCCGCGGTAGAGCGCCTGGCGGTCGCCATGGCGGGCGATGCCCACCACCAGTCCGAAGCCGCCTGCCGCGCCCGCCTGCACGCCGGCCACGGCGTCCTCGACGACGACCGCATCGGCCGGGTCGACGCCGAGCTCCTGGGCGCAGCGCAGGAAGGTGTCCGGGGAGGGCTTGCCGGGCAGGCCCTCGGCCTGGGCCATGGCGCCGTCGACGATGAAGTCGAAGAGATCGGCGACCTCGGCGCGCTCGAGCACCGTGGTCGAGTTGCGGGAGGCGGTCACCAGGCCCACGGGGACCTCGCCCTCGCGAAGGCGGCGGATCAGCTCGATCGTGGCGTCGAAGACGCGGACGCCCTTCTGCTCGAGCGCGGCGTTGAAGTAGTCGTTCTTCAGCGCGGCCTGGCCCTGGACGGTCCACGTGCCGGGGGCCTCGTCGTCCGAGCCCTCGGGCAGGAAGGCCCCGCGGGAGGCCAGCAGCGTGCGGATGCCGTCCTCGCGGCGGCGGCCGTCGACGAAGTCGCGGTAGTCCCGGGAGATGTCGAACTCCCGGCGATCGATGGTGCCGTCGGACTTCAGGGCCTGGAGGCGCTCATCCGCCAGGAGGGCGTCGAACAGCGACTTCCAGGCGCTGGCGTGGACGGCCGCCGTATCCGTCACCACGCCGTCCATGTCGAAGATCACAGCGGCAAAGGTGGTCCGCAGGCGGTCCGCGGAGCTCTCGGCGGCGGGGCCGTCGGGATGGATCTGCTCGAGCGATGCGGTGAAGGGCGATTGCGGAAGGGCGTTCACGGGCACTCCTGAGGGTCCTGCGCTGGGCCCGAGTCGACCGGCAGACAGACCGGCGATGCTCAGGATCAGGGCGCGGCGGTGCGTCTGGCTGGAGGACTTCCTGCCGGTCGTCGGCGAGCAGCGCTGTGCGCATTCGCTTGCCGACGGAAGCAGGTCCGGGGCAACCCTACCGGCGAGAGGGCCTCGGCGCAGTCCCTGCGGACGTGTCGGGATGTGCGCACTTCGGGTGCCTCGAGCAGGTCGTGCCGCCGGGCTCGGAACACGATGAGCCGGAGCACTAGAGTGGATGAGAACGTTCAGGACCGTCCGTGCCAGATGAGGAGCCACGATGAGCCCCAGTCGTCCCAGCATCACCGATGCGCCGCTGTCCGAGGTGGACCCGGAGGTCGCCGCTGCGATCACCGCCGAGGTCGGTCGTCAGCGCGACACCCTCGAGATGATCGCCTCCGAGAACTTCGCCCCCCGCGCGGTCCTCGAGGCCCAGGGCTCGGTGCTGACCAACAAGTACGCCGAGGGCTACCCCGGACGCCGCTACTACGGCGGCTGCGAGCACGTCGACGTGGTGGAGAACCTCGCCCGCGACCGCGCCACGCAGCTGTTCGGGGCCTTCCACGCCAACGTGCAGCCGCACTCGGGCGCCCAGGCCAACGCGGCGGTCATGGCGGCCATGATGCAGCCCGGCGACACCCTCATGGGCCTCTCGCTGGCCCACGGCGGGCACCTGACCCACGGCATGAAGCTCAACGTGTCGGGCAAGCTCTACGACATCGCCCCCTACGAGGTGGACCCCGAGACCCTGGTCCTGGACATGGACAAGGTCCGCGAGCAGGCCGTCGCCGCCCAGCCCAAGGTGATCGTGGCCGGCTGGTCCGCCTACCCCCGCCAGCTCGACTTCGAGGCCTTCCGCTCGATCGCCGATGAGGTCGGGGCCACCCTGTGGGTCGACATGGCCCACTTCGCCGGTCTGGTCGCCGCGGGTCTGCACCCGAACCCCGTGCCCCACGCGGACATCACCACCTCCACGGTCCACAAGACCCTGGCCGGACCCCGCTCGGGCGTCATCCTGACCACGGAGGAGTGGAAGAAGAAGGTCGACTCCAATGTGTTCCCGGGCCAGCAGGGCGGACCGCTCATGCACGCGATCGCGGCCAAGGCCGTGGCCTTCAAGATCGCAGCCTCCCAGGAGTTCCGCGAGCGGCAGGAGCGCACCCTCGAGGGCGCGCGGATCCTGGCCGAGCGCCTGACCGCCTCCGATGTCACCGAGGCAGGCGTCTCCGTGCTCACCGGCGGCACCGACGTCCACCTGGTGCTCGTGGATCTGCGCGAGTCCGAGCTGGACGGCAAGCAGGCGGAGGATCTGCTGCACGAGGTCGGCATCACGGTCAACCGCAATGCGGTGCCGTTCGACCCCCGCCCGCCCATGGTCACCTCCGGCCTGCGCATCGGCACCCCGGCGCTGGCCACGCGCGGCTTCGGCGCGGCCGAGTTCGAGGAGGTCGCCGACATCATCGCGACCGCCCTGAAGCCCGGTCCCGACGTCGCCGCCCTGCGCGCCCGCGTCGACAAGCTGGCCGCCGACTTCCCGCTGTACGAAGGGCTCGAGAACTGGTGAGCGCACAGATCCTGGACGGCCGCGAGACCGCACGGCAGATCAAGAAGGAGCTCGCCGAGCGCGTCGCCGCGCTCGGCGAGCGGGGTGTGGTCCCCGGGCTCGGCACGGTCCTGGTCGGCGACGACCCCGCCTCGCACTCCTATGTGGCGGGCAAGCACCGCGACTGCGCTGAGGTCGGCATCACCTCGATCCGCCGCGACCTGCCGGAGGACATCTCCCAGGAGGATCTCGAGGCCGAGATCAGGGCGCTGAACGAGGACCCGGCCTGCACGGGCTACATCGTGCAGCTGCCGCTGCCGAAGCATCTGGACACGAACCGGATCCTCGAGCTCGTGGATCCGGACAAGGACGCCGACGGCCTCCACCCCACGAACCTGGGGCGCCTGGTGCTCAACGTGTCGGATCCCATGGACTCGCCGCTGCCCTGCACCCCGGCCGGGATCGTGGAGCTGCTGCAGCGTCACGGCGTCGAGCTGCGCGGCAAGGAGGTCCTGGTGGTGGGCCGCGGCGTGACGGTCGGACGGCCGATCGGGCTGCTGCTGACGCGCCGGGAGATCAACGCCACCGTCACGCTGGCCCACACGGGCACGCAGGACCTGGACTCGCTGCTGGCCCGCGCGGACGTCGTCGTGGCAGCCGCTGGTCAGCCGCACATGATCGGCGCCGAGCAGATCAAGCAGGGCGCGGTCCTGCTCGACGTCGGAGTCTCCCGAGTGGAGGACCCGCAGAAGGGCAAGAAGGTCCTCACCGGAGACATCGACCCGGCCGCAGCCGAGCGGGCCTCCTGGATGTCGCCCAACCCCGGCGGCGTCGGGCCCATGACCCGGGCCATGCTGCTCGTCAACGTGGTCACGGCCGCCGAGCGGCTGGCGCAGCAGGGCTGATCGTCGGCGGGGCGCGGCCGTGCTCGTCCCGCGAGGCCTCACGAGACAGGCCCCTCGGTGCGCTCGGCGCACCGAGGGGCCTGTCCGACTGCCGGGGGCCGCGGGACGAGGATCCGCCGGGGGCGAGAGCCGGGCGCGCTGATTCGCGGGTCCCGTGCCGATGCGGAACAATGTGGGGCATGCAGCAGATCGGCACCGAGAACCCGTCCCGTCAGAGCACTCCCGCAGCCTCTGGGCGCACGGGGCTGTGGATCTCGCTGATCGGGATCGCGGCGCTCGTCGTGATCTTCGTGGTGGCCCTTCTGCAGGCGGCCAACGAGAGCTCGCTGCTCGGCTGGATCCTGGCCGGCATCGCCGCCGGCTGGCTGCTGATCGCCGCGTTCGTGCTGTGGTCGGTGCGCAAGGCGGCCCGCTTCGGCGCCCGGCAGATGGAGGAGGCCCAGCGCACCGCGCAGCGAGCCTTCGGACGGGCCCCGGCCGCCACGCAGAGCGCGCCGGCTCCGAGCCGCTCGATCACCGACCAGAAGATCGAGCACTCGTTCCAGATCATCATGGTCCAGACGCGCGTGATCTCCGCGAATCTGCCCGCTGCAGACGGCTCGAACCCGGGAGATCGCGCCCAGGTCGACCGCGCTCTGGATACGATCGCGGTGACCGCCTCGAACGGCATGGGCATGGTGCAGGACTCCGCCGCTCCGGTGGACGGCGACATCGTCGACTGAGCGGTGCAGCGTAGCTCGGAGGCAGCAGGACCCTCCAGGCCGCAGAGCCGACAGGCCCCGGCCGGGACCGAGGACTCGGAGGAGGCCGCCGGACGCTCGAGCAGACCCCATGAACGGACGCAGACCACGAGAGGAGCGCCGGTGAGCGCAGAGACCACCGCACAGCCCGCAGAGCAGGAGGGCGCCTCCGTGCCCCGCGAGCAGCTGCTGCGCATCGCCAGCATGAACGTGAACGGCATCCGGGCCGCGTACAAGCGGGGGATGGCCGAGTGGCTGGCCCCGCGCGACGTCGACGTCCTGTGCCTGCAGGAGGTCCGTGCCCCCGACGCGATCGCCCGCGAGCTGCTCGGCGAGCAGGAGTGGGAGATCCACCACCAGGAGGCCGAGGCCAAGGGCCGCGCCGGAGTGCTGACCGCGGTGCGCCGCGGCGCCCATGGCGGGACCCTGAGCCCGGAGGCGCGCCGCGAGGGCCTGGGCGACGGCCTGAACGACTCCGGGCGCTGGGTCGAGGACGACCTGCGGCTGCCGGACGGCTCGCTGCTCACCCTGGTCTCCGCCTACGTCCATTCGGGCGAGGTCGAGACTCCCAAGCAGGTCGACAAGTACGCCTTCTTGGAGGCCATGCTCACCCGCCTGCCGGAGCTGGCCCAGAACGCGGACCACGTGCTGGTCGTGGGCGATCTGAACGTGGGCCACACCGAGCTGGACATCAAGAACTGGAAGGGCAACGTCAAGAACTCGGGCTTCCTGCCGGAGGAGCGAGCCTACTTCGACCGGTTCTTCGGCGACCTCGGCTACGTCGACGTCGCCCGCCGCCTGGCCGGCGAGGTCCCGGGCCCCTACACATGGTGGTCCTACCGCGGCAAGGCCTTCGACACCGATGCCGGCTGGCGCATCGACTACCACATGGCCACCCCGGCACTCGCAGAGCGTGCCGTGCGGGCCGTCGTGGACCGCGCCGAGAGCTACGACACCCGGGTCTCGGACCATGCCGCGCTCGTGGTCGACTACCGGCTCTGACCGCGCGGGTCCGGAGCAGACCCGAGCCCCCAGCACCGAATCATCCGCGACGACGGGCCCCGTCGTCCTCGCAGCAGAGAGAAGCACCGCTCGTGACCACCGCAGACACCCCGACCGCCAGCACCAGGCCCCGCGTCCTGTCGGGGGTGCAGCCCTCGGCCGATTCGCTGCACCTGGGCAACTACGTGGGCGCCATCCGCAACTGGGTGTCCATGCAGGACGGCAGCGACTGCGTGTTCTTCGTGGCGGATCTGCACTCGATCACCGTGCCGCAGGATCCGGCGGAGCTGGCCCAGCGCACCCGCGTGACGGCCGCGCAGTACATCGCAGCGGGCATCGACCCGGAGCGCTCCACGCTGCTGGTGCAGTCGCACATGCCGGAGCACAGCCAGCTCGCCTGGGTGCTCAACTGCATCACGGGTTACGGCGAGGCTGCGCGCATGACGCAGTTCAAGGACAAGTCCGCCAAGCAGGGCGCGGACTCCACGAGCGTGGGCCTGTTCACCTACCCGGTGCTGATGGCCGCCGACATCCTGATCTACCAGGCCGATCAGGTCCCCGTGGGAGAGGACCAGCGCCAGCACCTCGAGCTGACCCGCAACCTGGCCCAGCGCTTCAACCAGCGCTTCGGCGAGACCCTGCGCGTGCCGGAGCCGCGGATCATGACGGAGACCGCCAAGATCTACGACCTCCAGAACCCCACGGCCAAGATGTCCAAGTCGGCCGAGTCGGAGAACGGCCTGATCCGCCTGCTGGACCCGGCCAAGAAGAACGCCAAGAAGATCAAGTCGGCCGTGACCGACGACGGCGCCGAGATCCGCTTCGACCGCACCGCCAAGCCGGGGGTGTCCAACTTGCTGACCATCTACTCGTCCCTGACGGACCGCCCGATCGACGACATCGTGGCCGACTACGAGGGCAAGATGTACGGCCACCTCAAGGTGGACCTGGCCGAGGTCGTGGCCGAGACCCTGGATCCCATCCAGTCCCGCGCCCAGGAGCTGCTCGACGATCCCGCCGAGCTCGATCGCATCCTGGCCCGAGGGGCGCAGAAGGGACACGAGATCACCTCGCGGACGCTGTCCGAGGTGATGGACGCCGTCGGCTTCCTGCCGCCGGCGCGCTGAGGGCCCTTGCCCAGCTCGGCTCGCGGCCAGGGGCCGCCGATCGACCCGGAGGAGGAGGGGGCGCGCCGCCCACAGGCAGGCGCGCAGTCCTACGTCCTGGAGCCGCCGGCCGTCCCTCCGGCGGCAGTGGACCGCGACGGGCTGCGCCGTGAGGCCAAGAGGCAGCTGTCGATCCTGCGCCTGAAGCGCCGGCAGGGGGCCGGTCTGCTCTCTCAGCTCGGCAGCGTCTTCGGCTGGGCTCTGGCCTCGGTGTGGACCCTGCTGCCCGGTCGGCTCGTGATGCACTACCTCTTCCACGGCGGGCCCCTGATGGCCGCGGGGCTGTCCTACAACATGCTCTTCGCCTCCGTGGCCGTGCTCGTGATCGGCTTCGCGATCATGGGCCGCTGGCTGGGCTCGGACTCCGAGTTCCGGGACCTGGCGATCGACGCGGTGGAGCAGTCGGTGCCGGGGCTGCTGAACTCCGGGCATGGGGGCCTGATCCCGGTGTCCATGCTGGAGACCACTCAGCAGTTCACCGTCACCTGGATCGTGGGCGCCGCCATCCTGGGCTTCACCGCCTGGCGATGGGCTGCGGGGATCCGGCTGTCGACCAGGCGGATGTTCGAGGTCCCTCCTTCACGAGGAGCTCCGGCCGCGGCGGTGCCGCGGGACATCGTGGGGCTGCTCGTGCTGGTGATGGTGCTGTCCGTCTCGCTGGTGCTCAACGCCGAAGCGGCCGGCGCCCTGCGCCTGCTCGAGGACCAGGTGGGGCAGGTGCCGGTGCTCAGCCCCCTGGTCCGCTTCATGGACGGCGAGGTCGCCTACGGGGCAGCCACCGCGGTCGGGGTCGGAGCCGATGCGCTCACGCTGTTCCTGATGTACCGAGTGGTCGCCCAGCTCAAGCCGTCGTGGTGGGTCATGACCTGCATGCTGATCCTCGGCGCCGGCGGGAACTACGTGCTGCGCGAGGTCGGCGGGCTGGTCATCCAGGCCATGACCTCGAGCCCGTACCTGCTCTCGATCGCCATCACCGTGGGCGTGCTGCTGTGGTTCTACTTCTTCAGCCAGATCATCCTGGTCTCGGCGGCCTTCGGCGCCCTGGTCCAGGCCGACACCCATGGCGGGCATCCGCAGCCGGTGGGGGAGACCCGGGCCGTGGCCGCGGTCGCGGTGGCCACCCTCGACGACGTCCGCGCTCACGAGCGCGGCCTGCTCTGACGCACTGCTGCCCGCCGCAGCTCCTGCGGGGAGCCTCCTCGCGCTCGGTGCGGCCTCTGCGCCCCCATCGCTGCCCCGCTGCTGCGCGCCCCGTCGATGGGGGGCGTCGTCGCCGATGCCGCACCTGCGCAGCCCCTCAGCGCTGACGGGCTGCCGTCCTGCGGCCTCATCCGGTCGGATCCGCGGAGGCCGCAGAAGCGCCGTCGATCACCGCTGAGGGGCTGCGGTGGTGCGGCGTCAGCTCGCCGGGCCGGCTGACGGCGGCGCTGAGATCGCCGGGGAAGCGACGAGCCCCGTCGGTTCGTGGACCGACGGGGCTCGTCGTGCGTCTGAGCGGCCGCTGGGGCGCTGCTCTGCGGGAGATCACATGGAGGTGGCCAGCGCGGCCTGCTTCACCTCGGCGATGGCCTTCGTGATCTGGATGCCGCGGGGGCACGCCTCGGTGCAGTTGAAGGTCGTGCGGCAGCGCCACACGCCCTCCTTGTCGTTGAGGATCTCCAGACGCATGTCTCCGGCCTGATCGCGCGAGTCGAAGATGAAGCGGTGCGCGTTCACGATCGCCGCGGGGCCGAAGTACTGGCCGTCGGTCCAGAACACCGGGCAGGACGACGTGCACGCGGCGCACAGGATGCACTTGGTGGTGTCGTCGAAGCGGGCCCGGTCCTCGGGGGACTGGTAGCGCTCGTACTCGGGCTCGTTGTCCTCGTTGATGAGGAACGGCATGACCTCGCGGTACGACTGGAAGAACGGCTCCATGTCGACGATCAGGTCCTTCTCGCAGGGCAGGCCCTTGATCGGCTCGATAGTCAGCGGCTTGGACAGGTCCAGGTCCTTGAGCAGCACCTTGCAGGCCAGGCGGTTGCGACCGTTGATGCGCATGGCATCCGAGCCGCACACGCCGTGCGCGCAGGAGCGGCGGAAGGACAGCGAGCCGTCGATCTCCCACTTGATCTTGTGGAGGCAGTCCAGCACGCGGTCGGTGCCGTACATGGTGACGTTGAACTCTTCCCAGGTGACCTCGGAGGAGAACTCGGGGTTGTAGCGACGGATGCGCACCGTGACGTCGAAGGACGGAATCGACTCCGACTGGGTGCTCTCGTCGGTCTTCTCAGCAGCGGCAGTGGACATCAGTACTTGCGCTCCATCGGCTCGTAACGGGTGAAGATGACGGGCTTGGTCTCCTGGCGGATGCCAGCGGTCTCCGAGGACGGGTCGTCGTAGACCATCGAGTGGACCATGAAGTTCTCGTCATCACGATCGGGGAAGTCCTCGCGGGCGTGACCGCCGCGGGACTCCTTGCGGTGCAGAGCGGCCACGGACATGACCTTGGCGAGCTCGAGCAGGAAGCCCAGCTCCACGGCCTCGAGCAGATCCAGGTTGTAGCGCTTGCCGCGGTCCTGGATCGAGATGCGGGAGTAGCGCTCCTGCAGCTTCTCGATGTCCTGCAGGGCCTGCCAGATGGAGTCATGGGTGCGGAACACCTGCATGTTCATGTCCATGGTGTCCTGCAGGTCCTTGCGGATGGCGCCGACCTTCTCCTCGCCGTGATCCGAGCGGGCGTTGTCCAGCAGCGCCTCGGTGCGCGCCGTGGCGTCGTCGGGGATCGGCAGGAACTCGGCGCGCTCGGCGTACTGGGCGGCGAAGATGCCGGCGCGCTTGCCGAACACATTGATGTCGAGCAGTGAGTTGGTGCCCAGGCGGTTGGAGCCGTGCACGGACACGCAGGCGACCTCGCCGGCGGCGTACAGGCCGGGGATGGTCTTCTCGGAGTTCTCGAAGACCTCGCCCTTGATGTCCGTGGGGATCCCGCCCATGCAGTAGTGGGCGGTGGGGAACACCGGAATGGGCTCGTAGTACGGCTCCACGCCCAGGTAGGTGCGTGCGAACTCGGTGATGTCCGGCAGCTTCTCGTCGATGTGCGAGGGCTCCAGGTGCGTCAGGTCGAGCAGCACGTAGTCCTTGTTCGGGCCGCAGCCGCGGCCCTCGCGGACCTCGTTGGCCATCGAGCGGGCCACGATGTCGCGGGGCGCGAGGTCCTTGATGGTAGGGGCGTAGCGCTCCATGAAGCGCTCGCCGTCCGAGTTGCGCAGGATGCCGCCCTCGCCGCGGGCGGCCTCCGAGACGAGGATGCCCAGGCCGGCCAGGCCCGTGGGGTGGAACTGCACGAACTCCATGTCCTCCAGCGGCAGGCCGCTGCGGAAGGCGATGGCCATGCCGTCGCCGGTCAGGGTGTGCGCGTTGGAGGTGGTCTTGAAGACCTTGCCGGCGCCGCCGGAGGCGAACACGACCGACTTGGACTGGAAGACGTGCAGCTCGCCGGTGGCCAGCTCGTAGGCCACCACGCCCGCAGGACGGCGCCCCTCGGGGGTGTCCACCATGATCAGGTCGAGCACGTAGAACTCGTTGTAGAACTCGATGTTGTGCTTGATGCAGGCCTGGTAGAGGGTCTGCAGGATCATGTGACCGGTGCGGTCAGCGGCGTAGCAGGCGCGGCGCACGGGGTTCTTGCCGTGGTCGCGGGTGTGCCCGCCGAAGCGGCGCTGATCGATCTTGCCCTCGGGCGTGCGGTTGAACGGCAGACCCATCTTCTCGAGGTCCAGGACGGCCTCGATGGCCTCCTTGGCCATCACCTCAGCGGCATCCTGGTCCACCAGGTAGTCGCCGCCCTTGACGGTGTCGAAGGTGTGCCACTCCCAGTTGTCCTCCTCGACGTTGGCCAGGGCGGCGCACATGCCGCCCTGCGCCGCGCCAGTGTGGGAGCGGGTGGGGTAGAGCTTGGTGAGAACCGCGGTGCGGGCGCGCTGGCCGGACTCGAGGGCCGCGCGCATTCCAGCGCCGCCGGCGCCGACGATCACGACGTCGTACTTGTGAACCTGCATTCCAGTGTTCTTTCTGTTGGGTGTTCGTGGGAGGAGCTGCGGCGGCGGACGGTCAGCTCGCGGTGCAGAAGCTGGCCAGCAGCTCGGGATCCGCGCCGGCGGGGCAGGGCTCGAAGGTGAAGATCACCATGGTGCCGAGCAGGATCGTGAAGGCGACGGCGACGAAGAGCGCGATCTTGAGCCAGAAGCGGACGCCGCTGCGCTCGGCGTAGTCGTCGATGATCGTGCGCATGCCGTTGCCGCCGTGCAGCAGGGCGAGCCACAGCAGCAGCAGGTCCCAGACCTGCCAGAACGGGTTGGCCCACTTGCCTCCGACGAATCCGAAGTCGATGGCGTGGACGCCGCCCTCGGGGGCGATCAGGTTGACGAAGAGGTGGCCGAACACCAGGACCAGCAGCACGACGCCCGAGATGCGCATGTAGAGCCATGCCAGCATCTCGAACTTGCTGCGCCCGGAGGTGGACCGGTTGTACTTGACGCCGGCGACCTCGCGGTCGTTGCTGCGAGGGACGGCGATCTTGGACTTCAGCGGAGTGCTCATGTGTGTGGATCCCCTCGCGATCAGTGGATGAACATGTGGTACACGTGGACGATGGCGAACGGCACCATCACGACCAGCCAGGCGATGGCCACCGCCCAGAAGAGCTTCTTCTGGTGGTTGGCGCCGTTCGACCAGAAGTCGACCAGGATGATGCGCACGCCGTTGAAGGCGTGGTAGACGATGCCCGCCACCAGGCCCATCTCGCCGATGCCCATGATCGGGTTCTTGTAGGTCGCCATCACGGCGTTGTAGGCCTCGGGATCCACGCGGACCATGGCGGTGTCGAGGACGTGGACCAGGAGGAAGAAGAAGATGCCCACGCCGCTGATCCGGTGGGCCACCCACGACCACATTCCGAATCCTCCGCGATAGAGGGTGCCCGATCCGATCTTCCCGGCGGATTCCGGCCGGGTCCGGACCGCGGGTGCTGTGGTCGCCACGATGTGATACCTCCCTGTATCTCCTCAGGCCGATTGCCCGTTCGGGGATCTCGGCGGGCGCGCGTGCGCGCCGACGGCCGAGCGCCTGAGGCGTGTTGCATGGAATTGTCAGCGGATTCACGGGTCACACTACCAGTCGGATGTCTGGGAAGCGGCCACTTGGCGACGAGGTGTCAGCGTCCTCACGCGGCGGTTTCGCGCGGTTCTCACAGCTGCTGAGGGCTCCTGCAGGGCCCGGCCGGACTCCTGAGCGCTCAGCACGCCCGCACCCGGAGCCTCGCCGAACCGTGGACGGCCCGGCAGGGTGGCGCTGGGCCGGGCGGCGCGCCCCGGGCGATAGCATGCGATCCGTGACGGAACCTCTTGAGCATTTCCACCCCTTCATCCCCGCCGGCGGCGTGGGGTCCCGGCTGTGGCCCCTCTCGAGGGCGGACGCGCCCAAGTTCCTGCTGGATCTCACCGGCTCGGGCTCGTCCCTGCTGCGCGCCACCTACGAGCGCCTGGCGCCCTTGAGCCGCGGCTCCATCATGGTCGTGACCGGACGCAGCCACGCCGGGGCCGTGAGCCAGCAGCTGCCGGAGCTGTCGTCCGAGGACCTGGTCCTGGAGCCGTCGCCGCGCGATTCCGGGGCTGCGATCGGGCTGGCCAGCATCCTGCTGGAGCGCCGCGATCCAGGAGCCGTGATCGGCTCGTTCGCCGCAGATCACGTGATCGAGCCCGCGGATGTCTTCCAGGAGGCCGTGCGTGAGGCCGTGCTGACCGCCCGCACCGGCAAGGTCGTGACCATCGGCATCCGCCCGACCGCTCCGTCGACCGGCTTCGGCTACATCAAGGCCGGGAAGCCCCTGGACGTCGACGGCGCGCCGTCGGCCCGCGACGTCGAGCAGTTCGTGGAGAAGCCGGATGAGGACACCGCCCGCTCCTACGTGGCCAGCGGCGACTACCTCTGGAACGCCGGCATGTTCGTGGCCCCGGCGGCCCTGATGATGCAGCACCTGCAGACCAACGAGCCGGAGCTCTTCGCCGGGCTGTCCGAGATCGCCGATGCCTGGGGCACCGAGGATCAGGACGAGGTGATGGCCCGGGTCTGGGAGCAGCTGCCCAAGATCGCGATCGACTACGCCGTGGCCGAGCCGGCGGCGGCGGTCGGGGATGTCGCCGTGGTTCCGGGGTCCTTCTCCTGGGACGACGTCGGGGACTTCGCGGCCATGTCCCGGCTGAACCACCCGCGGGAATCGGACGACGTGGCGGTGCTGGGCGAGAACCCGCGCGTGCTCGTGGACAGCTCCTCCGGGATCGTCGTCTCGGACACCGGACGGGTCGTCGCGCTGATCGGCGTCGAGGACATCGTCGTGGTGGACACGCCCGACGCCCTGCTGGTCACCACGCGCGAGCACGCCCAGCGTGTCAAGGAGACCGTCAACTCCCTGAAGGCCGCTGGCGACACCGACGTCCTCTGACCAGGACCCCTTCTCCGGCGCGCGGCCTCCTCCGGGCGGCCGCGCGCCGTGGTCCGTCGGCTCGCGGCTGCGCCGTATCCTGAGGCAATGTCCGATTCCCCCGCCGCGAGCACGTCCAGCAGCGAAGCCCCCCGGCACCGGTTCGACGACGGCGGCCAGGCCCTGTCGATCGCGCCGTTCGTCCGCCGCTTCCTGCCGCACCTGATCGAGTTCCGCCGTGACCTGCACTCGCACCCGGAGCTGTCCTACCGGGAGCACCGCACGACCGACCGGCTGATGGCCGAGCTCGAGGCCGTCGGCCTGGAGCCGGTGCGGCTGCGCAGCACGGGCTGCTATGTGGACATCGGGACCGGCGAGCTGTCGGTCGCGCTGCGAGCGGATATCGACGCCCTCCCGATCCAGGAGGCCACGGGTCTCGAGTTCTCCTCGCAGAACCCCGGGGTCGCGCACATGTGCGGTCACGACATCCACACCACCGTGATGCTCGGCGTGGCCACCGTGCTGGCCGATCTGAACCGCACCTCGCCGCTGTCCGGGCGGGTCCGCGTCGTGTTCCAGCCGGCCGAGGAGCAGCTGCCCGGCGGCGCCCTGACCGTGATCGAGCAGGACGTCCTGGAGGGGGTCCCGCGGATCTTCGCGCTGCACTGCGAGCCCAAGGTCGACGTCGGCCAGGTCGGCACCCGCATCGGGGCGATCACCTCGGCCTCGGACACGGTGCGGCTGCGGCTGTCCGGAGCGGGCGGTCACACCTCGCGCCCGCACCTGACGCAGGACCTGGTCTTCGCCATGGCCCAGATCGCGATCAACGTCCCGGCGATCCTCTCGCGCCGCATCGACGTCCGCTCGGGCGTGCAGGTGGTCTGGGGCGAGATCGGAGCGGGCGTGGCCCCCAACGCCATCCCCTCGGAGGGCACCCTGGCGGGGACCATGCGCTGCCTCGACGCCGAAGCCTGGCACCAGGCCGGAGAGCTGCTCGACCAGGTCGTCGGGGACGTCGCCGCGCCGTACGGCGTGGAGGTGGACCTGGAGCACGTGCGGGGCGTCCCGCCGGTGGTCAACGGCGAGCTGGAGACCACCATGATCGAGAACGCCGCCCGCGCGGAGCTCGGCGAGGACGCCGTGGTGCTCGTGGAGCAGTCCATGGGCGGCGAGGACTTCGCCTGGTACCTCCAGGAGGTCCCCGGCGCCATGATGCGCCTGGGCACCCGCACCCGAGGGGGCCAGACCCACGATCTGCACCAGGCCGACTACATCGCCGACGAGGACGCCATCGCCTGCGGCATCCAGGTCATGGCCAGCACGGCCCTGCGCGCCGTGGCGCACCACGTGAGAGAATCCGCCCTCCGCTGATCGCTCGTCCCCTCAGCACCGCAGAACCCGGCCGCTGCGACTCCAGCCGGATGCTCGAAGACTCCCTGGGCATCGAGGTGCGCACCGAGGAGTCGGGCTCGCCCCGGGAGTCCGAGCAGCTGCTGAAGGAGATGGCCGATCCGGCCGGCGGCTGCGACCTGGTGGTCGCCATGGGCTCCACGCTCGTGGAGCAGGTCGAGGCGGCCGCCGAGCGCCATCCCGATCAGGACTTCGCGATCATCGACGACGACTCGATCCATCTGCCCAATGTCCGCACGCTGGTCTTCGACGCCTCGCAGCCCGGGTTCCTCGCCGGATACGCTGCCGCCTCGGCCACCGAGACCGGGCGCGTGGGCGCCTTCGGAGGGGAGGACATCCCCGAGGTCCACGACTTCCTCGACGGCTACGCGGCCGGGATCGAGCACTGGAACGAGGTCCACGACAACGACGCGCTGTTCGTGTGGGTCGACGTGGACGGCTGGGAGGTGCTGCCCGATGAGCAGAGCACTCGGCAGCTGACCTCGGTGCGCAAGGAGGTGGGCTCCGCCGTCGCCGATGTGATGACCCAGTACGCGACTCCCGGGGCTGAGGCCGACGACTACACGGGGACCCTGGCCAACCGGGGCGTCGCTCTGGGGGACTTCCATGATCAGGCGCAGCGCGTGGACGAGCAGACCGCCCAGGAGCTGAGGCAGCTGCGCCAGCAGATCATCGAGGGTCGGCAGCCGACCCGACCCGGCGCGGGAACGTAGACTGCAGGCGATCGCCCTCCCCACAGCACCCGGAAGCAGCCATGTCCCTCCGCCGTCCCGTGCCAGCCGCCTGCGCGGTCGGTCTGAGCGCGCTCGCGCTCAGCGCCTGCGGCGAGCTGTCGGAGGACTCCGGGCTCGGCGCGGCGGAGGAGGCCACCGTCTGCATGGTGGCCGATGGAGAGGGCTTCGAGGACCTCAGCTTCCATCAGAGCGCGCACCAGGGGCTCGAGCATGCGGCCCGTGACACGGGGGTCTCGACCCGTGAGTCCGTGGTGGGCTCGGATGCCGAGTCCGACCCTGCGCTGCGCTCCATGGTCCAGAGCGGCTGCGACCTCACGATCGCCAACGGGCAGCCGCTGTCGCAGGTCGCCCTGGAGGTCGCCGCCGAGAACCCGCAGGCCGCCTTCGCGACCGTGGACGACTCCGCAGGCGAGGGCCTCGGCAATGTCAAGCCGCTGAGCTTCGACTCCGGCACCGCCGCGTTCCTGGCCGGCTACCTGGCCGCAGGCACCACCGAGACCGGCACGGTCGCAGCCTTAGGGGGCGAGGACACCCCCCGGGTGAGGCTCGTGCTCGACGGCTTCGCCGAGGGCGTCGAGCACTGGAATGAGCAGAAGGACGACGACGTCGAGCTGCTCGGCTGGGACCGGCAGGAGCAGGAGGGCACCATGCTCGGCTCGTTCAAGGACGTCGAGGGCGCCCGGGAGGTCACCGAGGGCTTCCTGGACAACGGCGCGGACATCGTCCTGCCGGCCGCCGGAGGCGCCTCCGAGGGCACTGCGCAGGCCGTGGCCGCCACGGGTGAGGGCACGGACCAGGCGCTGTTCATCTGGATCGACACCGACGGCTACGACGTCCTGCCGGAGGCCCAGCGATCGCACCAGCTGACTTCGGTGCTCAAGGACCTCACAGGGCCCGTGGAGTCGCTGGTGCGCGACATGGAAGACGGTGAACTCGATCTGGACCCCTACGTGGGGACCCTCGAGAACGGGGGAGTGGGCATCGCCGATCACCACGACCAGCAGGAGCGCGTGGGCCCGGAGCTGGCCGCCGAGGTCGCCGGGCTGCGCCAGCAGATCATCGACGGCGAGCTGGAGATCGAATCCCAGGAGGACGCCGGCTGAGGCGTCACGGCCGGGCCCGCACAGCACGGGGCGCGGCCGTCGAGACGAGGAGGAGCAGGAGATGACCGAGAGCATCGAAGGCGCACGGCTGGAGGAGCTGATCGCCGAGCAGCCCTGGGCGGGGCTGATCGAGGAGGCCCGCCGGGCCATGCAGCACGCCTATGTCCCGTACTCCCGCTTCAAGGTGGGGGCGGCCGCGCTCGTGGACGACGGACGCGTGGTCTCCGGGTGCAATGTCGAGAACGGCAGCTACGGGCTCACGCTGTGCGCCGAATGCGGCCTGGTCAGCGCCCTGCACGCCAGCGGCGGCGGACGGCTGACGCACTTCGTGTGCGTCGACGGCCAGGGCTCGGTGCTCATGCCGTGCGGCCGCTGCCGCCAGCTGCTGCACGAGCACGGCGGGGATCAGCTGCAGCTGCTCACCGTGAGCGGGCTGCGCACCATGGACCAGGTCCTCCCGGACGCCTTCGTCCTGTGAGCGCGCAGCAGCAGTCCCCGGTCCGCGAGCCTTTCGCTGCCGTGGACGTCATCCGGGCCAAGCGGGACGGGGGTCGGCTGGATGAGCCGCGGATCCGCTGGGCCGTGGACGCCTACGTCCGCGGGGTGCTGAGCGAGGAGCAGATGGCCGCCCTGGCCATGGCGATCTGGTTCCGGGGCATGGATCGGGAGGAGACCTCGGCCTGGACCGAGGCCATGATCGACTCCGGCACCCGCCTGGACTTCACCGGGCTGCGCCGCGGCGGGCGGACGCTGCCGACCGTCGACAAGCACTCGACCGGCGGCGTGGGGGACAAGACCACCCTGCCGCTGGCTCCGCTCGTGGCCGCCCACGGGGTCGCCGTCCCGCAGCTGTCGGGCCGCGGCCTGGGGCACACCGGCGGCACCCTGGACAAGCTCGAGGCCATCCCCGGGTGGACGGCAGAGCTCACCCACGACCAGCTGCTGGCGCAGCTGCAGGACGTGGGCGCGGTGGTGTGCGCGGCCGGCGGGGATCTCGCTCCGGCCGATCGCCGTCTCTACGCGCTGCGCGACGTCACCGCCACGGTCGACTCCATCCCGCTGATCGCCTCGTCGATCATGTCCAAGAAGATCGCCGAGGGCGCCGGCGGCCTCGTGCTGGACGTCAAGGTCGGCTCCGGCGCGTTCATGAAGGACCGCGGATCCGCGGAGCAGCTGGCCCGGACCATGGTCGGTCTCGGCCACGACGCCGGCCTGCCGACCTCCGCGGTGCTCACCGACATGTCCGCCCCTCTGGGCCGAGCCGTGGGCAACGCCTGCGAGGTGCAGGAGTCCCTCGAGGTCCTGGCCGGCGGCGGTCCGGCCGACCTGGTCGAGCTCGTGCTCGAGCTGGCCCGCCGGATGCTCGCCCTGGCCGGAGTGGACGACGATCCCGCCGACGCGCTCGCCGACGGCCGCGCCATGGACTCCTGGCGCCGCATGATCGCAGCGCAGGGCGGCGACCCCGATGCCGAGCTGCCGCGGGCGCGGCACGAGCAGGAGGTCGTCGCGGCAGAAGGCGGAACGGTGCAGGGCATCGAGGCGCTCGGCATCGGCACGGCCAGCTGGAGCCTGGGCGCCGGGCGCGAGCGCAGCCAGGACCCGGTCCAGGCCGGAGCCGGAGTGCTCCTGCACGTGGAGCGAGGCCAGCAGGTCCGGGCGGGGCAGCGCCTGGCCACGCTCATGACGGACACCCCGGAGGCCTTCGAGCGCGCCGAGCAGCTCGTGCTCGGTGCGATCTCGGTGGGCCCCGACCGGCCGCAGGCCTCGAGTCGGGCCGATGTGGTCCTCGGAGTCGTGGAATTCGAGGACTTGTGAGAGGCGACTTGTAGTCTGGTGGCAGACAGTGCCGGCGGTGCGCCGATCCGGCGGAACGAGACTGACGACCTGGAGGACATGATGGGACTTTTCAGCAGGAAGCAGACCCCCGAGAGCGAGCCGCGCACAGCGGACGCGGATGTCCAGCAGACGCAGCCTCGCGGCGCTGAGACCGCTGCCGCGGGCCAGCAGCTGCCGGAGTCCGGCCCGCTGCGCAGCCTGGTCGACGGCCTGCTCGTCGACGGCGCCGAGCGCGCCAAGCTGACCCTGGTCCAGCGCGGCTCGACCATGAGCTACCAGTCCGAGCGCGCCGCGGCCGACGGTTCCCCGGAGACCGATTCCGGCGTGGTCGACCAGGCCTCGCCCCTGTTCGACGACGTCGCCGCCCTCTACACCGAGTCCATGAACTCGTCCACGGGCGCCTGGCAGACCGTCGTCATCACCGCGGCCGCACCGGAGGCCGATGGCCGCTCCGTCACCGTGGACTACGACTTCCCGGCCGCCGAGCACCGCACGGAGCAGTACCGGGTCGCCAGCGGCTCCGCGCAGGCCGGTGCCGCACAGAGCCGTGCTGCGCAGGGCGGTGAGGCACAGCCCGCCTCCGATGCGGCGACGTCGCCGCGTTCGGCCGACTCCGCTCAGGCCGATCCCGCCGCGCAGGGCCCGCTGGGCGATTCCTCGCAGGGCGGCGCCCGCACGGGGGCCACCGCAGCGGGTGTCAGATCGGAAGAGCGTCGTGTAGG
>ENA-OOKA01000162-OOKA01000162.1-human-skin-metagenome-genome-assembly--contig:-NODE-162-length-22373-cov-6.779236_pt1 | contig 22373 bp, 19 predicted proteins | sample MGYA00248825_ERZ500995 | MGnify/ENA primary metagenome ERZ500995 (study PRJEB25958, sample SAMN03398540) | human skin metagenome | study: EMG produced TPA metagenomics assembly of the Human Skin...
AAAGGTGGTGCCGGGCCCTGGAAGTCGGCCCCGCGGATCCGCGGGGCCGACAGGACTACCGAATTTTACCAGCGGTAGTGGGCGAAGGCCTTGTTGGACTCGGCCATCTTGTGGGTGTCCTCACGGCGCTTGACTGCGGCACCGAGGCCGTTGCCGGCGTCGAGGATCTCATTCATGAGGCGCTCGGTCATCGTCTTCTCGCGACGCTGGCGGGCGTAGCCGACGAGCCAGCGCAACGCGAGGGTGGTCGAACGAGCAGGACGGACATCGACCGGAACCTGGTAGGTCGCACCGCCGACACGGCGGGAGCGGACCTCGAGGGACGGACGGATGTTGTCGAGGGCCTTCTTGAGGTTGGCGACGGGGTCGTTGCCGTTCTTCTCACGAGTTCCCTCGAGGGCACCGTAGACGATGCGCTCGGCCGTCGACCGCTTGCCGTCGAGCAGGATCTTGTTGATCAGCTGCGTGACGAGCGGCGAGTTGAAGACCGGGTCGATGACGATCGGTCGCTTGGGTGCGGGACCTTTGCGCGGCATTACTTCTTCTCCCTCTTCGCTCCGTACTTGCTGCGGGCCTGCTGACGGCCCTTGACACCCTGGGTGTCGAGGGAACCGCGCACGATCCGGTAGCGCACACCCGGGAGGTCCTTGACACGGCCGCCGCGGACGAGCACGATCGAGTGCTCCTGCAGGTTGTGTCCCTCGCCGGGGATGTACGCGGTCACTTCGATCTGGCTCGAGAGCTTGACACGAGCGACCTTGCGAAGAGCCGAGTTCGGCTTCTTGGGGGTCGTGGTGTACACACGGGTGCACACGCCGCGACGCTGAGGGCTGCCCTTGAGGGCAGGGGCGTCGGACCCTGCGGACTTGTTATGCCGTCCTTTGCGGACGAGCTGCTGGATTGTCGGCACTAAGCGTTCTCCATTGCTTCTCGATGAACCTAATTCCCACATCGGTCGCGCATGCGCGTCTGTGAACCGTGGGACATATCCGACTGAACACCGGGTGAAGCTTGACTCCCGATGCCAGTATCCGCGCGATGCCACGCACCCTGCGGTCGGGAGTGTCGCAAGGACACGCACGCGCAGAGGCCCGCGGTTTCGGCGGCCTGCGCCGGTCGCACTCACACTGGTCCCAGGCCTCACAGAACACCTGGCATGATCGTCCGACGACGCAGATAACACAATCAGTCGCATCCCAGAATATCGCGTGCGCGAGCCTCTGGTCAAAACCACCGGCACCCTGCCGGAACGGGAGCGCGAGGGCCTCCGCCCCGGCGAGACCGGGGTCACACGGCCCTCCGGCCCGGCAACCACCTCGGCGAGGAGGCACGGCTGAGGACCCGCTTCCTTGACTCATTCAAGAAAACGGGGCAGGGTGAAGGTGTGTCAGAGGAAGAACGCGTGCACGCCGAGGACTATTCCGCGACCCTGCGGAGCAGTTCCCTGCGCGTGACGAAGCAGAGGGTCGCGGTGCTGGCGGCGGTGGACACCCACCCCCATGCCGACACCGAGACCGTCATCCGGTCCGTCAGGGAGAGCCTGCCGGACGTCTCCCATCAGGCCGTCTACGATTCGCTGCACACGCTCACCGCGGTCGGCCTCGTCCGGAGCATCCAGCCGTCCGGGTCCGTGGCCAGGTACGAGCGGCGCATCGGCGACAACCACCATCACCTCGTCTGCCGGTCGTGCGGTCTCATCGTCGATGTCGACTGCACAGTCGGCCGGGCGCCCTGTCTGAGTCCGTCGCACGATCACGGATTCGCAGTCGACCAGGCCGAGGTGACGTTCTGGGGACTCTGCCCCGACTGCCGCAGCGGCAGTGAGGGACCGAGCGACCAGGGAGACTGAGCAACGCACCTCTGTCGCGTGAACCGGCGCAGACGCCTGCGGGCAACCGCTGCCGAGGACCACAGCTGAGCCGCGCTGCGGCTCGAACCCGAAAGGAACCCCATGTCCGAAACCTCCACCACGGGCGGCTGCCCGGTCGTCCACGGCGACTCGACGGCAACCGCGACCACCGAGCCCGGGTCCCTGACCTCTCCGATGCAGGGCGACGCCAACTCCCACTGGTGGCCCAACCGCCTCAACCTCAAGATCCTCGCGAAGAACCAGCCGGCCCGCGACCCGATGGATGAGGACTTCGACTACGCGGCCGAGTTCAACAGCCTCGACTACTTCGCTCTCAAGGCCGACCTCGCGGAGATGCAGCGCACGAGCGAGGATTGGTGGCCCGCCGACTTCGGCAACTACGGCCCGTTCATGATCCGCATGGCCTGGCACTCGGCGGGCACCTACCGCGTCCAGGACGGTCGCGGCGGCGGCGGTGAGGGCCAGCAGCGCTTCGCCCCGCTCAACTCGTGGCCCGACAACGTCGGACTCGACAAGGCCCGGCGTCTGCTGTGGCCGCTGAAGAAGAAGTACGGCAAGAAGATCTCCTGGGCCGACCTCTTCATCCTCGCCGGCAACGTCGCCCTCGAGCAGATGGGCTTCAAGACCTTCGGCTTCGCCGGCGGACGCAAGGACGTCTGGGAGCCGGACAACGACGTCTACTGGGGCTCGGAGACCGAATGGCTGGGCACCGACAAGCGCTACGCGGGCAACCGCGAGCTGCAGAAGCCGCTGGCGGCGACGACGATGGGCCTCATCTACGTCAACCCGGAAGGCCCTGAGGGCGAGCCCGACCCGCTCAAGGCCGCTGCCGACATCCGCGACACCTTCGGTCGGATGGCGATGAACGACGAGGAGACCGTCGCCCTCATCGCCGGCGGTCACACCTTCGGCAAGACCCACGGCGCCGGCCCCGAGAGCCACAAGGGCGCCGACCCCGAGGGCGCCCCGCTCGAGCAGCAGGGTCTGGGCTGGAAGTCCGACTTCGGCACCGGGCACGGCAATGACTCGATCGGCAGCGGCATCGAGGTCACGTGGACCTACCATCCGACCCGCTGGGACAACGAGTTCTTCCACATCCTCTTCGCCTACGAGTGGGAGAAGTTCGAGAACGAGGGCGGCCACATCCAGTGGCGTCCGATCGACGGCGGCGGCGACGACATGGTCCCGATGGCCCAGGGTGAGGGACGCCGGGAGCCGCGCATGCTCACCACCGACCTCTCCCTGCGCTTCGACCCCGCCTACGAGAAGATCTCGCGCCGCTTCAAGGACGACCAGGCCGCCTTCGAGGACGCGTTCGCCCGGGCCTGGTTCAAGCTCACCCACCGTGACATGGGCCCGGCCACCCGGTACCTCGGACCCGAGGTTCCCACCGAGGAGCTCATCTGGCAGGACCCGATCCCGGCCGGCACCCCTCTCAACGACGGTGAGCTCGAGCTCGTCAAGGCCTCGATCCGCAACTCGGGTCTGAGCGTGTCCCAGCTCGTCTCGACGACGTGGGCCGCCGCCTCCTCGCACCGCGTCTCCGACATGCGCGGCGGCGTCAACGGCGGGCGCCTGCGCCTCGAACCGCAGCGTGACTGGACCGCGAACGAGCCCGCGAAGCTCGCCGAGGTGATCGGCGTCCTCGAGGGCATCGCCGACCAGACCGGCGCCTCCTTCGCCGACGTCGTCGCGATCGCCGGTGCCGTGGGCGTCGAGACCGCCGCCGCCGCGGCCGGCCACGACATCACCGTCCCGGTCTCGACCGGTCGCGGGGACGCCTCGCAGGAGCAGACCGACATCGAGTCGTTCTCCTACCTCGAGCCCACCCACGACGGCTTCCGCAACTACCTCACCCCGGATCTGCCCCTGGCCGCGGAGTTCCTCCTGCTCGACCAGGCGAGCCTGCTCGGGCTCACCCCGTCCGAGCTCACCGTCCTCATCGGCGGCCTGCGCGTCCTCGGGGCGAACTACGAGGACTCCGAGCTCGGCGTCTTCACCGACCGCAAGGAGCAGCTGACGAACGACTTCTTCGTCAACCTCCTCGAGCTCGGCAACACGTGGAAGGCCGTCGGCGATTCGGCGACGACGAACCTCTACGAGAACTACTCCCCCGATGGTGAGAAGCTGTGGTCGGGCAGCCGCGTCGACCTGCTCTTCGGTGCGAACTCCGAGCTGCGTGCGATCGCCGAGGTCTACGCCTCCGACGATGCGCAGGAGAAGTTCGTCACCGACTTCGTCCGTGCCTGGACGAAGGTCGTCGAAGCCGACCGCTACGACCTGAAGCGCTGAGCCGACCCCCTCGCCGAGGCGGTGGCACGGACCCCGCGCCACCGCCTCGGCGAGGGCACGGTTCCGCACCGCACGGGCGGTGCCCCAACCAAGGGCACCGCCCGTGTGCTGTCCCCGGTCGACGGGTGTGGTCCCCGCTACACTGGTGACCATGTCCGACGAACAGCCAGAGCTCCCCTCCCGTCCGCGGATCCGCGCCTCTGACAAGGACCGCGACGCCGTGCTCGCCGTCATCACCGACGCCGTCTCGAACGGTCGCCTCGACCCCGAGGAGACCGCTGAGCGGCAGGACGAGGCGATCGCGGCGAAGTACCTCGACGAACTCATGCCGCTCATCGTCGACCTTCCCGAGGGCAACGACCTCCACCGATCGCTCGAGGCGCAGACGGGCGGAACGACCCCCGGATCGCAGATCGTCCCCGGCAACCGACCCGCACCGCTGTCGCCGCTCGCCGCACCCGGCACCTCGGCGCCGGTGAACTCCGTGGCGATCATGTCCGGGCGCGAGATCGACGTGCCCGCCGGCACCGCCGAGGTGACGACGTACGCGCTCATGGGCGGGGACAACATCGACCTCTGCGAGGTGATGGGCCCCGGCGTCACCGTCGAGCTCCACTCCTTCGCGATGTGGGGCGGCAACGACATCTACGTCCCGCCGGGTGTGCGGATCAAGGACGAGACGATCAACATCATGGCCGGCAACGAGGTCCGCCAGTCGGCCCGCGGAGACGGATCGAACGGAACGCTCGTGCTCAAGGGCATGTCGCTCATGGCCGGCCACGACATCCACCTGGCGAAGGGCTACCGAGGAAAGGACCAGGGACAGCTGACATGAGAATCGGGATCCTCACCTCCGGCGGCGACAGCCCCGGACTCAACGCCGTCATCCGCGGCATCGTCCGCAAGGGCATCCGCTCCCACGGCTCCTCGTTCGTCGGGATCAGGGACGGCTGGCGGGGACTCCTCGAGGACGACGTGTTCGAGATGTCGATGCTCGATGTCCGCGGCCTGTCCGGACGCGGCGGCACGATCCTCGGCACCTCCCGCACTCACCCCTACGAGGACGGCGGTCCGGCACGGATGCGCGAGGTGATGGCCGCCCACGACATCGATGCGATCGTCGCGATCGGCGGCGAGGGGACGCTTTCGGGTGCCTCGCGACTCGTCGAGGAGGAGGGGCTCAACATCGTCGGGGTGCCGAAGACGATCGACAACGACCTCGACAACACCGACTACACGTTCGGCTTCGACACCGCCCAGTCGATTGCCACCGAGGCGATCGACCGGCTGCGCACGACCGCTGAGTCGCACCACCGGTGCATGGTCATCGAGGTGATGGGCCGCAACGTCGGCTGGATCGCGCTGCACTCGGGTATGGCCGGCGGCGCGCACGCGATCCTCATGCCCGAGTTCCCCGTCTCGATGGACCAGATCGGGCAGTGGGTAACCTCGGCGAGGGACCGCGGTCGCGCCCCGATCGTCGTCGTCGCCGAAGGCTTCGTGCCCGAGGGCCTCGACGAGCAGATCGCCGACCGCGGTCTCGACAGCAGGGGCCGGGCCCGGCTCGGCGGCATCGCGAACTACCTCGCACCCCTCATCGAGGAGACCACGGGCATCGAGACCCGCGCGACGATCCTCGGACACCTGCAGCGCGGCGGCTCCCCCACCGCGTATGACCGGGTGCTCTCGACCCGGCTCGGCATGGCCGCAGCCGACCTCGCCCACGACGAGCAGTGGGGGAAGATGGCGAGCCTCAAGGGCACCGACATCGTCGCCGTCGAGATGGCCTCGGCCGTCGACAGCCTCAAGACGGTGCCGCTCGACCGCTGGGAAGAGGCGCAGGTTCTCTTCGGGTAGCCGCGATCCGCGCGGAAGGCGTCGCAACCGCGCGAGCGGCGGCCCAAGCGCTGAATGCACGAGGGGCACCCACCGTGTCGGTGGGTGCCCCTCTGCCGTTCAGACCTCAGGCGGTCTGGAACTCAGACTCAGCTGAAGGCGCCGTAGTCGTAGTCCTCGAGCGGGATCGCGGAGCCGGAGTCGGCGCCGATGCCCGCGTAGAAGTCACCGTAGCTGTTGGTGAACATCTCGGCCTTCGCCTCCTCCGTCGGCTCCACAACGATGTTGCGGTGCGTCTGGAGGCCGGTGCCGGCCGGGATGAGCTTACCGAGGATGACGTTCTCCTTGAGCCCCATGAGCGTGTCCGACTTGCCTTCCATCGCGGCCTCGGTGAGGACGCGCGTGGTCTCCTGGAAGGACGCAGCCGAGAGCCACGACTCGGTGGCCAGCGAGGCCTTCGTGATGCCCATGAGCTCGTCACGGGCCGAAGCCGGCTGTCCGCCTTCGGCGACGACGCGACGGTTCTCCGCCTGGTAGCGGCCGCGGTCGACGAGCTCGCCGGGCAGCAGGTTGGTGTCGCCCGACTCGATGACGGTCACGCGACGCAGCATCTGCCGCACGATGACCTCGATGTGCTTGTCGTGAATCCCCACGCCCTGCGAGCGGTACACCTTCTGCACCTGCTCGACGAGGAAGCGCTCGGCCTCACGGCGACCGCGGATGCGCAGCACCTGCTTCGGATCGACAGCACCGACGACGAGCTGCTCGCCCGCCTTGACGTGCTGGCCGTCCTCGACGAGGAGGCGGGCGCGCTTGGAGACTGCGTGCTCGATCTCCTCGCCGCCGTCATCGGGGGTGATGACGACGAAGCGGGTCTTGCGGCTGTCGTCGATCTTCGCCCGACCGGTCGCCTCGGCGATGGGGGCGAAGCCCTTCGGGGTGCGGGCCTCGAAGAGCTCGGTGACACGGGGCAGACCCTGGGTGATGTCACCCGAGGACGCCGCCACACCACCGGTGTGGAAGGTGCGCATCGTCAGCTGCGTGCCGGGCTCGCCGATCGACTGGGCAGCGACCGTGCCGATCGCCTCGCCGATGTCGACGAGCTTGCCGGTGGCCATCGAACGACCGTAGTGCATCGCCGAGATCTGCGTGTCCGAATCCGCGGTGAGCACGGAGTAGACCTTGAGCTCTTCGATGCCGGCGGCCACGAGGGTGTCGACGACCTCAGCGGTGACGTCCGTCTTCGCCGGGACGATGACATTGCCGTCGGCGTCGGTGACGTCGGAGACCGTGAGACGGCCGTAGACGCTGGTCTCGACGAACTCGTGCGGAACGAGGTTGCCGTCGTGGTCGCGCTCGGCCACGGGCAGGGTGATGCCCTTGGTCGAATCGGTCTCCGCGGTGCGGATGATGACGTCCTGCGAGACGTCGACGAGTCGACGCGTGAGGTAACCGGAGTCGGCGGTACGCAGCGCCGTGTCCGCGAGGCCCTTGCGGGCGCCGTGGGAGGCGATGAAGTACTCGAGCACCGAGAGTCCCTCACGGTAGTTCGACGTGATCGGACGCGGGATGATCTCACCCTTCGGGTTCGTCACCAGACCGCGCATACCGGCGAGCTGACGGACCTGCATCCAGTTGCCGGACGCACCCGAGTCGACAAGGCGGAGCACGGAGTTCTCCTCCGGGAAGTTCGTCCGCATCACCTGGTCGACCTTCTCGGTGGTCTCGGTCCACAGCTTGACGAGCTCGTTGCGGCGCTCGTCGTCGGTGAGCGCACCGAGTTCGTACTGCTGCTGGACCTTCGTGTCGAGCGCCTCGGCGTTGTCGAGGATCTCCGTCTTCGCCTCGGGCGAGACGATGTCCGACATCGCCACGGTGATGCCCGAACGAGTCGCCCAGTGGAAGCCGCCGGACTTGAAGTTGTCGAGCGTGTGCGCGACCTCGACCTTCGGGTACTCCTCGGCGAGGTGGTTGACGATCCGGCTCAGCGCCTTCTTGTCGATCGTCGAGTTGACGAACGTGTAGTCGGCGGGCAGGTACTCGTTGAACAGCGCACGGCCCAGCGTCGTGGTGACGTCGAGCGGCATGCCCGGCTCCCAGCCCTCGGGAACCTCGAGGTCCGCACCCGGAACGACGTTCTCGAGGCGGATGGTCACGACCGAACCGAGGTCGAGCTCGCCGTGGTCGAAGGCCATGATGGCCTCGCCGAGGCTGGAGAACGACCGGCCCTCGCCGGCGAGTCCCTTGCGCTCCGAGGTGAGGTGGTAGAGGCCGATGATCATGTCCTGCGAGGGCATGGTCACGGGCTTGCCGTCGGAGGGCTTGAGGATGTTGTTCGCCGAGAGCATGAGGATGCGGGCCTCAGCCTGCGCCTCGGGGCTCAGCGGCAGGTGGACAGCCATCTGGTCACCGTCGAAGTCGGCGTTGAAGGCCGAGCACACGAGGGGGTGGAGCTGGATGGCCTTACCCTCGATGAGCTGCGGTTCGAACGCCTGGATGCCGAGGCGGTGCAGCGTCGGTGCACGGTTGAGCAGCACCGGGTGCTCGGTGATGACCTCTTCGAGGACGTCCCACACCTGCGGGTGCTGACGCTCGACCATCCGCTTGGCCGACTTGATGTTCTGCGCATGGTTGAGATCGACCAGGCGCTTCATCACGAACGGCTTGAACAGCTCCAGGGCCATGGTCTTGGGCAGACCGGCCTGGTGGAGGCTGAGCTGCGGACCGACGACGATGACCGAACGGCCCGAGTAGTCGACGCGCTTGCCGAGCAGGTTCTGGCGGAACCGGCCCTGCTTGCCCTTGAGCATGTCGGAGAGCGACTTGAGCGGGCGGTTGCCCGGTCCGGTCACAGGACGTCCGCGACGGCCGTTGTCGAACAGCGAGTCGACGGCCTCCTGGAGCATCCGCTTCTCGTTGTTGACGATGATCTCGGGGGCACCGAGGTCGAGGAGCCGCTTGAGGCGGTTGTTGCGGTTGATCACACGACGGTAGAGGTCATTGAGATCCGAGGTCGCGAAGCGACCGCCGTCGAGCTGGACCATCGGGCGCAGCTCGGGCGGGATCACCGGGACGACGTCGAGGACCATGCCCTCGGGGTTGTTGTCCGTGGTGAGGAACGCGTTGACGACCTTGAGGCGCTTGAGCGCGCGGGTCTTGCGCTGTCCCTTGCCGGTGTTGATCAGCTCGCGCAGCTTCTCGGCTTCGGCCTCGAGGTCGAAGTCGAGGAGGCGCTTCTGGATCGCCTCGGCGCCCATGGCACCGGTGAAGTAGAGGCCGAAGCGGGCGAACATCTCGCGGTAGAGGCTCTCATCGCCCTCGAGGTCGTTGACCTTGAGGTTCTTGAACCTGTCCCACACCTGCTCAAGACGGTCGATCTCGCGATCGGCGTTCTTGCGCAGCTTGTCCATCTCCTTGTCGGCGACATCGCGCAGCTTCTTCTTCGCCTGGGCGGAGCCGCCCTCGGCCTCGAGCGCTGCGAGATCCTCTTCGAGCTTCTTGGCGCGACGGTCGATGTCAGCGTCGCGGCGGTCGCCGATCTGCTGCTTCTCGACGTCGATCTTGTTCTGCAGGCTCGGCAGATCCCGGTGACGGGACTCCTCGTCGACAGAGGTGATCATGTACGCGGCGAAGTAGATGACCTTTTCGAGGTCCTTCGGCGCGAGGTCGAGCAGGTAGCCCAAGCGCGAGGGGACGCCCTTGAAGTACCAGATGTGGGTCACGGGAGCGGCGAGCTCGATGTGGCCCATGCGCTCACGGCGCACCTTGGCACGGGTCACCTCGACGCCGCAGCGTTCGCAGATGATGCCCTTGAAGCGGACGCGCTTGTACTTTCCGCAGGCGCACTCCCAGTCACGGGTGGGACCGAAGATCTTCTCGCAGAAGAGTCCGTCCTTCTCCGGCTTGAGGGTGCGGTAGTTGATGGTCTCAGGCTTCTTCACCTCGCCGTGGGACCAGCCGCGGATGTCATCCGCGGTGGCGAGACCGATCCTCAGCTCATCAAAGAAATTGACGTCAGGCACGTAAATCCTCTTTCCTGGCGATGGACTCGTGGTCCATCAGAAATTCTTGTGTCGGTTGGAGTGGAAGTGCTCAGACTTCTTCGACGGTCTGGGCTTCGCGGTAGGACAGGTCGATGCCGAGCTCTTCGGCTGCGCGGTAGACCTCGTCCTCCGAGTCGCGCATCTCGACCTGGCCACCGTCGGAAGACAGGACTTCGACGTTGAGGCACAGGGACTGCATCTCCTTGATGAGGACCTTGAACGACTCGGGGATTCCCGGGTCGGGCAGGTTCTCACCCTTGACGATGGCTTCGTAGACCTTGACGCGGCCCGGGATGTCATCGGACTTGATCGTCAGCAGCTCCTGGAGCGTGTACGCAGCGCCGTAGGCCTCGAGGGCCCAGACTTCCATCTCACCGAAGCGCTGACCGCCGAACTGCGCCTTACCACCGAGCGGCTGCTGGGTGATCATCGAGTACGGGCCGGTCGACCGCGCGTGGATCTTGTCGTCGACGAGGTGGTGGAGCTTGAGCATGTACATGTAGCCGACCGAGATCGGGTACGGGAACGGCTCACCAGAGCGACCGTCGAACAGCTGGGCCTTGCCCGAGGAGTCGATGAGTCGGTCTCCGTCGCGGTTCGGGGTCGTGGCGTCGAGCAGTCCGCGCAGCTCCTGCTCGTGGGCACCGTCGAAGACCGGGGTGGCCAGGTTGGTGCCGGCCTCGGCTTCGCGGGCGAGCTGCGGAAGCTCCTCGGCCCACTCGGGGTTGCCCTCGATCTTCCAGCCCTGCTTCGAGATCCAACCGAGGTGGATCTCGAAGACCTGGCCGATGTTCATACGGCGGGGCACACCGTGCGGGTTGAGGATGACGTCGACGGGGGTGCCGTCGGCGAGGAACGGCATGTCCTCGACCGGCAGGATCGTCGAGATGACGCCCTTGTTGCCGTGACGGCCGGCCATCTTGTCACCGATCGTGATCTTGCGTCGCTGGGCGACGTAGACGCGGACCATCTGGTTGACGCCCGGCGAGAGCTCGTCGTCGTCCTCACGGTCGAAGACGCGCACGCCGATGACGGTGCCGATCTCGCCGTGGGGCACGCGCAGCGAGGTGTCGCGGACCTCACGGGACTTCTCACCGAAGATCGCCCGGAGCAGACGCTCCTCCGGGGTCAGCTCGGTCTCACCCTTCGGGGTGACCTTGCCGACGAGGATGTCGCCGTCGGTGACCTCGGCGCCGATGCGGATGATGCCGCGATCGTCGAGGTCGGCCAGGGCGTCGGGCGAGATGTTCGGGATGTCCCGGGTGATCTCCTCGGCACCGAGCTTCGTGTCGCGGGCGTCGACCTCGTGCTCCTCGATGTGGATCGAGGAGAGGACGTCGTCCTGGACGAGGCGCTGCGAGAGGATGATCGCGTCCTCGAAGTTGTAGCCCTCCCACGACATGAACGCGACGAGGAGGTTCTTGCCGAGAGCCATCTCGCCGTTCTCCGTCGACGGTCCGTCGGCGAGCACAGCACCGGCCTCGACGCGGTCGCCCTCGTCGACGATGATGCGCTGGTTGTAGGACGTGCCGTGGTTCGAGCGCTTGAACTTCGCTGCCCGGTAGGTCTGCATCGTGCCGTCGTCGGCGAGGACGGTGACGAAGTCAGCCGAGACCTCGGTGACGACGCCCGCCTTCTCCGCGACGATGACGTCGCCGGCGTCGACGGCCGCACGGTACTCCATGCCGGTGCCCACGACGGGGGCCTCGGACATGACCAGCGGCACAGCCTGACGCTGCATGTTCGCACCCATGAGGGCGCGGTTCGCGTCGTCGTGCTCGAGGAACGGGATGAGCGCCGAGGCGACGGACACCATCTGACGTGCGGAGACGTCCATGAAGTCGATCTGGTCGCGGAGCACCAGCTCGGCTTCGCCGCCGCCGCCCTTCGGGCGGGCGAGGACCTCTTCCTCGGCGAAGCGCTGATCGTCGGTCAGCGGGGCGTTCGCCTGCGCGATGTTGTAGTCGAGCTCGTCATCCGCGGTGAGGTACTCGGTCTCGTCCGTGACGACGCCGTCGACGACCTTGCGGTACGGGGTCTCGATGAAGCCGAACGGGTTGATCCGGGCGTAGGACGCGAGCGAACCGATGAGACCGATGTTCGGACCCTCGGGGGTCTCGATCGGGCACATGCGGCCGTAGTGCGACGGGTGGACGTCTCGGACCTCCATCGCCGCGCGGTCGCGCGAGAGGCCGCCGGGTCCCAGCGCCGAGAGGCGGCGCTTGTGGGTCAGACCCGCGAGCGGGTTGTTCTGATCCATGAACTGCGACAGCTGCGAGGTTCCGAAGAACTCCTTGATCGCGGCGACGACGGGACGGATGTTGATGAGCGTCTGCGGCGTGATCGCCTCGACGTCCTGGGTGGTCATGCGCTCGCGCACGACGCGCTCCATGCGGGAGAGGCCCGTGCGGACCTGGTTCTCGATGAGCTCGCCGACGGCGCGGATGCGGCGGTTGCCGAAGTGATCGATGTCGTCGAGCTTGACGCGCACCTCGATCTCCTCGCCGTCGCGCTCACCCTTCGTCGTCTCGACTCCGGCGTGGAGGGAGACGAGGTAGCGGATGGTCGCGGCGATGTCGTCGACCGAGAGCACCGAGTCCGACAGCGGGGCATCGACGCCGAGCTTCCGGTTGACCTTGTAGCGGCCGACCTTGGCCAGGTCGTAGCGCTTGGGGTTGAAGTAGAGGTTGTTGAGCAGGTTGCGCGCAGCCTCGGCGGTCGCGGGCTCGGCGGGACGCAGCTTCTTGTAGATGTCGAGCAGCGCCTCCTCCTGCGTGGAGACGGTGTCCTTCGCCAGGGTCTCGCGGATCGACTCGAACTCGCCGAACTCCTCGAGGATCTTCGACTCGGTCCAGCCGAGGGCCTTGAGCAGAACGGTGACCGACTGCTTGCGCTTGCGGTCGAGGCGGACGCCGACCTGGTCGCGCTTGTCGACCTCGAACTCGAGCCATGCACCGCGGGAGGGAATGATCTTCGCGGAGAAGATGTCCTTGTCCGTGGTCTTGTCGACGCTCGACTCGAAGTAGGCGCCCGGCGAACGGACCAGCTGCGAGACGACGACGCGCTCGGTGCCGTTGACGATGAACGTGCCCTTGTCCGTCATGAGCGGGAAGTCGCCCATGAAGACGGTCTGGGACTTGATCTCGCCGGTGTTGTTGTTCATGAACTCGGCGGTGACGTAGAGCGGCGCCGAGTAGGTCATGTCGCGTTCCTTGCACTCGTCGATCGAGTACTTGGGAGCTTCGAACCTGTGCTCACGGAACGACAGCGACATCGATCCGCCGAAGTCCTCGATCGGCGAGATCTCTTCGAAGATGTCCTCGAGACCGGAGGTGGTCGCGACGGAGTCGTCTCCGATTTCGATGGCCTCGGCGACGCGGTCCTGCCACGCTTCCGATCCGATGAGCCAGTCGAAGCTGTCGGTCTGGAGTCCGAGCAGGTCGGGAACCTCGAGCGGTTCGCGGATCTTCGCGAACGAGATTCTCTTGGGGGGATTAGCGGTCCTGGTGTTATCGTTGGCGGCGGCCAATGGGATCCTTCCGAGTGCTTCACCAATTGACGCGTTGCCACCCCACCCCGACCGGCTGCCGATCCGTGTGTCGGTTTCGACACCGGGCGACGACGTGGTTCACTGGAGTGGAACTGACCTGCCCCCCGCTATATGAAGGCACGCCACAGGCACAGCAACGCAAATATCAAGCTTATAGCATTCGGTCAAGTCCCGCAAGGTCCGTCTCCGAACTCCGTCTCCCACCCGTGACGTCGATATCCCTCAAGGGTATATTCAGGTCATGGTGTTCCTCCTTCTCGGACTCCTCCACGACGGACCGCGCACCCTCTACGACCTTCACCGAAGGTTCTCCCGCGGGATCTCGCTGTTCTACGCCGCGAGCTTCGGCAGCATCCAGCGGGCCCTCGACCGTGCTCGCGACAGCGGTTGGGTCACGGTCGACGACGTTCCCGATTCGGCGCGCGGGCGCCGGCTCTACTCGCTCACGGCCGCAGGGCGGACACGCTGGCGGGAATGGATGGGCGAACCACCCACCGGGTCGAATCCGGAGCAGACCATGCTCGCGAAGGTCTACCTGCTCGGCCGGCTGCCGGAGACCGAGCGCGCGGCATGCCTCGCGGAGATCCGCTCGCGACTCGACGCCGATGCGTCTGCGCTGACAGCCCTCGCCGCTGACCTCGATGCCGCCGAGGTGCCGGATGCGGCGCGGGAGAACCATCGCTTCGAGAGGGCCACCCTCGACTACGGGCTGCGCTCCCACGCCCTGGCAGTGCAGTGGCTCGACGACCTGGAGCAGTCGTGACCCTCGCCCTGATCATCGCCCTGGTGCTGCTCGCCGCCCTCGCCGTCCTCCAGATCCTCGGGGCGGCGGGGCTGCCCGTCGGCAGTCTGCTCTGGGGCGGGCGAGAACGCGTGCTGCCGACCCGGCTGCGGCTCTCGAGTCTCGCGACCCTCGCCGCCTACGCGGTCTTCGCCGCCCTGCTGCTCAGCCGCACGGGGGTGCTGCCCGGCCGGGACTCCACCGTCGTCATCGTCGCGACATGGGTGCTCGTCGGCGTGCTCGCCCTGAGCACGGTGACCAACGCAGTCTCCGGCAGCCGGACCGAACGCGCGACGATGGTGCCGACCGGGGCGGTGCTCACGGTGGCCGTCCTTGTCATCGCGCTCGGCTGGTGACGGCCTCACTCCCCCGCCGTGGCGCCCGTGGGCAGCACCTTCTTCCACACGCTCGTCCACGCGAACGTCTCGAATCCGGCGAGGTCGTTGATCGCGAGCATCCACGTGTTCTCCGCCGCATTCCACGTGTAGACCCGCTCGACCGCCGACTCCTGCAGCAGCGCCTCGTGGTTGGCCCTCTTGAGCCTCGCGCCGAGGCGGTGCCCGCGATGCTCGCGGATGACGAGAGTCCCACCCTGGTCGCCGACCTCGGGGCGGTCGGCGAAGTGGGCGGCCTGAGTGTAGCCAGCGACCTCGTCGCCCTTCATCGCCAGCGCCGTCATCAAGCGTTTGCCGGATGCCTCCCGATCGGCGTCGTTCGCACGCACCCGGTCGGCGTCCCAGAACTCCTCCTCCTCGAGGTCGGCGGCCCCGGGAGTGTCCGTCGACATCCTCCGGTGGAGGAGGGCGAGCGCCTCGAGGTGCTCCTCGGGGGTGGGTCCGGCCCACGTGAGGATCGTGTAGCCGTCGTCGCCCTCGTCCTCCGCACCCAGCCCTCCCCCGGCCTCGCGGATCCGCACGACCGAGCACCGTTCGAGCTGCCGCAGAGAGTACCCGTGGGTGCGGGCGAAGGCGACCTCCGGCAGGGTCGAGGGCAGCGCCCCCGTCCCCGAGGCCGCGGCGACTCGCGCGATCCGCGGATCGGCGTCGACGACCGCGGCCGGGGACTCACCGAAGCTCGTCAACCTCGTCCGTCCGTCGCCGGCCAGCTGCTCCTCCATAGCCGCGAGCAGCTCGGTGCCGAGTCCCTGCCGGCGGTGCTCGGGGTGGACTGCGACGTGGATCTCGGCGGCATCCTCGTTGTCCTTGAGGCTGAGGTAGGCGATGCCCTTGGCGACGATGTCCGCGCCGAGGCGGCCGAGCCACAGCGCGTGCGTAAGATAGTCGTTCGTCCTCTGCTGCTGCCTGCGCACCTCTCCTGGGCGGGGGTCGAAGTCGGGGCCGAGACCCGAGGCTGAGTTGACGACGCGATCGAAGGCGACCACCTCGGCGACGGTGTCCTCGATCTCGGACTCGGTGAGCGAGCCTGCCGGGATGTGCGTGATCTCCATCGATCTCCTTGTCCTCACGTGCCTGCGCCCGCCGCGGTGCGGAGCGCTCCGAGAGCGAGTCTAACCGCAGACGACGGCGAGGCCGTCGAGACCGGATTCGGGCCGGTGCCCGCCCGTACACTGGGGCCATGACGACCATCACCGTGCTCACGTTCGACCCGGCCGCCGTCAACTCCGGGATCATCACCGGCGCCGACCGCACCCTCATCGTCGACTCGAGTCCCGGGCCGGACACGGCCGCCCGCCTCGTCGAGCGCGCACAGGAGCTCAGCCGCGCCGCCAATGAGATCGTCACCCCCATCGATCTCGTCATCACCCACGACCACTGGGACCACCACCTCGGCGCCGCCGCCCTCGTCGCCGCCGGCATCGACCGCGTCTTCGCCTCCCCCGCCTTCGCCGCCGATCAGGCCGCGAGCACGTGGATCTCCCTCGACGCCCTGCGGACCAATCCCGACACCGCGGACTTCGCCGCGAGCCTGCCGGAGGATCCCGGCGACCTCCTCGTCGAGGTCACCCCCATCGCCGAGGCGGGTGCGGAGCCCACGGTGGTCGACCTCGGCGACTTCCCCGTCGAACTCTCGGTGCTCGGCGGACATTCCACGGCCGATGTCATCGTCAGCCTCCCCGAGGCCGGGATCGTCTTCACCGGGGACCTCGTCGAGGAGGGCTCCGCCCCGCAGGCCGGTGCCGACGCGTCCCTGAGCCATTGGGTCGAGAGCCTCCACGCGCTGCTCGCTCTCCCCGGGGCCGAGGTCTTCGTCCCCGGGCACGGGGTTCCTGTCGATCGGGCGTTCGTCGAACGACAGCTCGAGGACATCGACGGCTTCCGGCTCGCGTCCGTGCCCGGGCAGAGACCGGACACCGACCTGTCGACCGGGGGTTTCGGTGCCGACAGCGAGGACGTGTGGGAGGACGCGCAGGAGCATGAGCACGGGCCCGACGCCGAGGTGACCCTGCCCTCCCGTGCCATGCCCGGTGACCGCGACCGCACGATCCCCCGGGAGCTGACGTTGCCGCTGGAGTGAGCCGGCCACTCGGGGCCTCGACTTTTGGACGCACAGTGTCGATCTGCCGGCCCAGAATCGACACTCAGCGTCCTGGACACGGCCGCTGGACGCCGGTGACTCTCAGCAGATGGAGCCGGTCCGGTCAGGCCTCGCGGTCGAACTCTGGTCGTTCGCGGTGGAGCGCGGTGACGAGGTCGCCGCCGATCGCACCGAAGAGTGTGCGCGCCCAGATGCTCCGGGCCTCGACGTAGGGCCTGTCGCCGTCGAAGATCCACTGCAGTTCGCGCCCGGCGGCGAGGTCCTCTGCGCACATCCGGCACACGGGCACGCGGATGCTCTGCCCGTCGGCGTCGACGCGGGAGGTCGACTGCGCCTCACCGTGGAGCGGGTTGACCGTGCACAGGCTCTCCGGAAGGCTGCCCGTGCGACCGCGCCTCCTCCGGCCACCGCGCTGCGCCTCGGCGATCTCCCTGCCCGCCTGGCGGATGAGGACCATGGCCCCGGCGAGGTCGATCCGCGACGAGCTCGTGTCGTCGACGATGCGGCGGGCGATCTGGTAGGCGTCGAGGGCCCGCTCGACGCGGTCGGCATCGGCGGCGGGCAGGTCCGCGGTGTGGAGGCGGTCGATCGACTCGGCCAATGCCGTCGTGTCGTCGCTGATCGAATCCCGCAGCGAGTCGCGCTGGAGGGTGTCGACGCGGTCGAGGAGCCGCGAGGGCAGTCGGTAGGCCGCGCCCTGCCGGCGACGGCGCAACAGCCAGACACCGGCGATGACGAGGGCGAGGACGAGGATGGAGCCGCCGAGGAGGAGCGGGGCGAGTGATCCCGAACCGCTGTCTACGACGACTTCGCTGCCGGGCACCTCCTGCCCCGTGCCCGCCTGCGCCTCGGTGCGCTCCTGCGGATCGGCGTAGTAGCCGAGGAGGATGTTGAGCTTCGTCGTCGACGGGGTCGAGACGTTCCACTCCCCCATGGCGTTCGTGTACTGGTCCATGACCTCGATCTTCTGGTCCGTGTCCGCAAACGTCTGGTCGGCGATGAGACCGTCGGTGCCGTTGATCATGACGAAGGCCCCCTCGCCGCCGTGGGCGACCTTGACCTGCTGGAGCAGCTCGCGATCGACGCTCGGGGCGTCGACGGCGATGACGTAGACGGGGAAGTCGAGACCCTCGACCGTCGTCGTCGCCTTCTCCATCAGGGCGGGGTTGAGCCGGTCGGCGACGGCCGGGTCGATCCAGAACGGATCGGCCCCCAGCGCCTCGGCGATCTGCTCTCCGGTCGCGGTCATCGGCGCCTCCCTCCGGTCGGTCCCGACCGCACGGGCGCACCCTTCCGACTGCGGACCCTGCGCACGACCCACACGAGGAGAATCGCGGCGGGCACGCCGAGGACGAGGCCGAAGCCGACAGAGGTGATCGCGGACACCGCAGGGTAGGCGAGCTCCTCGGGTCGCTGCTCATCGCTGCGCTCGTCGACGTACTCGAGCTCGGCGTAGGGTTCGTCGACCTCGGTCTGCTTGAGCACCCGCACCCAGTCCAGCGCCCTGCCGGGCGGGGTGGAATCCGCGGCCGGCAGGGGGTAGTCGACGATCCTTCGTTCGATGCCCTTGTCCGCGACGTCCTCACTGGTGCTGCCGACGACGAGCACAGTCGCCTTCTCCTCCGGCAGCTCCCGGGCGATGCGGGCGGCGACAAGCTTCCCCTCACCGTCGGCGTCGTCGAGATCGGACAGCGTCATGAACGCGACGTAGACGGGGACCTCGGACCCGTCGAGTTCGTCGCGCAGGGTGTCGAGTTCGGGGTCGGTGACCGCCCACGCCTGGTACGCGTCGACGTAGATCGGGTCGGAGGCGAGGTTCTCGGCGATCGTGCGGTAGCGGGTCCGGTCGTAGTCGGCGTCGAAGCGGGACTCGATGCGGTCGGAGTAGATCGAGTCGACGCGGATGTCGTCGCTGTTCGCCCGCTCGACGCGCTCGTCCTTCGCGTCGTCGAAGAGGGAGACGCTCCAGACGATCGCCCCGGCGGTGACCGCGGAGAAGACGACTGCGGCGATCGCGATGCGGATGAGGAGGGCAGTGCGGGAGGCACCGGAGCGTGTCATGACCGCCTCCCCGTCCGGACTGGGCGTTCGGCACCGGGCACGCCGTCGTCGAGGATGGCGTCCTCGAGCGGGGTGAAGCTGCCGAACCCGGAGAGCGCGTAGGCGTCGTCGCGCCGGAAGTAGGGCACGGGTCGGGAGGTGAGGACGGTCGGGTCCTTCGGCACCATGAGGCAGACGGGGTCGTGTCCGGCGTCGAGGTCGGCGATGCACGTCTGACAGGCATCGATGGTGAGCACGGTCCCCGACTGCTTCCACGCGATGCTCTCCACGGGCTTCGTATGCGCGGGAAAGAAGTAGCAGAACTCGGGCGCGGCGGTCTCGGCCGATGCCGCTCGGCGGCCGAGGCCGTTCATCGCCCGCAGCGCCCTGTCGGTGCGCACGAGGGCCCAGATCGCCTGGCGGTGGGAGTGGTCGGGAGAGGACGCCCAGTCGGGGTGGGCATCGGTGACCGCGTCGATGGCCCGCTGCACGCGCAGCCCGCGGTCGCGGATCGCCCAGCCCTCCTCGTCGGCGGAGGTGGGCTCCGGGAAGGGCTCGAGCGCCCGCGTGACCTCGGGGACGAGGCGGTGACGGCGGACGAGCTCCGGTTCGGTCGTCAGCTCCGACTTCCACCGGTACCGCGTCTTCCGGGTGAGCACCCACGCGGTGAGCCCGAGGGCGGCGAGGGTGGAGACGCCGAAGACGATGCCGTCGGGGTTGCCGAGGTCGAGGCCGGTCGCCTCGATGTAGTCCCCCCGTGACTCGCCGACGTCGACCGGGTCGAAGTCGGGCAGCGGCGGTGCCGGTTCCCCTGTCGCGGCGGCGACGAGGACGCGGAGGTGGTAGTCGACGGCGAGTTCGATGGGGAGGAAGTCGTCGCTGGACGAGCGCTGCAGGACCTGGGAGTTCGGCGGCACGCTCGGACCGTTCCCATCGACGAGGTAGGACCGGCTGCGGGCGGAGGTCTCGGCTTCGGTGAACAGGACGAGTGCCTGGTCCTCTCTCGTCCGGTCGAACATCTCGAAGGCGAGGTCGGCGGTGAACGCGTCCCACTGGTCGTGGTGGCCGATCCAGATCTCCGGAGTCACGGCGACGAAGACGGGGAGTCCGGATCGGGCGGCGTTCTCGGTCGCCGTCTCGACCGCGCTCCGCTGCCTGTCGGTGAGACCGGGGGCGACCGTGGGGTCGACCCAGAGCGGGCCGGTGTCCCAGGCCCCTCTGATGCGGTCCCGCAGCTGTCCGAGCAGGCGGTCGGTCGTCGTCATGGTTCCAACTCTACGGTGGGCGCTCACACCTGTTGTCACAGCCATGGTGCGGATCTGCCACCTGCCGCCCGGACAGGGCGCTGGGACGACGCGAGCCCCGCAGCCGGATCGGCTGCGGGGCTCGTGTCTCTGCGGTCAGTCAGGCTGCCGCGAAGGTGATCACTTGAGGGTGACGGTCGCGCCGGCAGCCTCGAGGGTCTCCTTGGCCTTCTCGGCGTCTTCCTTCGAAGCGCCTTCGAGGACGGCCTTGGGGGCGCCGTCGACGAGGTCCTTGGCTTCCTTCAGTCCGAGCGAGGTGAGTCCACGGACTTCCTTGATGACGGGGACCTTCTTGTCGCCGGCCGATTCGAGGATGACGTCGAACTCGGTCTTCTCTTCAGCGGCGGCTTCTCCGCCACCGGCTGCCGGAGCGGCAACGGCGACAGCGGCCGGGGCAGCGGCCTCGACGTCGAATTCCTCTTCGAACTTCTTGACGAAGTCGGAGAGCTCGATGAGGGTGAGCTCCTTGAAAGCTTCGATGAGCTCGTCTGCAGTGAGCTTAGCCATGGTGGCCAATCCTTCCTGTGGTGGTCACCTGCGGTGACCGGGTTGATGGGGTGATGCTCAGGCGTCTTCGGCAGGAGCGGAGTCCTGCTTCTCGCGGAGGGCATCGACAGTGCGCGCGGCCTTGACCAGCGGAGCGGTGAAGAGGTAAGCCGCCTGGTGGAGGCTTGCCTTCATGGCACCGGCTGCCTTCGCAAGCAGCACTTCGCGGGATTCGAGGTCGGCGAGCTGGTTGACATTCTCAGCGCTGAGGGCGGCACCGTCGAAGTAGCCACCCTTGACGACGAGCTGAGAATTCGCCTTGGCAAAGTTACGCAGAGCCTTGGCAGCCTCAGGCGGTTCGCCGTTGACGAACGCGATCGCGGTGGGCCCGTTGAGGAGCTCATCGAGACCGGTCACGCCGGCTTCCTTGGCTGCAATCTTGGTCAGCGTATTCTTTACCACGGCGTAGCTGACGTTCTCACCAAGAGAGACGCGCAGCTCTTTCATCTGCGCGACGGTGAGACCGCGGTACTCGGTCAGCAATACAGCGTCGGAGTTCTCAAACTGCTGCTTGAGCTCCTCGACTGCGGCTGCCTTGTCTGGCCTCGCCATGGTATTCCTTTCGTACAGGCGCCGGTCTGCGTCCCGACAACGAAAAAAGCGCTCCACGCAGGTACGCGCGAAACGCTTCGAGGCTGAGAACGCGGTTCTCACTGAAGGATCTCTGGCTCACCTGCGAGGGTCACTCCTTGCGGAGTCTTCGTCTGCGGGCACAGGGATCCGATGGCGGATTCATGCATTCCCACAGAGACCGACGGTCTTCGGTGTCTCCAGCTTAGCCAGTCCCCCCGCGCTCAGTCCAATCGGGAGCCGTTCGACCCCGGAGACACTGGTCACACCGCCGAAGTCCTCATGCGGTATGCGAACGCAGAAAGGGAACGAGAGATTCGACGAGTTCACCGGGAGCCTCCTCAGCCACGTGGTGACCGGAATCGATCGAATGCCCCGTGAGGCAATCGGCCCACTCACGCCAGATCTCCAACGGATCGCCGTAGAGGTCTTCGAGGTCGTCGCGGCGCGACCAGAGGATCTGCACCGGCATCCGCAGGCGTTTGCCGGCAGCTCTGTCCGCTTCCTCGTCAGCCCGATCAACGGTGAGTCCCGCTCGATAGTCCTCGAGCATTGCACTGACCACCTCGGGATTGCGGGTCGCTCGGCGGAACTCCGCGAAGTTCTCCTCCCCCATCACAGCGGGGTCGCCGGAATACCAGGCATCCGGATCGGCGTTGATCACGCGCTCCGGCACATCGGGCTGTGCGAAGAAGAACCAGTGCCACCATTGCGCGGCGAACTTCGCATCCGCCCGTCGCAGGTGCTCACTGATCGGCACACAGTCGATCAGGACGGCCGCCTGCGTCCGTTCGGGGCAGTCGAGAGCGAGCCGCAGACCCACGTAGCTGCCTCTGTCGTGACCGACGATGCTGAAACGCTCGTGGCCGAGGGCGGTCATAACCGTCGCGATGTCTCCAGCTGAGGCACGTTTGGAATGCGGTCGGTGATCCGACGCCGGGCGCGGTCCTCGCGATCGCCCATAGCCTCTGAGGTCCGGAACGACCACCGTGAAGCCGGCTTTGACAAGAGCCGGCGCAACGGCGTACCACGTCGACCCGGTACG
>ENA-OOKA01000163-OOKA01000163.1-human-skin-metagenome-genome-assembly--contig:-NODE-163-length-22340-cov-6.924299_pt1 | contig 22340 bp, 18 predicted proteins | sample MGYA00248825_ERZ500995 | MGnify/ENA primary metagenome ERZ500995 (study PRJEB25958, sample SAMN03398540) | human skin metagenome | study: EMG produced TPA metagenomics assembly of the Human Skin...
CGGCACACTGCGGTTCTCCGACCGGAGAGCGGGACCAACCCGGCCTTCGTCTTAGGGCAAACCCGAACGCACGAAGGGCCCGGACCGAATCGGTCCGGGCCCTTCGTCAGGCGACAGCTGCGGCTGAGCGTTCAGGCTGAGCGCTCAGCGCGGTCGGAGGTCAGTCCTCGTCCTCGTCGTCCTTCTTCTCCACGACCAGGGTCTCGGTGGTGAGCACCAGGGCCGCGATCGACGCTGCGTTGCGCAGAGCCGAACGGGTGACCTTGACCGGGTCGATGATGCCTGCGGAGATGAGGTCGCCGTAGGAGTCGGTGGCGGCGTTGTATCCCTGGCCGGACTCGAGGTCCTGGACCTTGGACACGACGACGTAGCCGTCCTGACCGGCGTTCTCGGCGATCCAGCGCAGCGGCTGGACGATTCCGCGCTTGACGATCTCCACGCCCGTGGCACCGTCGTAGTCGAGGCCGAAGTCCTTGCCGTCGAGGACCTTGGCGGCGTGGATGAGAGCCGAACCGCCGCCGGCGACGACGCCCTCCTCGATGGCCGCACGGGTCGCGGACACGGCGTCTTCGACGCGGTGCTTGCGCTCCTTGAGCTCCACCTCGGTGGCGGCGCCGACCTTGATGACGGCGACACCGCCGGAGAGCTTGGCCAAGCGCTCCTGCAGCTTCTCGCGGTCCCAGTCGGAGTCGGTGTTCTCGATCTCGGAGCGGATCTGGGCCACACGCCCGGCCACAGCGTCGTCGGCACCGGCACCATCGACGATGGTGGTGGTGTCCTTGGTGACGGTGATCGTGCGGGCATTGCCGAGCTCGTCCAGGGTGACCTGGTCGAGCTTCATGCCCATGTCCGGGGTGACGACCTGGCCGCCGGTGAGGACGGCGAGGTCCTCGAGGATGGCCTTGCGGCGGTCACCGAATCCGGGAGCCTTGACCGCGCAGACGTTGAGGATGCCGCGCAGCTTGTTGACCACCAGCGTCGACAGTGCCTCGCCCTCGATGTCCTCGGCGATGATGAACAGCGGCTTGCCGGCCTGCTGAACCTTCTCGAGGACGGGCAGGAGCTCCTGGATGTTGGAGATCTTGCCCTGGTTGATGAGGATGAGCGCATCGCCCAGGATGGCTTCCTGACGGTCGGCGTCGGTGACGAAGTGCGGGGACAGGTAGCCCTTGTCGAACTGCATGCCCTCGGTGATCTCCAGCTCCACATCGGAGGCCTGGGATTCGTCGATGGTGATGACGCCGTCCTTGCCGACCTTCTCGAAGGCATCGGCGATGAGTGCGCCGATCTCCTCGGACTGGGCGGACAGACCGGCCACGTGGGCGATCTCCTCGGAGCCGGCGACATCGCGGGAGATGGAGCCGAGCTCGTCGGAGACGGCCTCGACGGCGGTCTCGATGCCGCGCTTGAGGGCACCGGGAGCGGCGCCCGCGGCGACGTTGCGCAGACCCTCGTTGACGAAGGCCTGGGCGAGGACGGTCGCAGTGGTGGTTCCGTCACCGGCGATGTCGTTGGTCTTGGTGGCGACTTCCTTGGCCAGCTGTGCGCCGAGGTTCTCGTAGGGATCGTCGAGCTCGACCTCACGCGCGATGGTCACGCCATCGTTGGTGATCGTGGGTGCGCCCCACTTCTTGTCGAGAACGACGTTGCGGCCGCGGGGTCCGAGCGTCACCTTGACGGTGTCAGCGAGAGTGTTGACACCCTTTTCGAGTGAACGACGGGCCTCGTCGTTGAATTCCAGATTCTTAGGCATTCGTCCTCCTGTCTTGAGAGTCGTTCAGGGGATTCAGCCGATGACGGCCAGCACGTCGCGGGCCGAGAGGACGAGGTACTCCTCGCCGGCGTACTTGACCTCGGTGCCGCCGTACTTCGAGTAGATGACCTTGTCGCCGACAGCGACGTCGACGGGAACGCGGTTGCCGTTGTCAGCAACGCGGCCGGGGCCCACTGCGACGACTTCGCCTTCCTGCGGCTTCTCCTTGGCAGTGTCGGGGATGACCAGACCGCTGGCAGTGGTCTGCTCGGCTTCGACCTGACGGATGACGATCCGATCTTCGAGTGGCTTGATGGAGACCGACATATCGGGCTCTCTCCCTTCGCTGGGTTCGATACTGGTGAAGTCAGACGGCGGCGTGCGCCTGAGGAACCTCTCGTCGTCGCGGGTGCCGAGGAGTTCGACCGTCCGATGAAACTGGCACTCACTGAGTGTCAGTGCTAATGCGACTCTATGACTCCTTTAGCACTCGGTCAACTCGAGTGCCAAGATTTCGCGGGGCTCTCGGGGAAAGCTCAGCCTCGGGGTGCGCGGACCGCCACCTCGGCGGCCCGCACCCCCGCCTCGGCGGCCAGGGCACGCCACCGCAGGGCCACGGCCCGAGCACCGCCACCTCGGCGGGACGCACCCGCCCGTGAATGCGCGAGAGGGACCCCGGACGGATCCGGAGTCCCTCATCGGTGCGCTCATCTCGGCTGCGACCGCGGACGGTCGGCTGGTGCCGGCGCTCGGTCAGCGCATCAGCGCTGCGCTCAGGCGCAGGCCCACTGTCCCCAGCCGGCCTTGGCCTGGAGCTTCTTCGCACGGTCGAACTGCTCGCGCGGGCTGGCGTCGATCGGGTTGCCCGAACCGCCCACGCTGCGCCACGTGGCGAGCTTGAACTGGAAGAGGCCGAAGTGGGCGTTGTTCTGCTTGTTCACGGCGCGCGGGTTGAAGTTCGACTCGCACTTGGCGACCTGGTACCACTTGGAGCCGGGTCCGCCGAGCATCGCCTTGATCTCCTCGGTCGTCATCGAACCGCCGCCACCGGAGCTCGAGCCGCCGTCGTCGGAGCCTCCGCCGGAGCCGCTTCCGCTGTCATCGGATCCCGAGCCGGAGCCCGAGCCCGAGTCGTTCGAGGAGGGCTTCTCCTTCTTCTTCGTGCCCTCGACGACGACCTTGGCCTTCGGTTCGGAGAGGACCTTTTCGCCCTTCTTCTCCTTCTCGACCTCTTCGCCGTTGACGATCTTGACCTGGTACTCGACTTCCTTCTGCCCGGCCTTGCCCTTCTCCTCGACCTTCGTCTCACCGACGAAGAGGGAGTCCGACTTCTTCTTCTCGACCTTGGGCTCGATGTCCTGCTTCTCCTTGACGGTCTTGTTCTCCACCCGGTTGACGGTGAGGACCTGACCGTCGGTGACGGATGCGCTCATCGGCACGGAGAGGTAGTCGTCCTTGTCGAGCTTGATGTCGGCTTCCTTGAGGGCGGCGCCGGCGGTGTCGACGGGCGCGGTGACCTTGTGGTCCTTACCGTCGGCGACGACGGTGAGCGCCTTCGCGGTGGTGACGTCGATGCTCGTCTCGCCGTCGACCTTGAGCTTGTCGGTGGCTTCGGCGCTGAGCTCGGCATCCTTGGCTTCGACGCCGAGGTCGGCGAGAGCCTGCCCGACGGTGTTCGCGTTCGTCCACTCGTCGGTCTTCTTGCCGTCGACGGTGAGCGCGACGTCCTTGGCGGTGTTGACCGTGACCGTCATATCGCGGTCGATCTTCGTGTTCACACCCGGCTTGACCTCATCGCGCTTCTCGAGCTCGATGTTCTGGCTGTCGAGGATCTCACCGACGGTTCCCCCGAAGGTGCGGATCTCTTCGGCCTTGCCGTTCACCTCGAGGGTGACGGGCTTGTTCATGGTGAGCACGGCACCGGTGCCACCGACGAGTCCGGTGATGACGACCGCCTGTGCGGCGATCTGCACCTTGCGGTTCTTGAGAAAATCAATCACAGAAATATCCCCGAGCAGAGTTGATCAGCTGTTTGCGACTCATCCACTGTAACCGATTCGTTACATCGCTTGCAAAAGATTACGAAACCGTAACAGGAATCTCTCAGACTCCCGGATTTCCGGGGTTCACAGCAGTCGGCATCCGTCCAGGTCAGACGTCATCCACGGCACGACCGACGACCGTGATGTGACGTCCATAACGACCGTGATCTTGGCCCTCACCCTCGCCGAGGCGGGGGCTCAGTCCCAGCTGCCGAGCGCGGTCTCCGCGTTCGCCCACACCGCCTCGGCGAGGTCACCGGCGTCCATCCCCCGCACCTCGGCGAGCATCCTGGCCGTGATCGGGGTGAGGTAGGGGCCGCCGGGCTTGCCGCGGTAGGGATGAGGGGTGAGGAAGGGGGCGTCGGTCTCCGTGAGGAGGAGCTCGAGCGGGGCGCTCGCGGCGGCCCGGCGCAGCTCATCGGCGTTCTTGAACGTGATGTTGCCGGCAAAGGACATGAAGTAGCCGTGCTCGGCGCATTCGCGGGCCATCGCCTCGTCGCCGGAGAAGCAGTGGAAGATCGTCACCTCGGGCGCCCCCTCCTCGCGGAGGATGCGCAGGACGTCGGCATGGGCCTCACGATCGTGGATCTGCAGGGCCCGGCCGGTCCGCTTGGCGATCTCGATATGCGCCCGGAACGACCGCTGCTGCTGCCCGATGCCGTCCTCACCGGTGCGGAAGTAGTCGAGGCCGGTCTCCCCGACCACGCGCATCCGGTCCTCACTCGTCACAAGCGCCTCGATCTCGGTGAGCGCATCGTCGAGGAGGCCGCGCTCTGCCAGCCGCGGGGCCTCGTTCGGGTGGAGCGCCGCTCCCCCGAGCATCCACGTCCGCCCGGTGACAGGCGGTGTCGGCACCCGGGCGGCGACGGCAGGATCGACGTTCGCCGCGGCGGCCAGGGCCGCATTCCCCTGCCCGGCGTACTGGGAGGCGACGAGCGCGGTCGTCCAGCGGGCAGCGGGCAGGTCGCAGCCGATCTGGACGATCCGGCGCACTCCGGCCGCCTCGGCGGTGTCGAAGAAGAAGTCGAGATCGGGGAACTCCTCGTCCTCGGACGGGGTGACCTCCGGGGAGGGTTCGCCGGCACCGAGCGGCAGGCGCACGCCCGTGCCGATGTCGAGGTGGGTGTGGGTGTCGACGATCGGGTGGGGCAGCGGTTCGGGCACCGGCGGGTACGTTCCGGCAGCGCGCGAGGCCATTACTCCGTCTCCTCCACGAACTTCGGGAACACCGGTTCGGGCTTGGGCAGCGGGGTGCCGGGCACGAGCGGGAAGTCGATGGCCGCGAACGAGCGGGGGTCGACGTCGGCGGCCGACACCCCGCCCTCGGCGGTCTCAGCGGCGGCCGGGGCGATGCCGGCACCGGCGAATCCCGCTCCGGCGGCGACGCCGACCGCGGCACTCGCGGTCACGGTGTCCATCACCTCGGCACCGGTGCCGGTCTCGATCGCGGTGGGCAGGACTTTCGCGCCCGCCTCGGCGGATCCTTCGGCGACGCCGAGGAGGTCGAGGATCCTCCCTGCGGATTCGGGCATGACGGGCTGGATGAGGATCGAGACGATGCGCACGACCTCGATCGTCACCCAGAGGACGGTGGCCATGCGCTCGGGGTCGGTCTTCTTCAGCTTCCAGGGCTCCTGCGCGGAGAAGTAGCGGTTGGCCTCGGTGAGCACCTTCCAGCACGCGTCGACGTAGAGGTGGAGGCTCTGGGTGTCGACGTGCCGGCGGGCGGTCTCGAGGGTGCCGCGGGCGAGGGAGAGCAGGGACTCGTCCGCCTCGGTGAGGTCGCCGGGCTGCGGCACCTGTCCGTCGCAGTTCTTCGCGATCATCGACAGCGAGCGCTGGGCGAGGTTGCCGTACTCGTTGGCGAGGTCGGCGTTCATGCGGGTGATGATCGAGTCCTTCGTGTACGAGCCGTCCTGGCCGTAGGAGAACTCGCGGAAGAGGAAGAAGCGGACGGTGTCGAGACCGAATGCGTCGACGAGGTCGATGGGGTCGACGACGTTGCCGACGGACTTCGACATCTTCTCCCCGGCGTTGAAGAGGAAGCCGTGGGCGTGGACGCGACGGGGCAGCTCGATGCCGGCGGACATGAGGAACGCGGGCCAGTAGACACTGTGGAAGCGGATGATGTCCTTGCCGATGATGTGGACGTCGGCGGGCCACCACTTGGCAAACGCCTCGGAGTCGTCGGGGAAGCCGGCGGCGGTGAGGTAGTTCGTCAGGGCGTCGATCCACACATACATGACGTGCTTGTCGTTGCCGGGCACGGGCACGCCCCAGTCGAAGGTCGTGCGCGATATCGAGAGGTCCTTGAGGCCGGAGGCGACGAACGAGGCGACCTCGTTGCGGCGGGAGTCGGGGCCGAGGAACTCGGGGTGATCGCGGTAGAGCTCGAGGAGGGGCTCCTGGTACTTCGAGAGGCGGAAGAAGTAGGACTCCTCCTCCGTCCAGGTCACCTCGGTGCGGGTCTCCTTCGACAGGCGCACGCCGTCGACGACTTCGGTCTCGTCCTCGGTGTAGAACGCCTCGTCGCGCACCGAGTACCAGCCCGAGTACGAGTCGAGGTAGATGTCGCCGGCCTCTTCGAGTCGACGCCAGATCTCCTGCGAGGCGGCGTAGTGGTCGGGGTCGGTGGTCCGGATGAACCGGTCGAAGGTCGAGCCGAGCGCGAGCTGCGTGTCGCGGAAGTTCTTCGCGTTGTCGTCAGCGAGCTGCTTGGGCGTGATCCCCAGCCTGTTCGCCGCCTGAAGCATCTTCAGGCCGTGCTCGTCGGTGCCGGTGGCGAAGAACACGTCGTGGTTGTCGAGGCGCTTGAACCGCGCGATCGTGTCGGCGGCGATGTACTCGTACGCGTGCCCGATGTGGATGGCCCCATTGGGGTAGGCGATGGCTGTTGTCACGTAGTAACCCATAGGCAACTCAGTCTAGATGACGCGCGACGCCCCGCTTGCCGCGGTTCGGCTCGTGGGCGCGGGCGACGTGGGGACGCGCGTGGTGGCGGTGTGCCGGGGCCCGCGCCTCCGAGCCGAAAGCCCTCAACCCGAAGTGAGTCGCATTCTGCCCGATCGGTCGGTTCGACACCCGACCCAACGGGCGGAAAGTGATTCAGAACAGACCCGACACCCCGAGCCGATCACACCGACCCGAGCACGGGTCGACTCCCAGCCGCCCGCACTCGAGTCACCGCTTACTCGCGGTGGAGCCAGGCCTCGTAGATCTCGCGCTTGGACAGACCGAAGCGCTTCGCGATCTGCCCGGCCGCCTCCTTCGCCCTCACCCCCGAGGCGACGAGGGTCTCCATCTCGCCGAGGTGGTCCTCCGGAGCCGTCTCCACCTCGGTGGCGCCGGCGAGGACGAGGGTGAGCTCGCCGCGCAGCCCGTCTGCGGCGAGCTCGCGCAGCGTCCCGACGGTTCCGCGCAGTGTCTCCTCGAACGTCTTCGTCAGCTCCCGGCTGATGCTCATCGGGCGGTCGGGACCGATGACGGCGAGCAGGTCGTCCATCGTCTCGGCGATGCGGTGCGGGCTCTCGAAGAAGACCATCGTGCGCTTCTCACTCGCGAGCTCCTCGAACAGAGCAGTGCGCGCCCCCGATTTGCGCGGGATGAAACCCTCGAAGCTGAAGCGATCGCTCGGCAGGCCCGAGACCGCAAGCGCCATGAGCACCGCGGACGGCCCGGGTGTCGCGGTGATCGGCAGCCCCGCCTCGGCGCACGCTTTGACCACCCGATACCCGGGGTCGGAGACGGCGGGCATGCCGGCGTCGCTGAGGAGGACGACGGTCTGACCTGCGCGGATGAGGTCGACGATCTCCGGTGCCCGCCCCGCCTCGTTGTGGTCGAAGACGCTGATGACGCGCTTCGTGTGGCTCAGTCCCAGCCGCTGGGCAAGCGAAAGGAACCGACGGGTGTCCTCGGCGGCGATGACATCGGCGGTTTCGATCGCCTGCCGCATCCGCGGTCCCGCATCGCCGAGGTTGCCGATCGGAGTCCCGACGAGGATGAGTCGCCCGCCGGCCGGGTCGAAGTCGGGGGCGTCGCGGTCGCCCGCAGGCCCGTGATCGTCGCTTTCACCCAGCGGACCGAGAGCTGTGTCCGTGTCGTCCGCGTGAGGCGCACCCGAGGTGGGAGAGGGGCTCAACTGTAGGACGTGGTGCCGGCGAAGAGCCCGAAGCCGAGGACGGCGACGAAGAAGAAGATGTAGACGACCCAGAAGAGGATCCACAGTGCGGTGCCGATGTAGCCGACCCAGAGCGCCGCGATCGCCATCCCGTCGCCGCGTTCTCCGCGTTCCCGGATCTGCTTGCGCGCGATGTGTCCCATGACGATGCCGGCGATTCCGGCAAGGAAGATGCTCGAGACGACGCCGAAGATCGAGGCGACGAGCGCGATGATCGCGAGAGTGTTCGTCGGCGGCAGGGCCTGATAGGCGACTCCCGCGCTGCCGTAGCTCGACGCGGGACTGTAATTCGCCGGCTGGTAGCTGTTCGATCCGTAGTTGTCAGTGGCTTGCCCGGACTGGGGCTGCTGGTAGTACATGTCTGGGTTGTTCCAGTTGTTCTGGCTGCTCATGTCTTCTCTCCTCGGGGTCACTACCAACGGTACAGACGCGGACGACGAGGCAAAAGGCGAGCGTGTTGCAATCCTGCATCGTCGTCGCAGTCCACACAGGCGAACACAGCACAGTCAACTCAGGCAAACACGGGCAGGAGGTCGCGCCGGTCCGCCCACCGGTTCAGGACGTCATGCGCCAGATCATGAGGTCGTCGACAGCAGCGCGAGAATGCCGACGCCGACGACCGCGGCAACGATGATGGCGAGGAGGCCGAGCCCGATGCTGATGTACCCCATGATGAGGCCGGCCATCGCCTGCCCTCGGCCGTCTTCGCCGGAGCGTTTGATCTGGCCCAGGGAGACGTGGCCGAAGATCACCGCGAGGAACGGGGCGATCCAGAGGAACATGAGGATGAAACTGAAGAACCACCCGATGAACGGGATCATCGACAGCAGTCCGCAGACGAACCCGCCCGCCAATCCGATGATGCCCATCCACATCGCCCAACCGGCGAGGCCGTTCGACTTGCGGTAGACGACCATCGGCGTTCCGTACGTGCCGTAGGTGACCGGCTGGCTGTAGGACGCCGGCTGAACCGAATACGGCTGCCCGCCCGATGGTCCCACCGAATCGAGGTACTGACCGTAGTCGGTGTACTGCCCACCGCCGTACCCGGCCTGCGACGGGTCGCCATACCCGCTCTGACCGTATCCGGCCTGGCCGGAGCCGTACCCGGCCTGGCCGGAGCCGTAGGGCGACGGGGAGGCCCCAGCCCCCGAGCCGAACTGCTGCGATCCCACCTGCGGAGGATCGCTCGGGCGGTAGTCCGGGTTGTTCGACACTCTCATCACCGTCTTCGCTCGTGTGCTGGGGCGCTCGCACCCGTACCGGTGCGATAGCCGTAGTCTCCACCCTAACCGCCCCGGCTCTCCCGCGGTACCGTCAGCCCGGCCACTCCGCTCCGCGTGCACGGAGCCTGCCCGCCCGCAGAGGTCTTGCTCCGCTCCTGGCACTCCTCGGACACGACGCGTCCAAGGCTGGGCGGCTTCCGAGTGTCCGCACCCTAGACTTGGCCGTGATGACAGCACCCGCAGATCCCCCGACGCCGAGGCGACCGACCGATCCCCGATCCGGTTCGACTTCCCCGTCCGCCCCGCACCCGACCGCCGAGGCGACAGCGTCGACCCCGGGCCCCACAACAGCGTCGACCTCGAACTCCACGGCCGCGACGAGCCCGAGCTCCACAAACTCTGCCCCAGCCGCAGCCACCGCCACGAAGGACCGTCAGCCCGCGTCGGGCCGGATCGCCAAGGAGGAGCGGGCCCGCCGCCGCGAGCAGATCCTCGCCGGCGCCGCCGCGCTGCGCCGGAAGTCCTTCACCGCCGGCATGTGGGCGACACGGGCACCGCTGTGGATGTGGCCGGCGCTGATCGTCATCACCGTCATCAGCGGCATCCTGCGCCTCTTCCGGCTCGAATTCCCCGGCCGCCTCATCTTCGACGAGACGTACTACGTCAAAGACTCGTACTCGATGATCACCTACGGATACGAGCGCTCCTGGCCGGAGAACGCCGACGCCTCCTTCAACGCCGGCGACCCGAGCGTCATCGGATCGGCGCCGGCGTACGTCGTCCATCCGCCGCTGGGCAAATGGGTGATCGGACTCGGCATCGATCTCTTCGGCGCCGACGATTCCTTCGGCTGGCGATTCTCCGTCGCCGTCGTCGGCACGCTCACGGTCTTCCTTATGGGGCTTGTCGCCTGGAAGCTCTTCCGCTCCGCGTTCTTCGCGTGTGCGGCGGCGGTCCTCCTCTCGATCGACGGCGAGCATTTCGTCCATTCCCGCACGAGCCTGCTCGACATCGTGCTCATGGCCTTCATCCTCCTCGCCTTCTGGTTCATCCTCCTCGACCGGGAGCAGGTGACGAAACGCCTGGCCCGCTGGGCAGCCGACACCACGGACGGCGTTCCCGTGGCCGCCCGCGGCCGCCGGTCCGCCGATGCCGAGCGCGCGGACCTCATCAACTTCGGCCCCCGCCTCGGCGTGCGTCCCTGGCTCATCGCCGCCGGCATCGCGCTGGGCATGGCGACGGGCGTGAAATGGTCGGGTCTCTACGCGCTCGCGGCCTTCGGCATCCTCGTCGTCGCGTGGGACGTCCACTCGCGCTACCGGGCCGGCGTCGTCCATCCGTGGCTCGGTGCCCTCATCCGCGACAGCATCCCGTCGTTCCTCAAGCTCGTGCCCACGGCGCTCATCACCTATATCGCGACGTGGACCGGGTGGATCCTCTCCGACGACGCATGGAACCGGCAGTGGGCGGCCGAGACCCCCGGCTGGTGGCAGGCCCTGCCCTCGTGGCTCGACTGGCTGCCCTCGCTCGCGCAGTACCACTACACCGCGTACTCCTTCCACGTCGGCCTCGACGCCGAGCACCCCTACATGTCGAACCCGTGGGGCTGGATCGTCCAATGGCGGCCGACCTCGTTCTACTACGAATCGCTCAGCCGCGGCGACCTCGGCTGCGCGGCGGCGAAGTGCTCCTCGGCGATCACCTCGGTGGGCAACCCCGTGATCTGGGGACTCGCCCCTGTCGCGCTCCTCGTCGTCCTCGCCGCGTGGATCGTGCGCCGCGACGTCCGCGCCGGCGTCATCCTCTCCGGACTCGCTGCGACCTGGCTGCCGTGGTTCGCCTACCAGGACCGGACGATCTTCACCTTCTACACGATCGTCATGGTCCCCTTCGTCGTCCTCGCGCTCGTCTACTGCCTCACCCTCCTCTGGGGCCGTCGCACCCCGAGCCCTCCGTTCGCCCCGCAGATCCGCACGTCGACCATGCCCGTCCCCTCCCCCGCCGAGGCGGGTCCCTCCACCGAGCCGAGCCCGACGTCCGCCGCCCCTGCCCCCGGTCCCGCCGAGGCGGCCGCCGCCGTCTCCGACGCACCGACCACGCCACCGACCGACGACCAGCCTGCGTCGCCGACGCACCGCGGGCGCCTTGGCTCACGCCCCCCGTGGCCGCTGCTCGGCCGCCGACTCGCCGTCGGCGCAGTCCTCGCCGCAGCCGTCCTCGCCTTCGCGTACTTCTGGCCGATCTACACCGGCGAGGTCATCCCCTTCGAGGCGTGGAACAACCGGATGTGGAACGTCACCTGGCGCTGATCTGAACCGGACATGACCTCGTCGTCTGTCCGACACCGATCGTTCACCTCCCGGACACGACCCGTCGTTAGCGTCGGGGCATTGTGACTGACGAAGCGATACTGAACCACCCAGCACCCACCTCGGCGAATCCCTCTTCGGATACCGGCCCCGGACCAGGGGTCGTCGCCATCATTCCCGCCCGTGGAGGATCCAAGGGGATCCCGCTGAAGAACCTCCAGAAGGTCGCCGGCGTCTCCCTCTTGGCGCGTGCGATCAACGCGGCGAAGGCCACGCCGAGCATCGACCGGGTCGTCGTCTCGACCGACCATGAGGGCATCGCCGCCGAGGCGGTCCGGGCCGGCGCCGAGGTGTCGCACCGTCCCGCAGAGATCGCCGGGGACACGGCGACGAGCGAATCGGCGATCATCCACACCCTCGGCGACCTCGGTGAGGACTACGGGGTGACGGTCTTCCTCCAGTGCACCTCGCCGTTCATCGACTCGGCGTCGATCGACAACGCCGTGTGCCGAGTCCGCGACGACGAGGACGACGTCGTCTTCTCCGCTGTCGAGGACCACTCGTTCCTCTGGCGCCTCGGCGACGACGGGGAGGCGGTCTCCGTCGGCCATGACAAGGCGTTCCGTCCGCGCCGGCAGGACCGCCCCAAGCACTACAACGAGACCGGAGCGTTCTACGTCATGCGCACCGCGGGACTGCTCGAATCCGGTCACCGCTTCTTCGGCCGGGTCGGCATCGAAGAGGTCCCGCCCGAGCATGCGAGAGAGATCGACGACATGTCCGACCTCACCCTCGTCCGCGCGATCGCCTCGACGCAGGAGACCGCGCAGGTCATCGACGTCGATGCGCTGGTGACCGATTTCGACGGGGTCCACACCGACGACGGTGCCTACGTCGACGAGGACGGCAATGAGCACGTCCGCGTCCACAGGGGCGACGGAATGGGGGTCTCACGCTTGGCGAAAGCAGGTTTCCCTGTCATGATTCTCTCAAAGGAACGCAACCCCGTGGTCACCCGCAGGGCGGAGAAACTTCATATTGGCGTAACCCAGGGTGTCGACAATAAGTCGGAGGTCCTGCGGTCGTGGATCGACGAGCAGGGCCTGGACGCAGCACGCGTGGCCTATGTCGGCAACGACATCAACGACCTCGAAGCCTTCGACGTCGTCGGCTGGCCCATCGCCGTCGCGGACGCCCACCCCAAGGTGCTCGCGGCAGCCCGAGTGGTCCTCGACCGCCCGGGCGGACGGGGTGCGGTCCGGGAGGTCTGCGACCTCATCCCGGTCCGCTCCTGAGGCCGCCGTTCAGCTCGGCGAAGAGCCGAAGCCGCCCGGGCCCCGTCACCCCACCGACAACTTCACACGGAACAGCACCACCCACCCCAGCGCGGAGGCATCGCACCGCGTTCGAAACGAAAGCAGGACTCATGACTGATCACATCGCCCCCGTGGCCATCGGCGACCAGCTCGTCGGCCCGGACCAGCCCGTCTACATGATCGGCGAGATCGGCATCAACCACAACGGCGACGTCGAGATCGCCAAGCAGCTCATGGATGCCGCTGCCACCGCAGGCGCTCAGGCCGTGAAGTTCCAGAAGCGCAACCCCGATGTCGCCGTCCCCGAACACCAGAAGTCGAAGATGCGTCAGACCCCGTGGGGCGAGATGACCTACCTCGACTACAAGTTCCGCGTCGAGTTCGAGAAGGACGAGTACCAGGAGATCGACCGGTACGCGAAGGAACTCGGCCTGCAGTGGTTCGCCTCGCCGTGGGACACCGACTCCGTCGACTTCCTCGAGAACGAGTTCGACGCCCTCACCTACAAGGTCGCCTCGGCGTCGCTGACCGACTTCGAGCTGCTGCGTGCGATCGCCGCGACGGGCAAGCCCGTGCTCTGCTCCTCGGGCATGTCCGACTGGGCGACGCTCGACGCCGCCGTCGAGGTCTTCGACAAGGACAGGCTCGTCCTCATGCACGCGACCTCGACCTACCCGCTGCCGCCGGAGGAGGTCAACCTCCGCGCGATCCCGGCCATGGTCGAGCGCTACGGCGTGCCCGTCGGCTACTCCGGCCACGAGCTCGGGCTCGAGATCTCGTTCGCCGCGGTCGCCCTCGGGGCCGTCACCGTCGAACGCCACATCACCCTCGATTCGACGATGTGGGGCTCGGACCAGTCGGCGTCGATGGAGCCGCGCGAATTCTCCTCGCTCGTCAAGGGCGTCCGCGTCCTTGAGAAGGCCATGGGCGACGGCGTCAAGCGTGTCATGCCCGGCGAGGAGTCGAAGATCGAATCTCTGCGCAAGGTCACTGCCTGAGCTGAGGCACTGAGCTGAGGCACCGCACTCACGGAACTGCCCCGAAGCCGCACGGCTCCGGGGCAATTCTGCGTCCGTCACCGGGTGCGACGCAGACGCCGCACGCGCCGCCTCAGTCCCTTCGCCGCCTTGGCCATGGCCGAACGCGCCTCGGCCTGTGCCGTCCTTCCGGCCAGCGAGCGCAGGTCGTTCTCGGCACGCTCGGCACGCGTACGCAACCCGTCCCGCTCATGGGCGAGTTCCCTCGTCGCCGCCGTCGCCTCGTCGACGGCCGACTGCGCGGTCTCGAGCGCCGCCTGTGCCATGTCGCGTTCGGAAGTGACCCGCTCGAGCGTTGCGCGGTCGGCACCCGCCTCTCGGCGCACCCGGGCCAGCGCCCGCGTCTGTGCGACGCCTGCCTCCTCCGATTCGGCGACCGCCGCGAGGTGGAACTCCTCTGCGCGCACGTGGTCTGCGCTCCGGGTCCGGACCGCTCGCCGCGGCCGACCGGACTCCCCCAGAGCGTCCCCGATGGCCCGATGATTGTCCCGGGTCACCTCCCAGAACCGCTCCCTCGTCGCCGCGAGGTCCTCCTGCAGGTCGACACCGTAGGAATAGGCGTCCATCACCGCCGCAACGATCCGGTCCGCGAGAACGCGGGCGCGTCGGCCGACGCTGCCGTCGCTCGTGTCCGCACCGCACGCGCCCGTGCCTCGCGCGACGTCAGCCCCCAGCCTTCCCGCCTCGGCGGCCCTTTCCTCGGGACCGCCCGCGACCATCCCTTCGGGTCCGACCGGGACGACGAACTCGGGATGGCCGATGTCGTGGGCGAAGTACCCGAGCTTCGCGTGGAGATCGAGCGAGAGAGGGATCGAACCGACCCCGAAGGGGATCATCTGCGCATGACCCCGGCCGCCGAGGACGTAGGGAACGGAGGAGAAGAGTGTGAACCCTGAGAAGAAGCCGATGTCCGCACCCCACAGGCGGATCTCCTCGACCTCGGGCACCTCCGCGCGGAGACGGCGTGACACCTCGGCGTCGTCAGGATGGAAGGGCACACTGAGGACTCTCCAACCGTCCGCGACGAGCGCGCGGGCGCTGTCGACGACGGCCCGGTGGATCACTTCGGCGTCGTAGCCGGCCGCCTGCTGTCGGCCGTGGACGAGCATCTGGATCGCGATGAGTTTCTCTCGGGGATCCGGTCGGCTCCCCTGCAGCGGTTCGTAGAGCAGACCACCCAGGGTCGTCGGACACGGCTGGAAGTCGATCGGCACCGCTGAGGGACCGAGAAGCGCCGACATCGACGCGATGCTCCCCGAGTTCCGCAGACCGAAGAACACCGACTGCTCACGGACCTGCTCGACGTGGGTGCGGAGAAGATCGTCGAACTCCGGTTGACCGGGGAACCGATTGTCACCCACGGCGTAGACGATGAGGGGAACCTCGATCCCAGCCAGCGTCTCGGCGGAGATCTTCCACTGCCACCCGGAGAGCCGATTGGGATTCGTGTCCTGGAGGAACAGTCCCCCGCCGCCGATGACGACGGCATCGGCGCGGGCGTTGATCCGGTCGACCAGGCCGCCGTCGACCTCCCGCCGCAGGGCCGCCGCCGAGGTGAACGCCGCCTCACCGTCGAAGGCGCGGAAGGCGTCGCGGACGACGGGGAAGAGCGCTTTGTCCCCGTAGTTGCCCCAAGTCGGGATGTCGAAGTGGAAGAGATCCGCCATAGAGCGACTGTAGTGGACCCGACCGAACGGCAGATGAATGCGCCAGGCCGCTGTCTGCCACCGAACCGTCGACCCAGACAACTGGAATGCGAACTTCGGGTGAATAGCACGCACAGTCTGGTTCACCGCTCAGTCACCGCGAGTTACCCGACCCTGTCTACCATCGTCTGAGCACATGCACGCGTCGTGCTCCCCCGCGGCCGTGCTCAGCAGCGAAAGGACCCCATGACCACTCCCCTGACCAGCGTCATCATTGCGGCGAAGAACGCCGAACAGACCATAGGGAGCAGTCTCAAGAGCTTGACCATGCAGGGGTTCGCCCCCGATGAGCTGGAAGTCATCGTCGTCAACGACGGCTCGGAGGACCACACGGCCGACGTCATCGCCGAATACGAGAACAGACTCAACCTGGTGACCATCGAAAACCCCGCGTCGCTCGGAGTCTCGGCATCCCGCAACCTAGCCCTCGAAGCATCGACGGGTCAGACGATCACCTACCTCGATGGTGACGACTGGTATGCGCCGGGACACCTGCGGAAGATGACTGACGCAATCACCGGGCTGGGTGTCGACTTCGTCAAGATCGACTACGTGCTCGTCGAAGGCACGAAGCGCAGCCTCAGTCAGGCGCCCTGTGCCGTCCGGAACCGCGCGCTCAACCCGCGCGACTACATCATGCCGGCGAACATGCCGACGATGGTCGACTATCCGGCCTGCTGGACGGGCATCTTCACCCGCAGCATGGCCGATCGCGGCCTGCTCACCTTCGACCCCGCGCTGCGGACCTGCGAGGACAGGCCGTGGACCTGGCGGCAGCACCTCGAGTCCGATTCGTTCGCCGTCATCAACTCGGCAGGTCTGTGCTACCGCAAGGGGATGTCGACCTCGCTGACCTCGATCTACGACGAAAGGCAGCTGGACTTCATTCCGGCGTTCCGGACCGTCTTCGCGATGCTGGAGAACGACCCGGAGATCGACGAATTCGAGACCAAAGCGGTGAGGAACTTCCTCTCGATCCTCTACCACCAGCTTGTCAGGCGATCGGACCAGATGACGACCGAGGTCAAGCAGAAGCTCCTCGCCGGGGCCACGACGAACGTGAAGATGATCAAGCCCGAGTTGGTCGAGAGGGTGGTCGAAAGATTCGGCGACGACCGGGTTCCGGTCATCGCCCCGGTACTCAGGAGGGCACAGGCATGACACAGCTCATCCAGATCTCGACGCTGTATCAGCTCGCGAACGTTGCTGCGAACATCGATGCGGGTCACTTCGGGCCAGCTGACGAACGCCGCATCCTGGTCGTCGCCAACAACGCCTACGCGCCCGAGATCACACCCTCGGCGACAGATCTTCTCGGCTCCGCGACCCTGCTCAGCCGCTTCGACTCGGTGGTCGACTGGAACGCGGCCATCTGGCCGAGCCACCCCAAGCAGTTCGGGGTCTCGCCCACTCGCGCACCGATCATGCGTGCGCTGCTCGAGCGGCTGTGGTCGTTGTCGCCCGACGAGGACATCTCACTCGTCGTCGAATCGCTGCCCGGTCATCCTGCACACGCACTCACTCAGGTCTTCGCCGACGCACTCATCTCTGTGCACTCCGATGGCCTCATGAGCTATGGACCCATCCGCAACCCACTCGGACGCCCGCTGTGGCAGCGCCTCGAGAACGCCCACTACACCGATCTGCTGCCGGGGGTCATGCCACGCCAGCTCGCCGAACATGCGCCGAATCGCATTGCCCTGACCGTCGACGAGCTGCGACCGGTCATCGAGGAGATGGCTCGTGAATCCGACGAAGCGCTCGAGGCCTCAGGCCTGTCGGAGCCGATCGACGACAGCGCCCTCGTTCTCGGCCAGTATCTCGCAGAGATCGACCTCATCACCGAAGAGGAGGAGATCCAGCTTCACCTCGACATGCTCGACGAGGTGAAGACACGCGGTGTGAGCACGGTGATCTTCAAGCCGCACCCGACCTCGGCCCGAACGGTCGTCGAACCGCTGAGGCGTCGCGCCGAGTCCCTCGGCCTGCGCTTCGTCCTCGCCGATGTTCCCGTCCTCGCCGAGGTGGTGGCCTCGAGGACGCAGCCCCGTCTCGTCGTCTCGTGCTTCTCGACCGGACTGGTGACCACGCAGGCACTGTTCGGAACCGAGACTGCGGCCGTCGGTACGGAACTGCTCCTCGAGCGCATCGCCCCGTATCAGAACAGCAACCGCATCCCGCTGACGATCGTCGACGCTCTCAACCGCGGCGGCTACTCCCTCACCGACCGTCCGAACGGCCGCGGTCTTCGGGACTTCAACGCCCTCATCGACGCCGTCACCTACTGCATGCAGTCGAACATCATGGCGCATCTGCGGGAGCCGGCGATCAGTTTCCTCACGCGTGCTCTCGGGACCGACGACATGGTCTACTTCAAGCGCAAACGCCTCACCCGACTCGACCTGCCGGGCAGTCTCGAAGCGTCGAGCCGCGGGCGGGTCCTGAGGACGGGGAAGCGCTTTCTGCGCAAGAACGCGAAATCGGCGCTGTCGAAGCTCGACAAGCGCGGGATCAAGATCGACGTCGCCAAACTGACCGGATGCCGCTGAGATGCCGCGAACGGCCATCGCCTTCGTCGAATCGCCGTTGCAGTTCCTCTCTGCCCTCGAAGCCCACGACCCCGAGGGCGACCTCCTCATCCGGGCGCGGGCGAACGCGAAGGGGATGTCCTCGTTCCTCGACGCCTTCGACCCGGAGTGGCTCCCCGCGAACGTCCGCCTCGAACGCCAGGGGGCGAAGCCGGGGATCCTCCGGTCCCTCAACCCCTCGGTCATCTACCTCGGCGACCCGTGCTCCGGACAGATCCACAAGGCTCTGTCCGTGGCCTACCTCGAGCGGAAGATGCCGCACATCGTCCTCCTCGACGACGGGTTGGCGACCTATTCGACGATCGAGACGCTCGCTGCCAAGCGCGGGCCGCTCGTCCGTCCCAGGCAGAAGCTCAAGGCCCACCGGGCTGTCATGGCCGCCTACATCGCCGACCGTCTGCGCGGCCTGGCGGGTTCCGGACGGCTGCGGTGGCACACCGCGCTGCCGGTGCCGAAGGGACTGCGCACCAAGTTCCTCCGCGCCGGGGGCGAGATCACCCGGCATCGCTTCGAGCATCTGCAGTCGCTGCCGACCGGGGGCGGTCACTCTCGTGACACACCGGTGATCGGCTCCGCTCTCGTCGCCGACGGGCTCATCAGCGAAGCCGACTACCGCAGATGGCTCGACGGTCTCACCGCCGCCGGCCCGATCACCTACTACCCGCACCGGCGTGAGACCGATGAGTTCCTCGAGCGCCTCGGTTCCGACGATCGGGTGCGCATCAAGCACGTGGGGCTGCCGATCGAGCTGCGGCTGATCAACCTTCCCCCGGGATCCGTCATCCGCAGCCTGCCGAGCACGGCCGCGGTCTCGCTGTCGGTGCTCAATCCCGATGTGCGCATCGACGTCACCGAGATTCCGGCGGAATGGTGGACCGGCGCCTCACCCGATAGTCTGCGGAAGTCCCTCAACGCGCGAACGGTCACCGGTGATGTCGATTCCTGATTCCCCCGTCCCCCCACTGGAGCCGGACACGGCCTCACTGCCGGTCGCCGACACCGTAGTGCCCTCGCCCGCCGACAGCCCGTCGGGGGCAGCGCATGCCCACGGCACCGACGAGCAGACGATCCCGTCCGGACACGAACCGATCAGCATCGTCTCCGTCTCCGACAGCGAGTCCTACCTCAAATGGGCGACCCAGCTGCTGAGCACACTGCCCGATGTCGAGGCACACGTCTACCTCGTCGACAATCCGATCCTGCCGACCGACGAGCAGATCGCCAACGCCGTCGCCGACACCGCATGGGAAGGTCACACCATCCCTGTCGTGTCCCGCAGCGAACTCGGAGCAGTGATCTCCCATCATCGACCGGACATCGTCCTCGGTGCCGCGACGGGCCCGATCGTCGCCCAGCTCTTCCTCACCGCGAGCGCCCTCGAACGACGACCCGCACTCATCTCCGGGCTGCCGGGGATGGGTCTGCCGGCCAGCGGCAAGGGAATGAACTACCGGCGGCTCATGGACGCCTTCCTTGCGCACTCGTTCACCGAGGTGAGCGAATACCGGGCAGTGAGTGCGATGCGACGAGTCCCCGCCGAGATCCTCCTCGGCAGGCTTCCGATGCTCCGCTCGGAATCGCTTCCCGAACCGCCGGCCCCACATTCGCTGTCCGCAACCCCGCGAACGCTCGTCTTCGCCCCACAGGCGAAGGTTCCGGCGAGCGCCGCGCAACGGGAGGCGATCATCGCCGCTCTCGCGGAGTTCGCCGAGCGTCATCCCGAGTCGCGGGCCATCGTCAAGATGCGGTCGCGTCCCGGTGAGCATGAGACCCATCACGAACAGCATTCCTACTTCGACATCATTGCCGACTTCAAGAAGCGCGCAGTTCCCGGGGCCGAGCGGCTCGAGATCGGCTACGGCCCGCTCACTGCGTTCCTCACCCCCGGTGCGGCCCTGGTCACCGTGTCGTCGACAGCCGCTCTCGAGTCGATCGACCGGGGGATCCCGACGCTGCTCATCTCCGACTTCGGGTTCGATCGGGGACTGCTCAACGAGGTCTACGCCGGTTCGGGCGCCGAGGGGACCCTCGCCGACGTTGCGGCCGGGCGGATCGGCTTCCCGGATCGGGCGTGGCTGGCGGAGAACTACTTCCACACCGACGACGGAAGTCTGCGCCGCAGCCTCGGCCTGCTCGCCGTCCGCTCTCGACAGAGGCAGCTGCCCGACAGGCGGAGGTCGGTGTGGAAGCAGAAGCGCATGCTCATGCGTGCCGAGGTCCGGACATTCACACCGACGCCGTTCATCCGGGTGTACCGGAGGATCCGCTACGGCCGCTGAGCGAGCACATCAGCCGACGAGTATCGGCAACAGACCGTGCGATCTCAGGCCCGATCGTCGGTGGCGGTTCGGGATTCGTCCAACTCGACGACCACCTCGGCGGGTGGGGTGGAATCCTTGAACACCCACGTCCGGTAGGCATAGAAGCGGAAGGCCGTCGCCAGGGCGATGCCGATGACGTTCGTCGAGATGTTGTAGGTGAGCTGATCGCGCATGCCGAGCAGATACCAGGTCACCCCGAGCGGGGCGACGGTGATGACCATGCCGACGAGGTTGACGACAATGAAGAGGATGATGCCGCGGAGATTCGAACCCGTCGTCCGGTCGCCGTAGGTCCACAGCCTGTTGCCGATCCAGACGACGATCATCGCCACGATCGTCGAGACGATCTTCGCCTTGATCGGGCTTCCGTCGAGGAGCGCGGGGATCGGCCCCAGACCATACGCGAGGACGTTCGAGAGCCCCACATCGACGACGAAGCCGACACCGCCGACAGTGAGGAACTTGAAGGCTTCCACCGCGAGGCGCCGCAGCCGGGCCGATACAGACTCATTCATGACAGCACTACTCTAGGGCGCGAGCTTCCGGACTCGCTGAGCGTCCTCAGGTGTGTCTCGACGTTGTGCCCGCGCAGTGCCGAACCCGATGACGATGAAGAGAACCGCCCGCCAGATACTCGACACAACCCGCCTATCCGATGGCCGCCTCGCGGTCGTGCACTCTCGCGACTCGAGGCCCGGGGCTCCCGCATCTCTATCGACAAGCGACAATTTGCGCACAAGGGGGCTTGTGCTCCCGGCGATGCGGACCTACTCTCAGAAATGGAACCTCGCTCACACAGGAGAAGAAGGAGACGGCGAAATGGCAGACGATCGCCCGGGCGTACCTGGAAATCCGACCCCAGCTGAGCCCACACCCGAAGAACCCACGACCCCGCATCCGCCGCTGCCGCCCAAACCCGATCAGAGCGGTCCTCGGCCGACGACGCCGACAGGGGTGCCCAGCAAGGACAGTCAGGCGGACCAGGCTCAGCAAGGTGACTGGCTGACTAGCGCGCAAGGGGCACGGCTGGTCGACACCGATCATTCGCTCAAGGCCGGCCCCCGCGGACCGGTCCTGCTTCAGGATCACCACCTGCGCGAGAAGATCACTCACTTCGACCACGAGAGGATTCCCGAACGAGTCGTCCATGCCAGGGGCGCGGCGGCGCATGGAACGTTCGTCTCCTATGGCACCGCGAGCAACGTGACAAAGGCGGAGTTCCTTCGCAAGGGCGTCGAGACTCCGGTGTTCACGCGTTTCTCCTCTGTGGTCGGCTCCCGTGGTTCAGCCGATGCCGTGCGAGACACCCGAGGCTTCTCCACGAAGTTCTACACCTCTGACGGCGTCTTCGATCTCGTCGGCAACAACATCCCGGTCTTCTTCATCCAGGACGCCGTCAAGTTCCCTGATGTCGTCCACGCTGCGAAGCCTCAACCCGACCGTGAGATCCCGCAGGCGCAGAGCGCTCATGACACGTTCTGGGACTTCGTCTCGCTGCACACGGAGGCGACCCACCACACGATGTGGCAGATGTCCGATCGCGGCATCCCACGGTCCTTCCGCACCATGGAAGGCTTCGGAATCCACACATTCCGAGTCGAGAACTCAGACGGGGACACGTCGCTCGTCAAGTTCCATTGGAAGCCGACCGCCGGGGTGCATTCGCTCGTCTGGGAGGAGGCTCAGATGGTCAACGGCATCGACCCGGATTTCCACCGTCGAGACCTTGCCGACGCGATCGAAGCAGGGGCCTTCCCCGAGTGGGAGCTCGGCATCCAAGTGTTCCCCGACACCCCCGAGGAGACCTTCGAGGGGATCGATCTCCTCGATCCGACAGATCGGAAGAGCGTCGTGTAGGGAAAGAG
>ENA-OOKA01000164-OOKA01000164.1-human-skin-metagenome-genome-assembly--contig:-NODE-164-length-22318-cov-6.517046_pt1 | contig 22318 bp, 17 predicted proteins | sample MGYA00248825_ERZ500995 | MGnify/ENA primary metagenome ERZ500995 (study PRJEB25958, sample SAMN03398540) | human skin metagenome | study: EMG produced TPA metagenomics assembly of the Human Skin...
CGGGCGCTCGTGCGGACGAAGGCGATCCGGACGTTCCGGCTCGGCATGAGCGTGCGCGTGCGACAGGCCGGACCCGTGCGCGGTGTCCTCAAACCCAATTGGCTCGTCCGCGGGGCGAACCATCAGCATGCGGCGACGATCCTCGTCGACGGACTCGACGGCTCGCACTACGTCGTCAGGGTCGAGAAGGCCTGAAGCGGCCGGTGAGTAAAGATAGATACGCCAAATACGGAAAATACGGTAATATACGGAGTGCGGTCACGAACTCCCGACGATGAGCAGGTCAGTCATGACGATCACCATCCCTCCCGCCTCGGCGAGCAGCGGCGAATCACCCTACCGGCCGGGGTTCGGGACGACGCCGCCCGTCGCCGTCGGACGCCAAGCTGAGGTCAACGCATTCGCCAGGGCGCTCGACCAGCGTGGGGGAGCGGGACGGACCGTGTTCGTCACCGGTCAGCGCGGAGTCGGCAAGACGGTGCTGCTCAACATCTTCGAGGACGTCGCCGAGTCGCGGCAGTGGCTCACGGTGCGCGAACAGGCCTCGCCCGGATTCGTCGGCAGGCTCACCGGGGCGAGGCTGCCTGAGGCGCTCGAGGCGCACGATGCCCATGAGACGACGAAGTCCAAGGTCGTCGGCATCACCCTGCCGGCAGGGGCCGGGGGACTGACTACTCGGACCGAGACGACGAGCGCCCTGCAGCCGGACTTCCGGCACCACCTGATGAAGGTGCTCGAACTCCTCGACGCGCACGGCACGGGGCTCGTCATCTCCCTCGACGAGGTCCACCGCTCGAACCTCGACGAGTTCCGCGCCGTCACCGATGCCGTCGCCTATGCTATGTCGCAGGAGGCGCCGCTCGCGTTCGTCGCCGCGGGCCTGCCGGCGAGCATCGACACTATCGTCAACGACGAGGTCTCGACCTTCCTCCGACGCGCGAGTCGGATCAACCTCGGCAGCTTCACCCCGGACGAGACGGCGCTCGCCCTCCGCCTGCCGGCCGAGGAGTCGGGCAAGAGGTTCGACGCGCAGGCGCTCGCCCTCGGCACCGAGGCCTCGCTCGGGTATCCGTACATGGTCCAGATCATCGGAGACCTGGCTTGGCGGGAGTCAGCCGACGCCGAGGTGATCACCGCCGACCACGTCGAGGCCATCATCGGCGAGGCCAAGGAGATCCTCATCCAACAGATCTACGAACCCACCCTGGCCGCCCTCACCCCGGGTGCCCGGCGCTATCTCAACGCGATGGCCGCCGACGACCGGATCTCCCACACCGGGGAGATCGCCGAACGTCTCGGAGCGAAGAAGCAGACGGCCAACGACTACCGGCGGATGCTGCTTGCGCATGGCGTCATCGAGTCTCCCGCCCACGGCCTCGTTCGCATCGTCATCCCGCACCTGCGCGACTATCTCCTCGAGCAGACGCGTGGGCACTGAGCCCGCGCCGACCGAGGGGGTCGGGCAGAGCGCCCGGGCCGCCCCGGATCAGAGAAGTTCCGACCTACTGCCAGTTCTTCGCGTCCGTGACGCAGAAGGGATGACCGGCCGGGTCGATGAGGACCGTCCAGGTCTCGCCCGGCTGCGGTTCGGCGCGGGTGGCACCGAGTTCGACGCACCTGGCGACGGCGGTCTCGATGTCGTCGGCGGCGAGGTCGAGGTGGAACTGCTTGTGCCCGTCGTCGGGCCAGTCCGGTCGCTTGTAGTCGGGGATCGTTCCGATGCCCAGGGCGTGGCTCGGTCCCTTGAGCATCGCGTAGTTCTCGTCCGAGTAGACGATGGGCCAGCCGAGGACAGCGGTCCAGAACTTCCCGAGCTCGGCGGCGTCGGGAGCGTCGAGGGTGACCATCGCGAGGCTGGCCACCGGTGAGGTCGAAGAATCGGAGGAGGCTGTGTCTGTCTGTGTGTCGGTCATGTCTGCCATTCTTGTGTCATGGACGACGTCGCCGCTAGGAAAAACCCGCCAGGTGCGGAGGCCGGCGTCGGTGTCGCCGATCCCGGGCCGCCGGAGCACATGCTCGGTCGAGTGCTCCGGCCCAGTGAGTTGCTCGATCACGCGCGCTACCGCGTCGCCGATCCCGCCGAGGCGTTGCAGCCGTGGATCGAACGCTACTGGTCGGTGAGGTGGGACCTCGAGCCGGGGGAGCGCTACCGTGCGGCGACGGTGTCCGAACCCGCAGTCAATCTCACCGCCGAATGGGGCGACCTGCGCCGAGCCGGCATCACCGGCCCGGGACTGTGGGTGACGGGGCCGGTGACGCGCACGCGCTTCGACGTAGAGCTCTCCGGTGTCGGAGGCGTCGTCGGGGTGAAGTTCCGCCTCGGCGGGATGCGTGCGTTCACGACCGGGCGGCCCGCCGATATCCGCGACTCGACCGTCGCAGCGGAGCGGTGGTTCCCCGGGATCGACGCGGAGCTCGCCGTCCCGCATGACCTCAATTCCGCCGCCGAGGTGCTCGATCGTTGGCTGCTCTCCCAGGCACCGGAGATGACGACGGGGTACGAACGTGTGCGTCTGGCACTGGCGGCCATGTCCGATCGGGCGGTGACGAACCTGCGAGCACTCGCCGAGGCGGTCGCGATGAGCGAACGCAGCCTGCAGAGGCTCTTCCTCGACCACTGCGGGGTCGGGGTGAAGCGGATCCTCGTGCGCTCACGGGTCATCGACGCCGTCGCCGCTCTCGACCGCGGCTGGGACGGTTCGCTCGGTGATCTCGCGACGGGACTGGGCTGGTTCGATCAGTCGCACTTCACCGCCGACTTCCTCCGCGTCACCGGGTATCGGCCCACCGAGTATGTCGCGCTGCGGGACCGAGCCCGAGCCGGCAGGAGCGGTTCGGATGCTCCAACAGTGGAACGGTGACTGCGACCGCGTTCCAGCGCCCAGTTCAGCCGCGATGTTCCTGCGTCAGTCCGGATTCTCCATACGCGAGAAGGTCAAGCGGGAGCCGCTCCGAGTCCGGTGGCTGCAGCCCGCATCGCTGTTTCGGCGTCCGCGACAGTGAGCAGGGAGTTGCCCGCAACGATGTGCAAACCGTAGGCATCTTCCAGTGCGACGAGATTGAGTGCGAGCTGCTCGATGCCGATGACAGGGGAGAAGTCTCCTGAATCGGTGCCTGCAGTGAGGACCCTGCGATAGATGTCGAGTTGCCTGGTGAACATGTGCTCGACCATTTCGTCGTGGGCACTTGACGTGCCCGCGAGGACATCGAACTCATAGAGAAGCCGCATGAGCGCGTCGTCAGGCCCGGTCGGCAGTCCTTCGCTGATCGCGGCGGAAAGCTGCCGACGCGGATCATCGAGCTCAGCGATGACAGCTTCTCTGGCATCGCAGAACCGTTCGACGCCTGCGCGGTGCGTCTCGAGCAGCAGCGCATCGAGGTCGTCGTAGTAGTAGAGGATCGCGCCCCGTGTCAGGCCGGCTCGCCGCGCCACATCGGCCAGCGAGACCGATCTCAGGCCAGTCTCGCCGACGGTCTCCAGCGTCGCTGAGATGAGCGCGTCCCGCCGTTGGGATTGGTTCTTAGTCCGTGCCATGGAATGAGACTATCGCGTTCCGCTCTTGACATCGTCGGACCGCGGTGTGAGCCTGGAACCAATTCTTTGACACTAGCGTCAAAGAATAGAACTGACCGTGCAACGATGCATCGAAACGGGGCCGCACATGCTTGACCTTCTGCTCACTGACGCCAAAGTCCGCACCTTCGATCCGAATCTCCCCTGGGCGGAAGCCGTCGGGATTCTCGGTGGTCGAATCGCATTCGTCGGGGCAGCGGATGAGGCTCCGAAGGCGCGAGAGGTCAGGCATCTCGAAGGGCGGTTGCTCACGCCGGGCATCATCGACAGCCATAATCACCTGCTGCTCGGGTTCGACCCGGACGCCGTCAGCCTTGAGGGTGCGGAGACGCTGTCGGAGGTTCGCCGTCGAATTGGCGAACTCGCATCGCAGCGTCCGGAGCTGTCGTGGGTGTGTGCCGAGAACGCTGTCTACTCAGTGGTGGAGAACCGTCGACCCAACGCGGCCGACCTTGCCGGCCTCACGGACCGACCGATCTTCGTCACCACCTACGATCAGCACTCAGTATGGCTCAATGACGCCGCATTGGCAGCGCTCGGAATCAGCGATGGGCGCGACATCGCGTGGGGAAACCCCGAGTTCGGATCCGACGGGCGCCCAACTGGTTGGGTCACCGACTTCTATACCTCGGCGATGACCAGCGCAGGACTCGAAGCGCTGCAACGCGACATTCCCATGTACTCGCCCGATCGGCGGTACCGAAAGCTGCTCGGAAGCCTCGAGATGGCGACACGGTCAGGCATCACCACCGTCGTCGAACCGCAGGTTCCTGTTGCGGAGATCGGGTTGTTCGAACGAGCACTGAGTGAGGACAGGCTCTCGTCGCGGGTCATCGCCGCTCTCTTCCACCCGGTCGATGCCGCACCGGAATTTCGCCAGGACCTGAGAACCGCAGTCCACGATGCCCCACGAACTGACCGTCTCCGCTTCGGGCCGGTCAAGCTCTATGCCGATGATGTCATCGAGCCGCACACCGCGTGGATGCTGGACGACTACGCCAACCGGCCGGGCCACCGTGGACACCCCTCGGCACCGATCGGCGAACTGAGCAAGATCGTCACGGAGCTCGACCGGCTCGGCTTCCAGACGCACACTCATGCCACTGGTGACGGAGGAGTCCGGCTCGCGCTCGACGCCATCGAAGCCGCCACGGTGGCCAATTCGACACAGGATCGTCGTCACGGAATCGTCCACGTCGAGTGCCTCCACCCCGACGATCTGTCTCGATTCGCGTCTCTTGGGGTGACAGCAGCGATGCAGCCGCGCCACGCCTCTCCCGATCTCATCGAGGGAACCTGGATGGAGAATGTCGGCGAGGCGAGATGGGACCGCGCCTGGAGAGTCCGGTCGCTGATGGAATCCGGTGCTCATGTCGCGCTCTCGAGCGATTGGCAGGTCGGGGAGATGGATCCGTTGGTCGGCATCTATTCTGCGCTCACCCGTGCAGGTCTCGACGGCAGGACGTCGTGGACGACTGCCGAGGCCATCACGCTCGATCGAGCGCTGGAAGGCTACACGCGGCAGGGCGCCTGGGCTTGGCATGAGGAGCAGAATCTCGGAGTGATCACGGTCGGGGCGAAGGCGGACCTCGTCGCCTGGTCTGCCGATCTCTACTCTCTCGATGCGGCGGGAATCCTTGAACAACGGGCTGACCTGACGATCGTCGGCGGCGCCATCGTCCATGACGCAATGGCCCCACTCTCGTCCGACTTCCGCGTCGAAGTCGCCGCCAAGACCCGGAGCCAGGCGGCGAGCTGCTCCGGTCACCAACACCACTGACGGAAATCCATCCATCGAATCATCTGGAAGGCAGGACAATGCGAACCGATTCAAAGAAGAACCGTTCGACGAGTGCCGCAACCGAGAGCAACCTCCAGAGGAGTGCTGAAACTGAAGTCGATGGTTCGCGCACTCTGCGCAGACGCCTGCGACTGCGACACATCGTCTTCCTCGGACTCGCGTACATGGCCCCTTTGGCAGTGTTCGACACTTTCGGCATCGTTGCCGAAACGACCGACGGACGTGTGCCCTTGGCATACATCATCATCTTCGCCGCAGTCGTCGTCACTGCGCTGAGCTACGCGAAGATGTCGAAGTACTATCCGCGAGCCGGATCCGCATACACCTACGCCCGGGAGACGATCAATCCTCACGTGGGATTCATGGTGGGGTGGGCCGCTACGCTCGACTACCTTCTGCTGCCGATGCTCAACGCTCTCCTCGCTGCGATCTACATGGGCGCTGTCCTGCCAGAGGTGCCGTCGTGGATCTGGGTGATCTCGACAATCGTGATCTGCACGATCCTCAACGTCGTCGGAGTCAAACTCGCGGCCCAGGTCAATGTCATCCTCGTCGTCGTTCAGCTCGTTGTCGCTGCCGCATTCGTCTTCTTCGCCGTCCGGAACATCATCGTGGGTGCTGGAGGAAGCGAGCTGAGTCTGATGCCCTTCGATCCCAGCGGAGTGCCGACCGGAGCCCTTCTGGGAGGCGCATCTCTGCTCGCTCTGTCGTTCCTCGGGTTCGATGCGGTGACCACGATGTCAGAGGAAGCGGTCAGACCCACGGTCGACATTCCTCGCGCGATCATTGTCATCGTCATCTCTGCCGGCGTGTTCTTCGTCGTGGTCACCTACACCATGCAGGTGCTCTTCCCTGATGTGTCGACGGTCGGTGACATCGTCGGTGCATCGCCGGAGATCGCGAAGTACATCGGTGGTGCGGCGTTCCAGGCGCTGTTCGTCGGCGGGTACATGTTCGCAGTCCTCGGCTGCGGGCTGACCCAACAGATGAGTGCGGCCCGCCTTCTCTACGCCATGGGACGAGACGGGACCTTGCCGGAGCGGGTGTTCGGACGGATCAATCGCAGGTCAGGAGTTCCTGTGGTCAATATCGTCATCATCGCCGTGCTCGCCTCCACGGCAATGTTCCTCGACCTGGAATCGGCGGCCTCGCTGATCAACTTCGGTGCCTACGTTGCCTTCGGAGCGGTCAACCTCTCGCTGATCCTGGCCACGTTCAAGTATCTGCGACCCGCAGGAAGAATCGGCGTGTGGGCAGGATATGTTCTTCCCGGTATCGGCCTCGTCATCAATGTCGCCTTGTGGCTGAGTCTTGACGCGAACGCGAAGATCGTCGGTGTCGTCTGGGCGCTGGGTGGCTTCGTCTTCCTGCTTGTGCGCACCCGCGCCTTCAGAGTCTCGGCACCGACGATGGCCGAGCCGGAACTCGACTGAACGCTTCGGACTCTCCGGCGGCAGATGCTTCGTCTCGGCCGAGACCGAGTGCTCGGTCAGTGCGGACCTCACTCGCCGCCACCGCCTCGACGCTCCAGTCCTGCCGGGCGAGGTCGGGCACGGCGTCGATCATGCGCTCCTCCCAGGACCGACGCCACTGGGCTGGGAACGACCGCCGCAGCAGGTCGACCATGATCGGCACTGCGGTCGAGGCGCCGGGGGAGGCGCCGAGGAGGCCGGCGATCGATCCGTCGGCGGAGACGACGAGCTCGGTGCCCTGTTGCAGGACCCCGATCCGGTGGGGATCGGGGGTGACGAGCTGGGCTCTCTGGCCGGCGGGAATGAGCTCCCATTCATTCGGTCGCGCATTCGGGTAGTACTTGCGCAGCTGTGCGAACTTCTTCGCTGGGCTCGCGGCGAGCTCGCCGATGAGGTAGCGGACGAGGCTGAGATTCTGCAGGCCCGCAGCGGCGACGACGTGGAGGTTGTCCGGTCGCAGGGTGGTGAAGAAGTCGCTGAGGCGACCGTGCTTGAGCAGCTTCGTGCTGAAGGTCGCGAACGGTCCGAAGAGGAGATGCTCCTCATCGTCGACGACCCGCTTGTCGAGATGCGGCACCGACATCGGGGGAGCGCCGACATCGGCCTGCCCGTAGACCTTGGCATTGTGGCGTCTCACCACGGCGGGGACAGAACACCGGTAGAACGCGGCACCGACCGGCAGCACCGCATAGCCCTTGACCTCAGGAACACGGGCCTTCTGCAGCAGCCGCAGCGCGAAGCCGCCCGCGCCGACGAACACCGTTCCCGCCCGGATCGCGAACCGGCTGCCACCGGTCGCAGGCGTCTCGCCGATCGTCCCCGTGACCATCCAGCCGTCACCGTCTCGACTCAGACCGGTGACGGTGTGCCCCGTGAGCACCTCGCCCCCGCCTTCAGCGGTGATGACCGACGTCAATGCCCGGGTGAGGGCACCGAAGTCGACGTCCGTGCCACGGCGGACCCGAGAGGCCGCGACCGAGCCGTCGGGCCCTCTGCCCTCCATCGTCAGCGGTGCCCACGCGGCGATCTCCTCGGCATCCTCCGAGTACTCCATATCGGCGAAGAGCGGATCGGTCCGCAGCGTATCCACCCGCCGGCGCAAGTAGGCGACGTCGCGGTCGCTGAAGACGAGATTCATGTGCGCCGTGCGGTGGATGAACGTCGCAGGATCGACGAGGCCCGCCTCGGCGAGATGCGACCACCACTGTCGGCTGAGCTGGAACTGCCGGGCGATCGCGGCAGGCTTCGTCCCGTCGTTCGGATCGGGCATGTAGTTGAGTTCGCAGAACCCCGAGTGACCGGTGCCGGCGTTGTTCCAGGGGTCGCTGCTCTCGGAGGCGAGGTCGACGGACTTCTCGAGCACGACGATCCGCCACGACGGTTCGAGGACGGCGAGCATCGACCCGAGGGTCGCTGACATGATGCCGCCGCCGATGAGCACGACATCGGCATAGGGGAGAGTCTCGGTTCGCGGTGTGCGGGGCATGGTGTCCTCCATGTCGGATGCAGGTCACGGGCGGGTGTTCCCGGGCCGTACCACCACGATCCTCCCAAACGAATCATCCGTCCAATGAGTGGATCGATGAGTATGATCCGAATATGGATGAAAAACTCGATGCCCTCGTCCCGCATCTCAGGGCACTCGTCGAACTCGCCGATCAGGACGGTCACATGACCGACGCAGCCGCGGTCCTCGGCATCCCCCAGTCGACGATGAGTCGGCGCATCCACGGCCTCGAGGACCACCTCGGCGTCCCGATGGTCGTCCCGCGGGGGCGCACGGTCGGTCTCACTCAGCAGGCCAGGGACCTCGTCGCGGAGATCCGGGCTCCGCTGCGGGAGATCGGGATCGCGATCTCCGACCTCGCCGAGGCGGCCGATCCCGACCACGGCGTCGTCCGCTTCGGCTTCCCCCTGACGATGGGCGCCGGGGTCATCCCCGATCTTCTCGCCGCTTTCAGCGACGCCCATCCCGGGATCCGCCTCGACCTCAAACAGGCCCACGGAGCCGTCCTCGTCGACGACCTGCAGGCGGGTCTGCTCGATCTCGCGATCATCATCCCGCCGCCGAGGGAGCTCGCGCACGAGGTCCTTGCACGTCAGACCGTCGTCGCGACGGTCCCGGCCGACCACCGGTTGGCCCGGCGCCGAATGATCTCCTTGGCCGAACTCGCCGACGAACGGTTCATCGCCAACCCCGAGCCGTACAACCTGCGCACCCTCACCGACGCGTGGTGCCTGGCTGCCGGATTCGTCCCCGAGGTGAAGACCGAGGTGACGGAGTTCTCGACGATCCGCGAATTCGTCAGTCGGGGCATGGGCATCGCCCTCATCCCGCGCAGCGTCCGCCCCATCGAGGGCCTCACCGAGGTGGAGCTGAGGGGAACGCACGTCCGGGAGATCGCGCTCGTCTCCGCCGTCCGCCGGCCCAGCCGGGTCGTCGCGCGGCTGCGCGACTACATCACCGAGGCGGCAGAGGAGTGGGGAGAGGGGTCTGCGTCCTAGCCCCGCCACTCCTTCGCCGCGCTCACGGTGCGGAAGGACCGGACGAGGGCGAGAGTGGCAGGGGATTGAACGCGTTCAGCGAGTTTGGCGAGGAGGATCCGCCGCGGTGCCGGATTGCCGCGGATCGCGACGACCCTGACGTCGGGTCCGTGCGCGCGCACCGCCAGCCGCGGGGCGACTGCGACGCCGAGACCTGCCGAGACCATGCCGAGCAGCTCCGGGTAGTCGTTGGCCTCGAAGACGATGTCCGGGTCGAACCCGGCATCCCGGCAGATCCGCTCGAGCACTGAGGCGACCGGGTGCGAGGATCGGGTGATCCATCGGTCGTCGGCGACCTCCTCGAGATCGACGATGCGTCGGCGCGCCAGACGGTGCCCGGCCGGCAGCAGGAGCATCGTCGGCTCCTTGAGCAGTGTGGTCTGCACGGGGATGTCCTGCCCGATCGGCGCCCACGGATAGTCCCAGAGTGTCGCGAGGTCGACCTCCCGGCGCTCGAGTGCCTCCCCGATGCGGTCGAGGCGGTAGCTGCGCACGGTGACCTCGACATCGGGGTGGAGGTCATGGAAGTGGAGGAGGACCTTCGGCATCACCGAGGCGGCGAAGGTCGGGAACGTCGCGATCCGCACTTCGCCGCGGTCGAGCTGTGCGAAGGCCTCCATGTCGTTGCAGGCGGCTGCGAGTGCGTTGTCGATCGTCATCGCGTGCGCGGCGAGCTTGAGACCCGCATCGGTCAGGCGCATCCCTTTCGGGTGCCGGACGACGAGCGGAAGGCCGACTTCGCGTTCGAGCTTGCTCATCTGCTGCGACACCGCCGAGGTGGAGAGCGCGAGCTCATCGGCGGCCGCGGAGAGGCTGCCTGTCCGAAACACGAGAAGCAGGAGGAGGAGTCGATCGACGCTGTACGGCGCTGAACTCATGGTTTAAGCATAGCTTAGATCGAGGTAACAAAGTGTTGATTGAACTTAATCATGCTGCGTGACACCGTGAATCGAAAGCCGCATCACCGCGGCGTCGGATTCAGGAGACACACGTGAACGGTCAACTCCACGGACAGTGGTATCGGGGCGGCACATCGAAGTGCTGGCTCTTCATGGGCGATGAGATGCCCGCGGATCGAGCCCAGATCGCGACCGCCCTCGCGGCGGTTTTCGGGTCGGGCGACGACCGGCAGCTCAATGGGGTCGGGGGTGCCTCCTCGACGACGTCGAAGGCGGCGATCATCTCGCCCTCGGCGATCCCGGGCATCGACATCAGCTATCTCTTCGCCCAGGTCGGGATCGGGCAGACCGCGGTCGAGTTCACGTCGAACTGCGGCAACTGCGCCTCGGCCGTCGCGCTCTTCGCGATCCAGAACGGGCTCGTCCGTGCTGGCGGAGACGTGACCGAGGTGAGGATGATCAACGAGAACACCCGATCCGTCCTCGTCGCCGAGGTGGCCACCCCTGGTCGGGCGATCCCCACCGACGGCGACGAGACGATCCCCGGCAGCGCCATGCCCGGGGTGCCCGTCAACGTCTTCTTCGAGAACGTCGACGGCACCTCGACCGGGGAGCTTCTGCCCGCGGGTGCGGCGACGACGGTGCTCAGTGCCGCCGGGCGCACGGTCACCGTGAGCGCCATCGACGCCGGAGCTCCCGCATGCTTCGTCTCCGCAACCGACCTCGGGATGACCGGCAGCGACACCCTTCCCGAGGTGCGCCTGCGCCTGCCCGAACTCCTCGCCATCCGCGAGTCGGCGTCCCAGGCGATGGGGCTGACCCTGCCCGGTGAGGACCCCAGCCCTGCCGTTCCGAAGGTCGGCATCATCGGTCCTGCCGAGGACTTCACGACGACGACGGGAGAGCGGGTCGCCGCCGCCTCCTACGACCTCTCGGTGCGGATGGTCTCGATGTTCGACCCGCACCCGGCGATCGGCCTCACCGCGGCGATCGCCCTCGCCCGAGCGGCATTCGTCGACGGCAGCCTCGTCCGCTCACTCATCGGCCCGGACCGACTCCTCTCGCGCGGCGGCGAGGTGAGCATCCGCATCGGCACTCCCGCCGGGGTCATCACCTGCGAAGTGCAGCTCGACTCCGCCGGCGACGTCGCCCGACTCGGGGTCAGGCGCGTGGCCAGGCGCATCGCCGCCGCCGACATCGATCTTCCGCACGCCGACACCGCACTGCAGCTCGTCGGCTGACCCCACCCGCTCGGTCATCGGACCGGACGGCACCACGCAACCGCAATCAGAGACAATCACACTGACAATGAAGTTGGAGGACCTCCCATGACCCTCGTCCAGATTCTCATCCTGGTGGTACTGGTGGTGATGTTCATCGCCGCCACAAAGTGGCCGATCAACATCGGCATCATGGGGTTCGTCGGAGCGTTCCTCTTCGGCACCTTCGTCTTCGGCATGGACGACAAGGAGATCCTCGAGGAGTTCCCCGCGAGCATCGTCCTCACCATCGTCGGAGTGACGTTCTTCTTCAGCATGGCCCAGCGCAACGGGACCATCAAGATGCTCGTCGACCTCGCCGTGCGCGCCGTGCGCGGACGCCTCGGCATCGTCCCGTGGATCTTCTTCGTCATCGCCTCGATCCTCACCTCCCTCGGCACGTTCTCCCCGGCGGCCGTCGCCCTGCTGGCTCCCGCAGCGATGGGCTTCAGTGCCGCCTCGGGCTACAGCGGCGTGGTCATGGGCGCGATGATCATCAACGGCGCCCACGCCGGAGCGTTCTCACCGATCTCCGTCTCGGGCATCATCGTCCGCGACATCGCCGCGGAGAACGGCTTCGACATCGACCAGGGCGCCCTCTTCGCCGCCTCGTATGCGATCAACGTCATCGTCACGATCCTCACCGTCGCCGTGATGCGGGTCTTCGGTCGTCTGCGCACCACACCGGAACCCGAGGCCGTGGATGAGGCCGACGGCCCCACCGAGGCGACACCCTCGAGCGGTGCGGGCGCACCCGCGGGCCGCCTCGGCGGGACGGCGGCCCCCGCGGGCACCGGGACGTCGTGGGGCAAGGGCGGAACGACACTCGTGGACCCGGCACCCACCTCGGCGCCGGTGGGGCGCTCCGTCCTCACCCCGCAGGTGTGGCTGACGCTCTCCCTCATCGCGGTCATGGTCATCGGTGCGGTCGGCTTCGAGCTGCCGATCGGATTCCTCGGACTCACCTGCGGTCTCGTCCTCGCATTCACCTCGATGAAGCACTCGGACACGTTCGTCTCGGGGATCTCGTGGTCGACGGTGCTCCTCGTCTCGGGCATGATCGTCTACATCTCCCTGCTCACGAAGGCCGGCGTCATCGACTCGCTCTCGACGATGGCCGTCTCGATCGGCATCCCGCTCCTCGTCGCCGTCGTCCTCTGCTACGTCATCGGCATCAGCTCCGCCTTCGCCTCGTCGACGGCGCTGCTCACCGCGTTCATCCCGCTCTCGATCCCGCTGCTCGAGCAGAGCGAGCTCAGCGCGACCGCGGTCATGGCCGCACTCGCGATCTCGGCGACGATCGTCGACGTCTCCCCGTTCTCGACGAACGGCGCCCTCATCATCGCCAACGCGAAGGGCAGTGCGGCGAAGACGATCTGGCGCGACCTCATCATCTACGGTGCGATCGTCGTCCTCCTCGCCCCGCTGCTCACGTGGCTGCTCCTCGTCGTCTCGGGCATCATGTGACGACGTGACAGACGCGGGTGGGCTCCTCCGAACGGAGGGGCCCACCCGTTGTCATGTGCCGGCCGTCCTCGCCGAGGCGGTCGTTCCCTAGGCCCGTGACCGCGCGAGCAGCCTCACGAAGTAGGGAGCGCCGATGAGGGCGACGATGAGGCCTGCCGGGATCTGTGCGGGGGCAATGACGGTGCGCCCGAGGGCGTCGGCGACGACGAGCCCGAGGCCGCCGAGGAGCATCGCGACGGGGATGACCCGGGAATGGCGGCTGCCGACGAGGGCGCGCGCCGCGTGCGGGGCGACGAGCCCGACGAAGCCGACGACGCCGACCGCGGAGACGCTCACCGCTGCCAGGACGGCCGCGGTGATGAGCACGCCGAGGCGGACGGGTTCGCGGGCGACTCCGACGAGCCTCGGCGTGTCGTCGTCGAGGGCGAGGAGGTCGAGCTCCCGACTCCACACCGCGGCGAGCGGGATCGCGATGACGAGGACGAGGGCGACAGGGGCGACATCGGCCCATACGCGCCCGTACGTCGACCCGGACAGCCACGTGAAGATCGCCGGAGTGTCCCACGGGTTCGCGCGGATGAGGAAGAGCGTGGTCAGAGCCGTGAAGCCGTACCACAGGCCGATGCCGATGAGGACGAGGCGGTCGGTGTTCATCCCGCCCCGCCACGACAGGCCGTAGACGATCGCGAAGGCGACGAGTGCCCCGATGATGCCGAAGGTGGAGATGAGGACGACCGTGGCGCCGGGAACGAGGGTGACGACGATGACGGCGCCGAGCCCGGCCCCGCCGGTGATGCCGAGAAGCCCGGGCTCGGCGAGCGGATTGCGCGCACTGGCCTGGACGAACGTGCCCGAGAGGGCGAGCGCGGCACCAGCGAGGAGGGCAGCGGCGACCCGCGGTGCCCGGGAGTCGAAGGCGAAGCCGATCACCGGGGCCGTCTGATCGCGCAGCCACAGAGCGACGTCGCCGAGGAGGTAGAACCGCTCCCCGGTGAGCAGGGCGAGGACGGTGGCGACGAGGAGGCCGACGGTGAGGGCAGTGATGACGAGCGCGGCGCGACGGCCACCGTGCACCGTGCTCCGCGCCGCCGAGGTCGGCTGTGCCGGACCCGTGGTGCGCATCCGGCGGGCGAGGAGGACGAGGATGATCGCGCCGAGGATGGTCGTCGTCACCCCGGACGGCAGGGTGATCGCGGCCGTGGCTCCGACGATCGCGCGGAACACGGCGTCGGCGAGGACGACGATGATCGCCCCGATGAGTGCGGTCGCGGGGATCATCACGACATGCTTGGCGAGCACCGGGACGAACCGCGCGAGCAGGCGGGTGATCACCGGCGCGGCGAGGCCGACGAAGCCGATCGGCCCGGCCAGCGTCACTGCGGTGGCGGTGAGGAGGACGGCGAGGATGACGCCTATGGCCCGCGTCGAGCGGATCGGAACGCCGAGCACCGCAGCCGTGTCGTCGCCGAGGCTGAGCAGATCGAGGCGGCGGGCGAGCAGGAGGGCCGCGGCGACGATGACGGCGATGACCGGGGCGCTGCGCAGGGCGGCCGAGCCGTCGAGCTGATTGAGGGTGCCGGAGCCCCAGGAGAAGAGGCTCGTCGTCTCCTCGGCGAAGAGGATGAGCAGCGTCGACGTGCCCGCCTGCAGTGCCAGCGCCGTGGCGGTGCCGGCGAGGACGAGTTTCGTCGTCGACGCCGCGGCCCCGCCGGCGAGTCCGAGGACGAGCGCGGCGGCGAGGAGCCCGCCGGCGAACGCGACGCCACCGGAGGCCCACACCGGGACGGCGAGCCCGAAGGCGGTGACGAGGGTGACGGCGAAGTAGGCCCCGCCGGTGACCGCGAGCGTGTCCGGGGAGGCGAGCGGGTTGCGGGCCAGCGATTGGAAGAGCGCGCCGGCGACGCCGAGGGCGATGCCGACGAGGACGGCGGCACCCACGCGCGGCAGCCGCGACCCGATGAGGATGTCGCGGACACTGGGGCCCGCCTCGGCGGGGGAGGCGGCACCGGTGAGCGCCCCGAGGAGGTCGCGCAGACCGATCCCCGAGGTGCCCTGCGTGATGTGCCACGCCGAGAGCACGAGGAGGACGACGGCGAGACCGACGAGGACCCCGGTGGCCGTGAGCGCACCGAGGAGCCCGACGCCCCGGGACGGCGCCGCGGCACCGTCCCGGACGTCGGTCTCAGCGGCGTCGGTGGACGTCTGGGTCACTTCGTCAGGGCGCCGACGTAGGCGTCGAGGGCCTGTGCGGAGGACTTCGGGCCGCCGAAGGTCCAGATGCCGGCAGGGAACGGTGTGGCCCGATCCTCCTTGACGGCGGGGATGTTCGCCCAGATGTCGTTCTTCTTCAGCAGTTCGACGTAGTCCTCGGACTCGGGATCCTCGGTGCCGGTGTAGTAGAAGTTCGCGTCGCCGACCTTGGAGAGGCCCTCGATGTCGGTCTGGCCGAGCCCGTAGGCGGGGTCGACCTCACCGGTCCAGACGTTGGTCAGCCCGATCGTCTCCCCGAGCTCACCGATGAGCGAGCCCTGACCGAAGGGTCGGATGGCGACGTTCGAGCCGTTGACCCAGCCGTCGAAGTAGACGAAGTCCGTCGTTTCGGGCTTCGCATCGGCGATGGCCTGCTTCGACTCCTCGACCTTCGCGTCGAAGTCCTCGAGCACCGCCTGTGCGCGTTCGCTGCGACCGGTGGCCTGGGCGACGAGGGAGAACGTGTCCTTCATATAGGCGATCGGATCCTTCGCATCGGCGCCGGTCATGACCATGACGGGCACGCCCTGGTCTTCGATCTGCTGGATGACCTTGTCGTCGCGCGATTCCTTCTCGATGATGACGAGGTCGGGGTTCGCCGAGAGGATCGACTCGACGTTGGGCTCCTGACGGGTGCCGACGTCGGTCGTCGTCTCCGGCAGCTTCTCAGCGGTGTCCCACGCGGTGTAGCCCTTGACGTCGGCGGCGGCGACCGGGTCGACGCAGAGGGAGAGCAGGTCCTCGGTGTACTGCCATTCGAGGGAGACGACCTTCGCCGCGGGCTTGTCGAGTTCGATGGTCGTGCCCGTGTCGTCGGTGACCGAGACCGGGTCCGTCGAGGTCGCGGTCTGGTCGTCGGCGCACGACGCCGAAGTCGACTTCTGTGCGGCGTCATCCGCCGAGGCGTCGGTGTCGGTGGTCCCGCACGCGGAGAGTGCGAGGGCGCAGATCGCGCTCGCCGAGGCGAGGGCGAAGGTGCGTGGCAGTGTGGCCATGGGTGGGTCTTCCTTCTCGTGGGCGCACTCCGGGGACGAGTGCCGGCTGTGACAGGGAGGGGGAGAGCGGTTCAGGGGGCGGTGGTGACCGCGGTCGGCTGCGCCGATGATCGCTGCGATCGGGGCGCGGTGGGTCGGCGCCGTCGGCGCGGCAGAGCCTCGACGCGCACGAGGCCTGTGTCCTCGTCGGTGGTGACGGTGATCGGCAGGCCGTAGACCTCGGTGAGCATCTCGGCGGTGAACACCTCTTCGCAGGTCCCGACCGCGCGCGCTCGTCCCGCATCGAGGAGGATGACGTGGTCGGCGACGGCGGCGGCGTGGCCGAGGTCGTGGAGGACAACCCCGATCGCCGTGTCGTGGTCGTCGGCGAGTTCGCGCATGAGGTCGAGGATCTCCGCCTGGTAGCGCAGGTCGAGGTGGTTGGTCGGTTCGTCGAGGAGGAGGACCCCGGTGTCCTGGGCCAGGCAGGTGGCCAGCCACACGCGCTGGAGTTCCCCGCCGGAGAGCTGGTCGACGGGACGCTCGGCCATGTGCGCGGTGCCGGTGAGGGCAAGCGCCTTGTCGATCGCCGCGTGATCGGTCTCGGTGAGCGCGGCGAAGCGCTTGCGGTGCGGGTGCCTGCCGTAGGCGACGACGTCGTGGACGCTCACCCCTGAGGGGTGCGGGCGCGACTGCGAGAGCAGGGTGACGACCGTGGCGAACTCCCGCGAGGACAGCGCCGAGGACGGTGTCGTCGACCCGCCCGCCGTGATCGAGACGGCACCCGAGTCGATGGGGTGGAGGCGGGCCAGGGACCGCAGGACGGTCGACTTGCCGCTGCCGTTGGGCCCGACGAGCGCAGTGACCCGTCCGGAGGCGATCGAGAGCGAGACGTCGTCGACGACCGTACGGCGTTCGTAGCCGAGACGGAGGCGGGCCGCGTTGAGCGTCGCCCCGCCGTGCGCATCGAGGACGGACGGCTGCGCCTGAGCTGTCATCTTCACAATTGCATAGCCTATCCTAAGTTCCTGGGCGGCGGCGCGAATCGACCGCGATCCGCGCAGATATGGCGAGCATCACAGGCCGTGTCCGTGCCGACTCGTACTCTGGGGCCCATACATAGGATGGTGACGACGTGAGGAGGGCACCGATGAGATTCATCGCCACCGGAGACTGGCAGCTGGGCATGACCGCGCACTTCCTCAGCGCCGAGGCCAGGCCCCGCTTCCATCGGGCCAGGCTCGACGCGATCCGCCGGATCGGCGAGCTCGCCGAGGAGCGGGGCGCGGAGTTCGTCCTCGTCTGCGGGGACGTCTTCGAGTCGAACCAGCTCGATCGCGCGATCGTCTCCCGGAGCTTCGAGGTCCTCTCGGCCTTCACCGTGCCTGTCGTCCTCCTGCCGGGCAATCACGATCCGCTCGATGCCGCGTCGATCTACGACTCCCCGGCCTTCACGTCCCGGCAGCCAGAGCACGTCCGGGTTCTCCGCGACTCCGCTCCCGTCGAGGTGGTGCCGGGCACCGAGGTCGTCGGAGCTCCGTGGTTCTCGAAGCGCCCCCTCCACGACCTCGTCGCGGCCGCGACGGATGACCTCGCCGAGGTGGCTCCCGGCCGGATCCGCATCATCGCCGGACACGGGGCGGTGAGCAGCCTCGATCCCGACCGGGAGTCAGTGGCGACGATCGACGAGGCGAACCTGCGCCGCGTCCTCGACGCGGACCGGGCGCAGTTCGTCGCTCTCGGCGATCGGCACGCGACCTACGAGGTTGCCGAGCGCATCTGGTATCCGGGCGCGCCGGAAGTGACCTCGCGGCGCGAGGACGATCCGGGCAACGTCCTCGTCGTCGACGTCGACCCGCAGACCCATGCCGTCGACGTCGAGAAGGTGCCGGTGGGCCAGTGGTCGTTCGTCGTCATCGAGGAGGACGTGGACTCTGCTGAGGACGTCACCGCGCTCGAGTCCCGGCTCGCGGCGATCACCGACAAGGACCGCACCGCGCTCTGGCTCATCCTCCGCGGCACCCTCTCGACGGCAGCGAAGGCGAGGCTCGACGAGGTCCTCGACCACGCGGGGGACCTCTTCGCGCTCGTCTCCCTGTGGGAGCGGCACACGGATCTAGCCGTCATCGCCGCCGACGAGGACTTCGCCGGTCTCGGGTTGAGCGGGTACCTCCAGGAGTCCCTCGACGACCTCGCCGAGCGGGCCGCCGGCGACGACGCCGCCGCCCAGGATGCCCTGGGACTCCTCTACCGATTCGCGAGGAGCGGGACATGAGACTGCATTCGATCCGCCTGCAGAACTACCGCGGCATCGTCGACGCCACCGTCGACTTCGCCGACGGGGTGACCATCGTCGAAGGTCCCAACGAAGTGGGGAAGTCCTCGATCCACGAGGCGATCGCCCACCTGCGAGAGGACAAATCGAGTTCGAAGAAGGCGAGCGTCAAGGACACTCAGCCGATCGGCGTCGACGAAGGACCCGAGGTCTCCCTTCACCTCACGACCGGCGACATCGAGCTCAGATACGCGAAGCGCTGGCTGCGTGGCCAGTACACCACCCTGGAGATCCTGCGACCGCGCCCCGAGCAGCTGAGTGGAGACGAGGCCCACGAGCGTTTCCTCTCCGTCCTCGCCGACACCGTCGACGTCGACCTCCTCGTCGCCCTCGATGTCTCGCAGGGCGAGAGCCTCGCCCAGGCTCCGATGGCGCAGATCAGCGCGCTCCAGTCCGCGCTCAGCGAGACCGGGGCGGAGGTCGCCGATCACGATGCGTTCCTCGACCGGGTCGAGGACGAGTATGCGAAGTACTTCACGAAGTCGGGCAGGCCGACGGGGGAGTACCGGGACATCGACGCCGAGGTCACGGCGGCCCAGGAGGCCCACCGTGAGCTCACCGTGCGCAGCGCGGAGATGGACGACCTCGTCGAGAGGCATGCTCGGGCCTCTGCCCGACTCGAGTCCGTGCGCGAGCAGCTGACTGCCGCGGTCGCGGACAAGGAGGCCGCTGAGGAGGAGTTCGCGGCGCTGAACGCACTCAAGTCCGCGCTCACCGACGCCGAGCAGCGCGCCGAGGCGATCGCCCGCGACGTCTCGCTGGCCGAGGAAGCGCGGAAGCGACGGACTGCCCTCGTCGACGATGCCGATGCTGCGGCACAGACGGTGATCGCCGCGAGCGAGCGTGCCCACGACCTCGAGACTTCGCAGGCGGAGAAGGACGAGTCCTTCGCGCAGGCACAGCGTGAGGTCACCGCTGCCCGTGAGGTGCTCGAGGCGGCTCGGGCGGAGGCCAAGCGTACGGCGCAGCGTCTCTCCCGGACACGGGCGCGCGGTGACTATGCCGACCTCCGGCGTCGCCTCGGTGAGATCCGGGTGCAGGAGGAGCGGCGGGCCACTGCTGCGGCGACGGTGCGGTCGATCGCCGTCACCGCGGCCGATGTCGACCGTCTCATCTCGCTTGAGACCGACGTGCGCATCGCCGAGAGCGCGAAGACCTCCGCTGCGGCGCAGATCGTCGCCCGCCGCCTCGGTGAGACTCCGGTCCGCATCGATGGCGCGGAGCTCGAAGAGACGAGGGAGACCGAGCTCGCCGTGGTCAGTGATGTGCGCATCGTCGTCGACGGGGTCGCCGACATCACCGTGCGTCCCGGGGCGTCCCCGGTCGAGCTCGACCGGACGCTCGAGGCCGCGCAGTCGGCGCTTTCGGCAGAGCTCGAGCGCCTGCAGGTCGATTCGGTCGCTCAGGCACGGGAGCGGGCACACCGCCGCGCGGACGCCGAGGCTGAGGCAGCGGAGGCCGTATCGACGCTGACAGCCCTGCTCGGAGCGGACGGGCGCGAGGACCTCGAAGCGGCGTTCGCGCGGGCCGAGGCGCTCATCGCCGGCAGCGGAGACGACGGGGAGTCCGGTGACGAAGCATCGGACAGCGAAGGGTCGGCGGACGGCGCGCGGACGGACGGCGCGGGCGACGACGACGATTCTGCTGAGACGGTCGCCGATCTCGAAACGGCTCTTGCCGACGCTGACACGGCCGTCGATGATGCCCAGGCGGACATGGACGAGGCGACTGCGCGACTCGAGACAGCGCGAGCGAACCGCGACGACGCTCGCGTCGAGACCGTCCGCGCGCAGACCACCCTGCAGGAGGCGCGGACGCAGGCCGAACGTCTGGAGAAGGCGCTCGCCGAGGCCAGGGCGGCAGAGTCGGACGAAGCGCTCGGGTCGGCGGTGAGTGCCGCGACCGAGCAGGCACGTGTTGCCGGGGCGCGAGTGGCCGAGGCCCGGTCCGCCTATGACGCCGCGGATCCGCAGACGCTGGAGATGAAGGTCAACAACGTCCGGCAGCTCGTCGTGAGCAAGGAGGCGCAGCGGGAGAAGGATCGGCAGGAGGTCGATCGACTCACCGCGCTCATTGACGACCGGGCCGGTGAGGGCATCTACGAGAAGCTCAAGAGCGCCGAGGAAGCACTCGAGACAGCGCAGAGGAGATGTGCTCGTCTCGAGCGCAGTGCGCGGGCGATCGATCTGCTCCGCTCGACGGTGCTCGCGCATCGCGATGAGGCCCAACGGAAGTACGTCGCGCCGTTCAAGGCGCAGATCGAGCGTCTCGGGCGACCGATCTTCGGTCCCGATCTCTCGGTCGAGGTGTCCGAGGATCTCGCGATAGCCTCACGGACACTCGACGGGACAACGGTGCCGTTCGAATCGCTCTCGGGCGGAACCCGGGAGCAGTTGGCCCTCATCGGCCGGCTCGCCGTCGCCGCCCTCGTCGACCCGTCGGCGGGTGCCCCGGTCATCCTCGACGATGCCTTCGGTTTCGCCGACCCCGAGCGCTTGGCCGCCCTCAACGTCGTTCTCGGCACCATCGGCGAGTCCGCGCAGGTCATCCTGCTCACCTGCCAGCCCGAGCGCTTCGCCTCCGTCGGCGGCGCGACGACCGTGAGTCTGGGGTAGTCGCTCGAATACTGCCGAACTCAGCTGTCAGTATCCACCAATCACACAGTACAAGAGTGGGCTAATATGAACTTGAAGTCACGAAATTCTAACCAGCGCCGAGTTTCCGCTATTCATGGGCGAGTGGCGTTGTCAACATTTATGGTGGCTTCTCTTGTGGTTCCGATCGTCATCGTCTTCCCATTTATATTTTCAATTTTTATCGGAGATGACTATCGGGCTGTCCAGGCAGGGTGGGCTCAATCAATTCTGCGAGAGTTCGTTGATAATGGATATGGATATCCAGGTCAGGTTGTCGGTATAACCGCCATTGGAGTGGCCCTTGCGGCATTTGGATCAAGAAGGTCAGAGTCGCTGACGTGGGGCGAGGAAGACGAGGCGGGAGATGTACGTAATTATGTTGATTTCTTGAATCTTATTTTTGCTGCTTATTTTTCAACTGTTGCGTTGTCGTCACTGACTCGTTTTGTGTCCGTGGGCCCACGTGAGACGAGTTTAGGTGTCGTATTTATTAGCCCGCTTGGAACATTTATCTGCATTCTGACCTCGGCGTCGATGGGGCCAAGTCGATTTTCTCGTTCGAAGGCTAGGGAAGAGAACATGCTGGAGCGCGAGAAGGTGAAGGAGCTTCTCGACAGTTTACGAGATGGCGCGACCGATCGCGGGCGCAATCCTTATACGATAGTTTGCGGCTGTGCAATTTTGTTGGTTGCAGTTCTTTCGGTAGTTACATCTATATCTCGCCTCCCATACGAGATCATTGCAGGGTTCTTGGTGGTGTCGTGTACCTACGGAATAATATGCACCCTATTTCTTGTTTATCTTCGGGTTTCTTCGTGGAGCAACTGGCTGCGAGGTCGCAATGCAAATAGAGGATTGTATATTCTGCTGAGAATTCTTGAGGCATTGTCGGTTGGGATGGCTGTTGCTGTGACTGGGGCGCTGTCGGCCAGTTCTGGTTCGTCTATCAGTTTGCCAGATTTGATAACTGTCGGCGTTTTGGTGGTAATTGTATTTGTGGCTATTGAAAAATTTGTATACTCATCTTCGCGACTAGGGGAAGCGATCAAAGTGGCTCTTCGCGGCTCGTGGTGAAGGAGAGCGTCGCGTCGCTGGCGTAGAACGGCC
>ENA-OOKA01000165-OOKA01000165.1-human-skin-metagenome-genome-assembly--contig:-NODE-165-length-22172-cov-10.138310_pt1 | contig 22172 bp, 16 predicted proteins | sample MGYA00248825_ERZ500995 | MGnify/ENA primary metagenome ERZ500995 (study PRJEB25958, sample SAMN03398540) | human skin metagenome | study: EMG produced TPA metagenomics assembly of the Human Skin...
GCGGCGGCCTGCTCGGGAGCCTTCTCCGCCTCGGTGGGCTGCGGCTCGGCCGGCGCTGCGGTCTCCTCGGCCGGGGACTCGGCCTCGGCGGCAGGGACGGTGGAGGCCGACGGCTTGCCGTCCTCGGCGGCACCGCCCTCCTCGATCACGGCCTGGTCCGCGGCTTCCTTCTCCTCGGCGGCGGTGGCCTCCTCGACGGCGACGGCATCGGCGATCTCGCCGGCCACGTCCTCGCCGTCGGCCTGGGCCTGGGCCATGCGGGTCTGCTCCTCCTCGGCCAGCTCAGCCTCCGTGGTCTCGCCCGCAGGCGATTCCGCCTGGGCGGCGTCAGCATCAGCCGCGGCCTCGGCCGCAGCGGAGTCGGGATCGGCGGCCGCTTCGGTCGCCGGGAGGAAGTTGTCGTCGGATTCGAGACGCTCAGTCACCGCTGGAACTCTTTCGCTCGTGCCGACCCGCGATCCCTGAACTCGCTGAGGGGGCGCTCGGCAGCCTGTCATGGCCCGGCGCTGGCTGCGCGCGGACGCTGTACGCGGCCCATCGTAGCCAGACGCGCCGACGCGGCACCGGATGCGTCAGCGCCCGGCGATGCCGACCGAGCCCGTGCCGTGGTGCCGGGTGCACCTAGACTGTTCCGGACGCCGCCCGGCGCCAGCACCCGTCGACCGCAACACCAGGAGACGACGCCCCATGGCCAGCAAGACCTCCCTCTCCGGCTTCCCCGAGTGGCTCCCGCAGGAGCGGCTCGTGGAGCTGCACGTGCTCGACACGCTGCGGGAGACCTTCGAGCTGCACGGCTTCTCCTCGATCGAGACCCGCGCCGTGGAGACCGTGGATCAGCTGCTGCGCAAGGGCGAGATCGACAAGGAGGTCTACGGCGTCTCCCGTCTGCAGGAGGACGAGGACGGCGGTCCCAAGGAGGGCCAGCTGGCGCTGCACTTCGACCTCACCGTGCCGTTCGCCCGCTACGTCGTGGACAATGCCGGGCACCTGAACTTCCCGTTCCGCCGCTACCAGATCCAGAAGGTCTGGCGCGGCGAGCGCCCTCAGGAGGGCCGCGCCCGCGAGTTCACGCAGGCGGACATCGACGTCGTCGGCGACGGCGCACTGCCGTTCCGCTACGACGTCGAGATGGCCCTGGTGATCATCGACGCCCTGTCCAAGCTGCCCATCCCGGAGTTCGTGCTGCGGGTCAACAACCGCAAGCTCGCCGAGGGCTTCTACCGCGGCATCGGCCTCCACGACGCCCCCGCCGTCCTGCGCGAGATCGACAAGCTCGAGAAGATCGGCGCCCAGGCCGTGGCGGCGAACCTCATCGAGAACGTGGGCGCCACGCAGGATCAGGCAGACGCCGCGCTGAAGCTGGCGAGCATCCGCACCGAGGACGCCTCCTTCGTGGAGCAGGTCCGCGCCCTCGGCGTCCAGGACGAGCTGCTCGACGAGGGCCTGGCCGAGCTCGAGGAGGTCGTCGCCGAGGCCGTGCGCCGCGCTCCCGGCAAGCTCGTGGCTGACCTGTCGATCGCCCGCGGCCTGGACTACTACACCGGCACCGTCTACGAGACCGTGCTGGTCGGCCACGAGAAGCTCGGCTCGGTGTGCTCCGGCGGTCGCTACGAGTCGCTGGCCTCCTCCGGCAAGCGCACCTTCCCGGGCGTGGGGCTCTCGGTGGGTGTGACCCGCCTGGTCTCGCGCATCCTCTCGCAGGGCCTGGCCGAGGCCTCGCGCTCGGTGCCCACCGCCGTGCTGATCTCCCTGGTGGACGAGGACTCCTGGTCCGAGGCCCAGGACGTCGCCCAGCAGCTGCGCGCCCGCGGCATCTCCTGCGAGGTCTCCGCGTCGGCCGCCAAGTTCGGCAAGCAGATCCGCCACGCGGATCGCCGCGGCATCCCGTTCGTCTGGTTCTCGACCCGCGACGAGTCCGGCGCGGTGACCCACGAGGTCAAGGACATCCGCTCCGGCGAGCAGGTTCCGGCCGATCCGGCCTCCTGGATGCCCCCGACTGAGGACCTGCGCCCGTCGGTCGGCGCGCCGGTCAGCTCCGCCGAATGAGCACGAGGGCCCGCCCCGCGAATCCCACGGCGAAGATCCCGATCATCACGGCCACGGACTGCCACGGCAGCGTGAAGGCCAGCAGAAGACAGCCGATCAGGCCCACGATGTTCAGGCCCCTGGGCGCCCAGCGCGGGCGCTCGTGCAGGGTCAGCGCCGAGAGGTTGGCCAGCGCGTAGTAGACGAGCACGCCGAAGGACGAGAAGCCGATCACGGTGTGCAGGTCGGTGAGGACGATCAGCGCGATCACGACCACGGCGGTGGTCAGCTCCGAGGCCCACGGCACCTGCCGTCCCGAGATGCGGGACAGGTACCCCGGCAGATCGCGCTCTCGCGCCATCGCCAGGGTCGTGCGCGAGATCCCGGCGACCAGGGCCAGCAGGGCGCCCAGCGCCCCGGCCGCCGCCGCGACCGTCACCGCCGCGGACAGGGCCGTCGCCGCGCCGTCGCCGAGTCCCAGCCGGACGGAGATCTCCTGGGAGGCCGAGAGGAACGGGGCCGACGACGCCGCCAGCCCTCCTGCCCCCAGCAGCCCGAGCAGCAGGACAGCGAGCACCAGGTAGACCACGAGCACGAAGGCCAGCGCCCCCAGGATCGCCCGCGGGATGGTGCGCTGCGGGTCCCGGACCTCCTCGCCCATGGTGGCCACACGGGCGTAGCCGGCGAAGGCGAAGAACAGCAGACCCGCAGCGGGCAGCACGCCCAGGGCACCGCCCCCGCCTTCCTGCACCGAAGGACCCGCGCCGAACATCGTGCTCGCGCTCAGGGCGGCTGCGGCCAGACCCGCCACGACGGCCAGGATCAGCAGGACCACGGAGACCAGGATCCGCGTGAGCCCGGCGGTGCGGGTGATCCCGCCCAGATTGACACCGGTCAGCACCACGATCGCGGCCACCGCCAGGGCTCGGGCTGCGGCATCGGCGTCGTCGATCCCGAGCAGAGAGGCGGCGTAGAGGCCGAAGGCCATCGACATGCCGGCGGCCGAGGCGGTCTTGCCGGTCACGAAGCCCCAGCCGGCGGTGAAGCCCGCCCACTGCCCCAGCTGGCGGTTCGCGTAGACGTAGGTGCCCCCGGAGCTCGGGTGGACCATGGCCAGCTGAGCCGTGGAGGTCGCATTGCACCAGGCCACGACGGCCGCCAGCAGCAGCGCGACCGGCAGCAGCGAGCCTGCGTGCGCGGCGGCCGGGGCGAAGGCCACGAAGACGCCCGCGCCGACCATCGATCCCACGCCGATGACGGCGGCGTCGGAGGTGCCCAGCCTGCGGGCGAGCTCGTCCGGATCGTGTGCGGGGGAGGCGGTGGGAGGCTGGGCGGGCGAGGCGTTCACGGATCTCCTGGGAGGTGCGGCGGTGGGGCCGGGTCCGTGGGGCGAGCGTCATCCCCGGCTTGTAGACTCGACGGCGGCGACGTTACAGATCCCCGGTGAACCCGCCATGAACGGGCCCGGGGTCGGCTGTCGCCCTCGGACACCGCAGAGGCCGTCGGCGCATCCCGCCGCAGAGGCCCCCCGACGACCACGACCAGAAGGAAGTCCCACGTGCTGCGCACTCATCGACTCGGCGAGCTGAACGCCGAGCTCATCGGAGAGACCGTCACCCTGACCGGCTGGGTGGACCGTCGTCGCGACCACGGCGGCGTCGCCTTCCTGGATCTGCGCGACGCCTCCGGCGTGGCCCAGGTGGTCGTGCGCGATGAGAAGGACTTCCACCCGCTGCGCAACGAGTTCGTGCTGCAGATCCAGGGCACCGTCGAGCGCCGCCCGGAGGGCAACGAGAACCCGAACCTGCCCTCGGGCGAGATCGAGGTCATCGCCGAGACCGTCACCGTGCTCAACACCGCGGCCCCGCTGCCGTTCCAGATCGACGAGCACGTGGAGGTCGGCGAGGAGGCTCGCCTCAAGTACCGCTACCTGGACCTGCGCCGCCCGGAGCCGGCCCGCATCATGCGGCTGCGCTCGGAGGCCTCGCGCGTGGTGCGCGAGCTGCTGCATCAGCAGGACTACCTGGAGGTCGAGACGCCCACGCTGACCCGCTCCACCCCGGAGGGCGCCCGCGACTTCCTGGTGCCGGCGCGCCTGGCCCCGGGCTCCTGGTACGCCCTGCCGCAGTCGCCGCAGCTGTTCAAGCAGCTGCTGCAGGTCGGCGGTCTCGAGCGCTACTTCCAGATCGCGCGCTGCTACCGCGACGAGGACTTCCGCGCCGACCGCCAGCCCGAGTTCACGCAGCTGGACATCGAGGCCTCGTTCGTTGAGCAGGACGACGTGATCAAGCTCGGCGAGGCCATCGTCAAGGCGCTCTGGTCGCTGATCGACGTGGAGGTCCCCACCCCCATCCGCCGCATGACCTACGCCGAGGCCATGGAGAAGTACGGCTCGGACAAGCCCGATCTGCGCTTCGGCCTGGAGCTCACCGAGCTGACCGAGTACTTCAAGGACACCCCGTTCCGCGTGTTCCAGGCCCCGTACGTGGGTGCCGTGGTCATGCCCGGCGGCGCCTCCCAGCCCCGGCGCACGCTGGACGCCTGGCAGGAGTGGGCCAAGCAGCGCGGTGCCAAGGGCCTGGCCTACATCCTGTACAAGGAGGACGGCGAGTTCTCGGGTCCGGTGGCCAAGAACATCACCGACGAGGAGAAGGCCGGCCTGGCCCAGGCCACCGGCGCGCAGCCCGGCGACTGCATCTTCTTCGCCGCGGGCGAGGCCAAGCCCTCTCGCGCCCTGCTGGGTGCTGCGCGCGTGGAGATCGGGCACCGCACCGGGCTGATCGACCCGAACGACTGGGCCTTCGTGTGGGTCGTCGACGCCCCCATGTTCGAGCCGGCCTCCGACGCCGTGGCCTCCGGCGACGTCGCCGTGGGCTCCGGAGCGTGGACCGCCGTGCACCACGCGTTCACCTCCCCGCGCCCGGAGTACCTGGACACGTTCGACGAGAACCCCGGCGAGGCCCTGGCCTACGCCTACGACATCGTGCTCAACGGCACCGAGCTCGGCGGCGGCTCGATCCGCATCCACCAGCGCGACGTCCAGGACCGGGTCTTCCGCGTCATGGGGCTGTCCGAGGAGGAGGCCCAGGAGAAGTTCGGCTTCCTGCTGGACGCCTTCTCCTTCGGCGCGCCCCCTCACGGCGGCATCGCCCTGGGCTGGGACCGCGTGATCGCCCTGCTGGCAGGAGCGGACTCCATCCGCGAGGTCATCGCCTTCCCCAAGACCGGCAACGGCTACGACCCGCTGACGGCCGCGCCCGCGCCCATCACCGCGCAGCAGCGCAAGGAGGCGGGCGTGGACGCCAAGCCTGAGCCGCAGGCGAAGAAGGCGGCCGCTGCGGAGGACGTCCGCGAGGATCAGGGCGAGCAGCCCTCGGCGCCGACCGAGGGCTGAGCGGGTCCGCCCGCCGCGCCAGGACCACCACGACAGGAGCGGAGCATGGCCCAGCAGGACATCATCCTGATCCACGGCACGTGGGGCAGCGGCGAAGGCTGGGGCCCGTTCGCCGATGAGCTGCGCGGGCTCGGGCTGCGCGTGCACACGCCCACGCTGCGCCATCACGGCACGCCGCAGACCCACGACGTGTGGGATCTGGCGCAGAAGGTGCGGGCGCTGAGCCTCACCGACTACGTCGATGACCTGCAGCGCGAGGTCGAGCAGATGGAGACCGCCCCGATCATCCTGGGCCACTCGCTCGGCGGGCTGCTCGCTCAGCTGCTGGCTGCCCGGGTGCCGAACGCCGGTGTCGTGCTGCTGTCCCCGGCGCCCAGCCGGGGCATGTTCGCGCTCTACCCGTCGATGCTGCGGCTGTGGGGGCCCCATGCGTTCACCTGGCTGCTCAGCCGACCCATGTGGCCGGTGTCGCTGGAGACCTTCGACAGGCGGATCGCCAACGTCCATGACCGTCAGGACAACGCGCAGCGTCATCGCGCGCATTGCGCAGAGTCGGGACGGGCCTACCGGGAGATGAGCCTGTGGTTCCTCGATCGGGCGCGCGCCTCGGCAGTGGATCCGGCGGATATCCAGAGCCCGGTGCTGGTGGTGGGCGGCACGGAGGACCGCTGCGTGGCCCCGGGCATCGCCAAGGCGACCGCGCGCCGGCTGGGCGACGGCGCGCAGCTGCGCATGATGCGCGGTGCCGATCACGAGATGGCCTCCGGCGAGCACATGCCCGAGACCGTCCGCCTGATCGAGCAGTGGGCCCGGGAGCACCGCCTGGTGCCCAGCAGCTGAGATCGCGGGCGGTCGCAGGATCGTGATGGACTGGGCATCATGCGAGTCATCCTGCAGCGAGCGCGCGGCGCCTCCGTCACGATTCCCGGTTCCGACGGCCCCCGGACGGTCGGGTCCTTCGAGGGCCCCGGCCTGGTGGCCCTCGTGGGCGTGACCCACGGCGACGACGCCGAGACGGCCGCCGCCCTGGCCGAGAAGACGGCCGGTCTGCGGATCATGTCCGATCACGAGCGCAGCGAGATCTCCTGCACGGATCTGGGCGCTGCGGTGCTGGTGGTCAGCCAGTTCACCCTCTACGGCGACGTCCGCAAGGGCCGGCGTCCGTCGTGGTCCCAGGCGGCCCCGGGCGAGGCCTCGGAGCCGATCGTCGAGGCGTACGCGCAGAGGCTGCGCGAGCTCGGGCTCGAGGTCCCCACCGGCGAGTTCGGGGCGGACATGCAGGTCAGCCTGGTCAATGACGGCCCCGTGACCCTGATCCTGGACTCGGAGCAGCTCGGCCGGCCGCCGCGCGGCTGAGGGGTCTTCCTCCGTGGGCCCCGTCGGCCGTGATCGCGCTGCGGGCCCATGGGCGCGATGGCCGTCGCGCCTGCGGTGTCGGAGGCCGTCCCTAGCCTGAGAGGGTGACGAGCCAGACAGACACCTCGCTGTTCGATCTCGAGCCGGAGCCGGACCCCGATCCGGACCCGGAGTCCGTCGCCGCGCCTTCGCAGAGCCGCGGGGCCGCCCGCGCGGGAGCAGGAGGGCGCCGCTCGCCGTCTCCGCTGGCGGTGCGCATGCGCCCGCGCACCCTGGACGAGGTCGTGGGCCAGAAGCACCTGCTGCGCCCCGGCTCGCCGTTGCGCGTGCTGGCCGGCGAGGACACCGGCCCGGCCGGACCCAGCTCGATCATGCTGTGGGGACCGCCCGGAACCGGCAAGACCACGATCGCCCACGTCATCGCGCGCGGGCCGCACCGCAAGTTCGTGGAGCTGTCCGCCATCACCGCCGGCGTGAAGGACGTCCGCCGGGTCATGGACCAGGCGCTCAAGGACCGGGACCTGCACGGGCGCACCACCGTCCTGTTCCTGGACGAGATCCACCGCTTCACCAAGGCCCAGCAGGACGCCCTGCTGCCCGGCGTCGAGCGCGGATGGGTCGTGCTCGTGGCAGCGACCACCGAGAACCCGTCCTTCTCGGTGATCTCCCCGCTGCTGTCCCGGTCGCTGCTGCTGACCCTGCAGCCGCTGGAGCGGCAGGACATCGGGGAGCTGATCGACCGCGCGGTGGACGATCCGCGCGGTCTCGACGGCGCGGTCACCCTGCAGCCGCGGGCGCGCGAGCACCTGCTCGAGCTGTGCGGAGGGGACGCACGCAAGGCCCTGACGGGGCTGGAGGCGGCTGCGGCCGTCGCGCTGTCCGAGGCGGCCGCGCGGGACTCCGAGCAGCCCGCCGCAGCCGAGGACGACGGCGAGCCGGAGACGGAGGAGGCCGATCCGGAGACGCCCGAGGCCAGTGGAGTCCCGGAGGTGACCGTTGAGCACACCACCGAGGCCATGGACCGGGCAGCGCTGCGCTACGACCGCGACGGCGATCAGCACTACGACGTCATCTCGGCCTTCATCAAGTCGATCCGCGGCTCGGACGTCGATGCCTCGCTGCACTACCTGGCCCGGATGATCGAGGCCGGGGAGGACCCCCGGTTCATCGCCCGCCGGCTGATCATCTCCGCCTCGGAGGACATCGGCACCGCAGATCCCACCGCCCTGCAGACGGCGGTGGCCGTGGCCCAGGCCGTGCAGCTGATCGGCATGCCGGAGGGGCGGATCCCGCTGGCGCAGGCCACGGTCCTGCTGGCCACCGCCCCCAAGTCGAACGCCTCCTACCTGGCGATCGACCAGGCCATCGCCGATGTCCGCGCGGGCAAGGCCGGTCCCGTGCCTCCGCACCTGCGCGATGCCCACTATCCGGGCGCGCAGTCGCTGGGCCACGGACGCGGCTATCAGTACGCCCACGATGCCCCCAACGCCGTGGCTGCTCAGCAGTACCCGCCGGATGAGCTGGTGGGCCGGGACTACTACCTGCCCACCGCCTACGGCCATGACCGAGACCTGCAGCAGCGCACGCGCAAGCTGCGCGGCATCATCCGCGACGGCCCGTGACCGGCGTTGCGCACCACGTGATCCCCAATAATGATTATCGTCACATGGGACGCCGGGTATCGGGCACCGAGCTCGCGCGGACCGCGTGACGGGAGGAGAGGAAGACCCCATGGCGAACAGCACCTTTACCACCGACCGATCCGCGCTGAACCCCGACTCCCGCGCTCGCGCCCTGGAGCAGATGGAGAACGGCCCCGAGCTCGACATCCTCGTGGTCGGCGGCGGGGTCACCGGCGCCGGCATCGCCCTGGATGCGGCCACCCGCGGCCTGCGGGTGGGGATCGTCGAGGCCCAGGACTGGGCCGGGGCCACGTCGCGCTGGTCCTCCAAGCTGGTGCACGGCGGCCTGCGCTACCTGCAGCAGCTCGACGTCAAGCTCGTCGCGGAGGCGTTGGGGGAGCGCGAGCGGCTGCTGTACACGCTGGCCCCCCACCTGGTGGAGCCCGTCCCGTTCCTCTACCCCCTGCACCGCGGCTGGGAGCGCCCGTACGTGGGCACGGGCATCGGCCTGTACGACACCCTCGCGCATCTGAACTCCAAGGTGACCTCGCTGCCCAAGCGCGAGCACCTGAGCACGGAGGAGGTGCTCGAGCAGTTCCCCGACTTCCGCGAGGACGCCTCCGTCGGGGCCTTCAAGTACTGGGACGCCAAGGTCGACGACGCCCGCCTGGTGCTCACCCTCATCCGCACGGCCGCCGCCAACGGGGCCCTGGCGGCCAACCGCGCGGAGGTCATCGACCTGCTGCGCGAGGACGACGAGTTCCAGGACGGGCAGAACGTCGTGGGCGCGCTGGTGCGGGACAAGGAGACCGGCCGCGAGTTCCCGGTGCGCGCCTCGACCGTCATCTCCGCCACCGGCGTGTGGACGGAGAGCCTGCAGGAGCTCAGCGGAGCGGATGCGGGACTGAAGGTGCTGGCCTCCAAGGGCATCCACATCGTGGTGCCGCGCGAGCGGATCCGCGGCGACGTCGGGCTGATCCTGCAGACGGAGAAGTCCGTGCTGTTCGTGATCCCGTGGGCGCATCACTGGATCATCGGCACCACGGACACCCCCTACGAGCAGTCCCTGGACACCCCCGCGGCCACCGGGGCGGACATCGACTACGTGATCGAGCACGCGAACCAGGTGCTTGCGGATCCGCTGACCCGCGACGACGTCATCGGCGTCTACGCCGGCCTGCGCCCGCTGCTGCAGCCGGTGACCCGCGACGGCCAGGAGACCGCCTCCACCAAGGTCTCGCGCGAGCACACGGTGATGGAGCCGGTGCCGGGGCTCGTGAGCATCGCCGGCGGCAAGCTGACCACCTACCGCATCATGGCCCAGGACGCGGTGGACCTGGCCCTGGGCGAGGAGGAGGCGCAGAAGCGCCCCTCGATCACGGACCGCACGCTGCTCCACGGCGCCGACGGCGTCTTCGGGCTGCGCGCGCGGATCCCGCTGCTGCTCGAGGAGCTGCGCGCCGGCTCCCAGGACCCGGAGATCTGGACCGAGCAGCGCCTGAACGACCTGCTCGCCCGGTACGGCTCGGACCTGCATGCCGTGCTGGCGCTGATCCAGGAGGACCCGTCCCTGGAGCGGCCTCTGGAGGGCGCACCGGTCCACCTGCGCGCCGAGATCGTCCACGCCTGCCGGGCCGAGGGCGCACTGCACCTCGAGGACCTTCTGGACACGCGCACCCGCCTCACCTATTCCGCACCCCATCACGGCGATGCCGCCGTCGATGAGATCGCGGATCTGGCCGCGGCCGAGCTCGGCTGGGACGGCCAGCGCCGCGATCGGGAGGTCGAGGCCTACCGCTCCCGCAGCGCCGCCGAGGACGCCGCGGCACGGACCGAGGACGACCCGGCGGCCGAGCACGCTCGCGAGTCCGCCGAACCGGTCGTTGAGGGGCTGCGCGTGCGCACCGTCCACGGCGACGACCAGCACGGGGCGCGCGACCGCGACGCCGACACGATCGGAGACTGATCCATGATGGGCATCCACGGGCAGGCACTGCTGCCGCAGGCGCAGCAGGCGGCCGAGATCGGCCTCAGCCAGGTCTTCTTCTCGGAGATAGTCGGCACAGCGGTGCTGATCATCCTGGGCGGAGGCGTGGTGGCCAACGTCCTGCTGCCCCGGACCAAGGGCCACGACGGCGGCTGGCTCCTGATCACCTTCGGCTGGGGGCTGGGCGTCTTCGCCGGCGTCTACCTGGCCTGGGCCTCGGGGGCGCACCTGAACCCCGCCGTGACCATGGGGATGCTCGTCTCCGGAGCCGAGGAGTACGCCCCCGGCGTGGCCGTCAGCGCGGCCTCCACGGCGGTCTACTTCGTGTCCACGATCCTGGGCGCGTTCCTGGGAGCGGTCCTCGTCTGGCTGGCCTACAAGAAGCACTACGACGCAGCCGATGACCCCGGCGCCATCCTCGGCACGTTCTCCACCGGCCCGGAGATCCGCTCCGCCCCGTGGAACGTGATCACCGAGGTCATCGCCACCTTCGTCCTGGTGGCCGTGATCCTCGTCTTCGGCGAGACCCCCTCCGAGCTCGGCCCGCTGGCCGTGGCCATGCTCGTGGTCGGCATCGGCGCGAGCATCGGCGGGCCCACCGGCTACGCCATCAACCCCGCCCGCGATCTCGGTCCGCGCATCGCCCATGCCGTGCTGCCCATCCCGGGCAAGGGCGGCTCCGACTGGTCCTACGCCTGGGTCCCGATCGCCGGGCCCCTGATCGGCGCCGTCCTGGCCGGGCTGCTCGTGCGCGCCATGGTCTGACCCCTTCGCCCCGGGGCCCATGCCCCGTCCCGACCCATCCGCAGGCCACCGAACACGGCCCACCCACCAGCGGTCCCCGAGGGGATCCGAGCCCAGGAGACGACGATGTCCCAGAGCAGCAAGAAGGCAGAAGCCGAGACCAAGGACGAGCGCAGGCGCAGCAGCGGCTCGGCAAAGAAGGCGGGCAAGGGCACCAGCCCCAAGCCGAAGAGGGCGGCAACGTCGGCCTCCGCGAAGTCCTCGGCGAAGGGGTCTTCCGGCAAGGGGCTGGATCCGGAGAAGACCCACGTCATCTCGATCGACCAGGGCACCACGAGCACACGGGCGGTCGTCTACGACCAGAAGGGCCGGGCCGTCTCCTCGGCCCAGCTGGAGCACAAGCAGATCTTTCCGCGCGCCGGGTGGGTCGAGCACGATGCCAAGGAGATCTGGCGCAACGTCCGCAAGGTCGTCGGCGATGCCCTGGCCGATGCCGATATCTCCTCCGACCAGATCGCAGGTGTGGGCATCACCAACCAGCGCGAGACCACGGTGGTGTGGGAGAAGGAGACCGGCAAGCCGATCCACAACGCGATCGTCTGGCAGGACACCCGCACGCAGAAGGCCGTGGACGAGCTGGCCGACAAGCACGGCGAGGAGCTGTTCCGGGAGCGCACCGGCCTGCCCCTGGCCAGCTACTTCGCCGGGCCCAAGATGGCCTGGATCCTCGATGAGGTGAAGGGCGCCCGCAAACGCGCCGAGAAGGGCGAGCTGCTCGCGGGCACGATCGACTCGTGGCTCGTGTGGAACATGACCGGCGGCAAGCCGGATTCGGTGCACATCACCGATGTCACGAACGCCTCGCGCACGCTGCTGATGAACATCGACACCCTCGACTGGAACGAGGACCTCTGCAAGAAGGTCGGCGTGCCGGTGAAGATGCTCCCGGAGATCCGCTCCTCGCTCGAGGTCTACGGCGAGGTCCGTCGCCGGGGCCTGCTGCACGGCGTGCCGATCGCGGGCATCCTGGGGGACCAGCAGGCGGCCACGTTCGGGCAGGCCGTGTTCGAGCCCGGGATGATCAAGAACACCTACGGCACGGGCAACTTCGTGCTCATGAACACCGGCACGGAGCTCACGCGCTCGGACAACGGGCTGATCACCACGGTGGCCTACCAGATGGAGGACCAGAAGCCCGTCTACGCCCTCGAGGGCTCGATCGCGGTGACCGGCTCGCTCGTGCAGTGGCTGCGCGACAACCTGGGCCTGATCTCCTCGGCCTCCGAGACCGAGAAGCTGGCCGCGGACGTCGAGGACAACGGCGGGGCGTACATCGTGCCGGCGTTCTCGGGCCTGTTCGCCCCGCATTGGCGCCCGGACGCCCGCGGCGTGATCGTGGGCCTGACCCGCTACGTGGACAAGCGCCACATCGCCCGGGCCGCTCTGGAGGCGGCGGCCTTCCAGTCGCGCGACGTGGTGCTCACCATGGACACCGACGCCGACGCTGCGCTGAAGGAGATCCGCGTGGACGGCGGCATGAGCGCCAACGACCTGCTGATGCAGTTCCAGGCCGACCTGCTGAACACCACGGTGATCCGGCCCAAGAACATCGAGACCACCGCGCTGGGCGCTGCCTACGCGGCCGGCATCACCGTCGGGTTCTGGGACGGCATCGACGACGTCGCCGCCGCCTGGGAGGAGGACAAGCGCTGGGAGCCCACCATGGAGAAGAAGGAGCGCGAGCGCCTGGCCCGCAACTGGGACAAGGCCGTGGAGCGCACCCTGGGCTGGATGGACGACGACGTCCTGTGATCTCCAGCTCCTCCTGACCTGCCGGCTCGGGCGTCCCCGTTCGGGGGCGCCCGAGCTGATAAGGTGGCACGTCGGCCGGCAAGGCCCTGCCTCGCGCACCTCGGACGTGTCCCAACCGCACGGACCCGGGAGCTCGAGCAGGTGACCTGCAGCGTGAGGGGATTGCGGCTGATCCCCAGCTCTCCGCACGGAAAGATGCCGTGACGGAGGCCGTGCCGAACAGAATGCACTGCGGACCGCAGCACTGCTGTGCCGGATCCGCAGCGCCCGCATGAAAGGGGACCATCGTGTCCAACAACGCCAATCGCGCGCGCCGCCAGGTGCGCAAGTCGCGTGCCCTCGGCATCGCGCTGACGCCGAAGGCCGAGAAGTACTTCGAGCGCCGTCCGTACGGTCCGGGCGAGCACGGCCGTGCCCGTCGCAAGCAGGACTCGGACTACAAGGTCCGCCTGCTCGAGAAGCAGCGTCTGCGCGCGCAGTACAACATCCGCGAGAAGCAGATGCACCGCGCCTACGTCGAGGCCAAGCGCCGCGAGGGCCGTACGGGTACGAACCTGCTGACCCTGCTCGAGTCCCGTCTCGATGCCCTGGTCCTGCGTGCCGGCTTCGCCCGCACCATGGCCCAGGCCCGTCAGCTCGTCGTGCACCGCCACATCATGGTCGACGGCCAGCGAGTCGATCGCCCGTCGTTCATGGTCAAGCCCGGCCAGATGATCCACGTGCACTCGCGCTCGGAGAAGATGGCTCCGTTCCAGGTCGCCGCCACCGGCGCGCACCAGGATGTCCTCCCGGACACCCCGGCCTACCTGGACGTCGCGATCGACAAGCTGCAGGCGACCTTCACCCGCCTGCCGGAGCGCTCGGAGATCCCCGTGACCTGCGAAGAGCAGCTCGTGGTCGAGTACTACGCCCGCATGGCCTGATCCAGGCCTGCACCCGGTCGGCCGCTCTTGCGGCCGTCCGGTCGGCGGAAGGGCCCGCACCGTCCTCGGACGGTGCGGGCCCTTCGTCATGTCCGTCCCGGTCAGCCGCGCAGCGGCTCACCGGGACGGAGGCGATCTTCAGTGCTTGTGCGGCGTGCGGCTCACGGCGCTGGCGGCATTGACGATCCCGGAGCCGTAGAACCCGTTGAACTCCGCGGTGCCCTCGCACGGCGCCGTGTAGGAGGCATCGCGCCCGGGATAGGAGACCACCGGGGCGTCACAGGCCTTCTCGTGGGCGGAGAGCTCGAGCAGCTTCTCGGTGCGGTGCGGCTGCAGCTTCACCCCGCCGAGCTGGCGATCGGGCTGGCCCTGGGAGCCGATGATCAGCGCGGCGACTCCGGTGGCGTGCGGGGCGGCCATGGAGGTGCCCTGCATGTGCTCGTAGTAGGCGCACTGTCCGGCGGCGTCGCACTCGCTGACGATGAACGGGTCCGTGGACTCGCCCTTCTCATCCAGCACGCCCATCTCCCGGACCACGACGGCCGGGACGGCCGCCAGGATCATGTTTCCGGGCTGGCGCCCGCGCGGGGTGCCGTCGTAGTCGCGGAAGTACCCGCCCGGGGCGGCGACCGTGGTCTGCTCGGTGCCGTAGTTGGAGTAGTCCGCCTTGATCCCCGACGGCCCCACGGCGGAGACGCTCAGCACGCCGTCGCCCTCGGTCGGGATGTCCAGGCAGGAGTTGTCGATCGTGCGCTCACGGGCCTGGCCCTCGGGGAAGTTTGGACTCGAGTCGTCCACCTGCGGGTTGCCCAGGTCCATGTGGGAGTTGCCCATGGCGGCGATCAGCGTCACCCCGTGGGTCTTCGCGTAGCGCAGCGCCCGGTTGGTGGCCTCGATCGTGAGCTGCTGCTGCGCCTGCTCCTCGGGGCTGTCGGCCGGGTTGGCCGTGCAGTTGAAGGCCCAGGGATCGATGTAGTAGCTCATGTTGACCACGTCCACGCCCGCGGTGGGGGCATAGGTCAGGGCCTCGAGCGTCGGCTCCAGGAAGAAGTAGCCGCTGTCCTGGCCCACGCGCAGGTTCACGATCTCTGCGCCCGGGGCCACGCCCTCGATGCCCAGCCCGTTGACGGGGGAGGCGATCGTGGAGGCCACGTGGGTGCCGTGACCGCCCTCGTCCACGGTGCTGCCGTCCTCGCAGGAGCCGTCGGGATCCTCGGCGCAGGCGCCGTCGATCTCCGGGATGTCGGTGGTGAAGTTGCGGGAGAGGCCCGTGTTGAGGTTGGGGGCGATGTCCGGGTGCGTGCCGTCCACTCCGGTGTCCATGACGCCGACCCGCACGCCCTTGCCGGTCTGGGTGCGGTGGGCCTGGTCGGCATCGATCATGTCGAGGTTCCACTGCCGGCTGCGCAGGGGGTCATCGGCGGTGGTCGTGGGCTCGGGGCGCTTCTTCGCCTGTCCCGGCGGCACCCGTCGGTTCTTGGGGTCGGCCTTCACCGCCGGGCGGTCGGCACGGGCGCGCTCCACCTCGTCCGTGTCCTTGCGCCGGTGCTGCGCCTGGGCATCCGGGGTGTAGCCGATGACTTGGTCGTCCATGGTGCCGGCGATGGCGGCGGAGGATTCCAGGCGCTCGTCCAGATCTGAGGGGCCGTTGACGGTGAACAGGCCGATCGCGTCATTGCGCTCGGCGACCTCGCCGCCGGCCGCTTCGATCGCTGCGACGGCCTGAGCGGCGCTGACGCCCTCTGCGGCGAGCACGAGCTGGCGCTGCTCGCCCGTCTCGGCGGCGGGTGCGGCGTAGGCGGGCAGCAGCCCCCCGGAGGACGTCAGTGCCATGGCCGAGGTGGCGATCAGTGCCGCGACGGCGCGGGAGCGACAGCGGCTGCGGACGGGCGTCGGCGTCTGGGCGCCGCCGCGCGGCGCGCGGGAGGGTGTGGTGCGGTGCATGGATCCCCCTTGATCCGAGAGCTGAACACCGGTTCTCCGGTGTGGTGCAGCTCACAGTACACACTTGTATGCGCTGGTCACGGAGGGGGCGGCGCGTCATCGGACGGAAGGGTGCTGGGGCGTGTCTTCAGCGGACGCCACGAAGTCCTCATCACAGCTGGCCGCGACGATCGTGACCTTTTGGTTACAGTTGGACCCGCACTGCACGCCCTGCCGCCGACTTCCGGCCGTCGTCGGGACGTGCGGCCCAGGGCAGGTTCTCCCGATCTCTGCCGTCGCCGAGCAAGGAGCACTCCAATCACATGACCGGAGGAGACATCGCCGGGCTCATCGCCGCCGGCGTGTTCGCAGTGCTCGTCGCTCTGCTGGCGGTCCCGATCGTCAAGCTGGGCCGCGTCTTCGATGAGCTGCGAATCCTGATCCGCGACCTCAACGACGAGACCGAGCCGCTGCTCGAGGAGGTCACGCGCACGGTCGCCACGACCAACTCGCAGCTCGAGAAGGTCGATGTCATCACCGACAGCGTCTCGGACGCCTCGGCCAGTATGTCGGCCATGACCTCCCTGGTGGCCTCGACCGTGGGCCAGCCCATCATCAAGACGGCCGCGTTCTCCTCCGGGGTGCGCCGGGCCTTCAGCGGCGATGCCGTGCGGGCCCGTCGTGAGGAGCGCCGCAGGGCCCGCGAGGCCGAGCATGCCGCCCGCCCGGGTGCCGCCGAGGACCTGGATCGCACCGAGACGGCACCGACCGATCACGCCGGCTCCTTCCCGCGCGACGAGCAGTCCGTGCCGAGACGCACGGCCCCCGCTCATGGGATGCCCGTGAGCGAGCAGGGCGGCGCCTGGTGGGAGGGCACGGAGTGGGATACGGATTCGCCCTCCGACAGCCCCGAGACGGGCGCCTCATCCGCGCAGCGGCCTCAGGGTGAGAGCATGTCCGGGGAGTCCGTCGAGCGCAGCTCAGCACGGCGCGATCCCGACCAGGCCGACCAGCCCGAGCGCCGAGACGCGGAAGGACCCCACGCATGAGCGCATTGACCAGGCTCGCCGTTCTGGCGGCCGGCGCCGCCGTGGGCGCAGGCGCCGGTCGGGCCGTCGGCAGCGACCGCGGTCGTCGGGCGCTCGCCCAGGCTGTCGAGCGCGGGCGCGGCGCCGTCGAGCCGGCGGATCAGGGCCTCGAGGTGCCCGTGCGGGAGAACCGGCTGGGCACACGCGTGCTGCGCGTAGTCCAGGACATCCGCGCGGGCATGGACCAGGCCGAGACCGAGCTGCGGGATCAGCTCGGCGGCTCCGGTGCAGGAAGCCGCCGCGAGGCTGCGGCGGAGCGGCTGAGCGGGCGCGCTGCAGCTGAGCTCCAGCCCGGGCCCCGGGCAGACGAGCAGACGATCATCGAGCACGACGACCACGCGACTGTCGAGAGCTCCCGCGGCGGGTCCTGATCCGCGACGCACGGATCGGCTCCTGCCGATTCCCCCACAGACCGACACGATTCCAGAGGACCAAGAGGACGACATGCTGACCCACGAGATCACCGAGCGCTGGCTGAGCTTCTTCGAGAAGAAGGGACACACGGTCGTGCCGTCGGCGTCCCTGGTCTCGACCGCGCCCGGTTCGATGTTCACCATCGCGGGCATGGTCCCCTTCATCCCGTACTTCCTGGGCCAGGAGCAGGCGCCGTACGACCGCGCGACCTCCGTCCAGAAGTGCATCCGCACGCTCGACATCGACGAGGTGGGCAAGACCGCCCGCCACGGCACGTTCTTCCAGATGGCGGGCAACTTCTCCTTCGGCGACTACTTCAAGGAGAAGGCCATCCCGTTCGCCTGGGAGCTGCTGACCAGCTCCGTGGAGGACGGCGGCTTCGGGCTGGATCCCGAGCGGCTGTGGATCACGATCTACGAGCACGACGAGGAGTCCTACGCGCTGTGGCGCGAGACCGTGGGCGTGCCGGATGAGCGCATCCAGCGCATGCCCAAGGAGGAGAACTTCTGGGACACCGGCCAGCCGGGCCCGGCCGGTCCCGACTCCGAGATCTTCTACGACCGCGGCCCCCGCTACGGCAAGGAGGGCGGCCCCGCCGCGGATGACGACCGCTACATCGAGATCTGGAACCTCGTGTTCATGCAGTACCAGCGCGGCGAGGGCAGCGGCAAGGACTACGAGATCCTGGGGGAACTGCCCAAGAAGAACATCGACACCGGCATGGGCGTCGAGCGCATGGCCATGCTGCTGCAGGGCGTGGAGAACTTCTACGAGACCGACCAGGTCCGTCCCGTCCTGGACGCCGCCGAGAAGCTCTCCGGCCGCAAGTACCGCGGCTCCGAGAACCCCGGGGACGAGGGCTACGAGGACGACGTCCGCATGCGCGTGGTCGCCGATCACGTGCGCTCCTCGCTGATGCTCATCGGCGACGGCGTGGTGCCCGGCAACGAGGGCCGCGGCTACATCCTGCGCCGCCTGCTGCGCCGCGCGATCCGCGCCATGCGCCTGCTGGGCGTGACCGAGCCCTGCCTGCCGACTCTGCTGCCGGCCTCCTCCGAGGTCATGGGCAAGGTCTACCCGGTGGTCAAGGACGACTTCGAGCGCATCTCCCGGATCGCCTACGCCGAGGAGAAGGCGTTCCTGAAGACGATCGAGTCCGGCACGGCTCGCCTGGACCAGGCGGTCTCCGCGGCCAAGGCCCAGGGCGGGTCGGTCGGCGGTGCCGATGTCTTCGCCCTGCACGACACCTACGGCTTCCCGATCGACCTGACCCTCGAGATGGCCGCCGAGGCCGGTGTCGCGGTCGACGAGACGGCCTTCCGCTCCCTGATGGAGGAGCAGCGCCAGCGCGCCCGCGCGGATGCCAAGGCCAAGAAGGGCGGCTTCGAGGACCTCTCGGTGCTGCGCGCCCTGCAGGAGCAGCGCGGCTCGATCTTCACCGGCTACGACGAGCTCTCCACCGCGACCACGATCCGCGCCCTGCTCGTGGACGGGCAGACGGCTCCGGCCGCCTCCGAGGGCCAGGAGGTCGAGGTCGTGCTCGAGACGACCCCGTTCTACGCCGAGTCCGGCGGCCAGGCCGCAGATACGGGCACGATCTCCGGCGACGGCTTCGTGATCCGGGTCGCGGACGTCCAGCAGCCCGTCAAGGGCCTGTCGGTCCACCGCGGCAAGGTCGTCTCCGGCGAGGTCGCCGTGGGCTCCGAGGTCACGGCCGCGATCGACGTCCGCCGCCGCCGCGACGGAGAGATGGCGCACTCGGCCACGCACATCGTCCACGCGGCGCTGCACGAGGTGCTCAGCCCCGAGGCTGTCCAGCGCGGCTCCTTCAACAAGGAGGGCTACCTGCGCTTCGACTTCAGCTGGGGCGAGGGCCTGACCACGGCGCAGAAGCAGGAGGTCGAGGGCCTGGCCAACGCCGTGATCCACGACGATCACGAGGTCTTCACCCGCGAGATGCCGCTCGAGGAGGCCCGCGCCCTGGGCGCCATGAGCCTGTTCGGCGAGAAGTACGGCGACGTCGTGCGCGTGGTCGAGATGAACGGCGAGTGGTCGCGCGAGCTGTGCGGCGGCACGCACGTCGATGACACCGCGCAGATCGGCTCGCTGTCGCTGATCTCGGAGGGCTCCGTGGGCTCGGGCAACCGGCGCGTGGAGGCCCTGGTGGGCCTGGACTCGTTCAACCACCTGGCCGCCGAGCGCACGCTCGTCAGCCAGCTGACCGACATGCTCAAGGTGCAGTCCTCGCAGGAGCTGCCCGAGCGCCTCCAGTCGACCCTGGACAAGCTCAAGGAGACGGAGCGCCAGCTCGGCGAGCTGCGCCGCGAGAAGCTGCAGGCCCAGGCGGGCTCGCTGCTGGATCAGGCACAGCAGATCGGCTCGCTGACGGTGCTGGCCCACGACATGGGCGAGGTCTCCGGAGCGGACGACCTGCGTGCACTGGCCCTGGACCTGCGCGGGCGCCTGAATGATCGTGCCGCCGTCGTGGCCGTGACCGGTGCCTCCAACGGGCGTCCGCTCGTGCTCGTGGCCACCACCGAGGCCGCCCGCGCGGCTGGAGCCAAGGCCGGGGCGCTCGTGCGCACCGCCGCAGGCGTGCTCGGCGGCGGCGGAGGCGGCAAGGACGACCTCGCCCAGGGCGGCGGCCAGGACCCCGCCCGCACCGGGGCTGCGCTCGAGGCCATCCAGGCCGAGCTGCGCACCGGAGCAGGGGCCTGAGGCCTTGGCCGTGTCCTCCGAACAGCTCAGCGCGCAGGCGCCGACGGCCATCCGGCCGGGTCGGCGCCTGGGCGTCGACGTCGGCACCGTGCGCGTGGGCGTGGCCCTGTCCGACCCCGAGAGCATCCTGGCCACCCCGCTGACCACGCTCGAGCGGGACCGCCGCAAGGGCTTCGACATCAAGCTCGCGGCCAACCTGGTCCACGAGCACGAGGTCGTCGAGGTCGTCGTCGGGCTGCCGCTGGCCATGTCCGGCGGGCACACCGACTCCACGCGCGCGGCGATCGCCTGGGCCCAGGGGCTGCAGCGGCGCCTGGCGGCCAAGGGCTGGTCGGTGCCCGTGCGCATGCTCGACGAGCGCTGGAGCTCCGCCGAATCCCATCGCGCCCTGCTCCAAGCGGGCGTGTCCCGACGCGAGCATCGGGACAAGGTGGACCGCCAGGCGGCGGTCACCATCCTCGAGGCCGCACTGTCCATGATCCATCGTTCCGGCGGGCTGGCCGGAGTGGAGGTTCCCCCCGCTGACGGAGCCGACGCCGGCTCCGGAGCACACCAGACCACGGTCGCCTCCGCGGAGACGACCGCCCATCCGGAGGGAGACCTGTCGTGAGCGACCAGGACCCGCGCACTGACGCGCACACCGAGGACTCGGCCGGCACCAGCGGGGGGCCGCGGCGCGAATCGCGCGAGATCGCGGGGGCCTTCGAGGCCGAGAACCGATCGCCGGAAGAGCTGCGTCGGCTGACCCAGAAGCACAACATGTCGCTGCTGGGGGCCATCGCGCTGTTCACCGTGGCCGTGGTGCTCACCGTGACCGTGCTGGGCTCCACCTTCGGGTGGTTCGAGCGCCACGACTACCGCGGCGAGGGCCAGGACCCTGTGACCTTCACCGTCCAGGAGGGCGCGACCGTCGAACAGATCGCGGTCACTCTGGAGGAGGAGGACATCGTCGCCGACGGCGAGCGCTTCATGGAGGTCTTCAACGAGGGCCATGCGGGCGACTTCGTGCAGCCGGGGGAGTACGAGCTCAATCGCCAGATGAGCTCGGAGGCCGCCGTCTCGAGGCTGATGCAGGAGGAGGAGGCGACCGACTACGCCGCCGTCCCGCGCACGGTCCGCATGGACGAGACGTTCCAGATCCTCTCCGAGTCCACCGGGCACTCGGTGCAGGACTTCGAGGACGCTGCCGAGGATCCCACGCAGTACGGCATCTCGGACGAGTTCCCCACGATCGAGGGCTACCTGCACCCGGGCGAGTACCGCTTCCCGCTGGATGCCACCCCGGAGGAGATCCTCCAGGAGATGGTCGACTCCACGAACAGCGCGCTCGAGGACGCAGGCGTGGCCGAGGAGGACGAGTTCGAGATCCTCACCGTGGCCTCGATCGTCGAGTTCGAGGGCGTGCCGGACATCTACGACGACGTCGCGGGAGCGATCTACAACCGCCTGGACAACCCGGACGCCGGAACCGGCGGGCTCATCCAGTCGGACGCCTCGGTGGCCTACGGCCTGGGCGAGACGACCGTCCACATCTCCGAGGAGGAGAAGGAGGACAAGTCGAACGAGTACAACACGTACGCCAACCCGGGCCTGCCCGTGGGCCCGATCGGCTCGCCGAGCACCGAGGCCATCGACGCGGCGGCCAACCCGGCGGAGAACGACTACTACTACTGGGTCACGGTCAACCTCGACACCGGTGAGACGAAGTTCGCCTCCACGCTCGAGGAGCACGCGGAGAACGTCGACGAGTACCAGCAGTGGTGCTCCGAGAACGAGGACAAGTGCCAGTGAGCACTGCCCACGCGGGGGTGGCCGGCCATCCGATCGGCCACTCCCTGTCGCCTCGGCTGCACGAGGCCGCCTACCGGGTGCTGGGGGAGGCGATCGACTATCGGGCCTACGACCTCGAGGAGGGCGAGCTCACCGGGCAGATCGCGCTGCTGCGCCAGGATCCGGCCTGGCAGGGGATGTCGGTGACCATGCCCCTGAAGTCGGAGGCCGCCGAGCTGGCCGACGAGCTGAGCGATCAGGCGGCGGCCGTCGGCACGGTCAACACGCTGCGCCCGCGCTCCGACGGCTCCCTGCTGGGGCACAACTCGGACGTCGCCGGGATCGCTGCGTCGCTGCGGGCGGCCGGCGCGGTTCCGGAGGGCGCGCGGGCCTCGG